>BNJS01002186.1_pt1 | contig 101652 bp, 144 predicted proteins | sample 8540461 | NCBI WGS metagenome assembly BNJS01 (sample SAMD00202454, study PRJDB9452) | human saliva metagenome | isolation source: human saliva | place: Japan | reverse complement strand
TAGGCGGCGCAAGCTCTAACTGTATTTTGCGGTCAAGCGCGGCAAGTTCGGACTTCAACTGTTTTCAGTTCGTCCTCCTTTTTTTCCATACCTTACTTGCTATCTCCTGCAACTGTGGGACTTCCTTTTCCAGCACCTCGTTCTTTCCCTTATACTGGTCGATGATGGACGGAATCCTCTCCAATGCGTTCAGGAAATTACGTGCGGCGGCTACCGGATCAGCCATCGCCAGATGCCCGTTATTGTAAGTGTACTTGTAGTTTCCCTCCACCACGAAACGGTTGTCGGTAAACTCCAGCCCCTCTTTGAGTATTCTCTCGCTGACCACCTTTATCGGAAAAACCGTAAAGTTCCCCGACAGGCTTGTACAAACCGCCCGTCGTGGCGTTCTTGGCGATTTCCTGCAAACGCTTTCCGATAACCTTTTCATCGGTAGAATCCACACCGTCCACCTTGACAGCATTCTGGCGATTGCCCTCCTTATCGGTCTTGACAACGGAGAAAGCGGTTCCAATCTTCCGTCATGGCTTCGATTACCGCCGTATTGTTGCGCAGTTCCCCGGTCTTGGCTTCCAGCTTGAACTCCGAATCACGCTTGCCCTTGTTGAACGACTTGCGTTCCCCTTCGAGCGAGGCGATACGTTTTTCCAGTTTCGCCTTGTCCAGCAGGTCGGTGTTGCCGGATAGCAACGCCATATATTCCGAGAAGTTCATGCCCGATTTCTCGTCCATTGCCCCCTCGTCGATGGTACGCGCGCCCATCGCCCCGCTTTTGAGCTGCGAGATGAATGTCTGCTTGCAGTGCAGCAGGTTGAACTTGTAGCTGTCCAGCGACTTTTCCACAGCGTAGATGATGACATCCACGTTGTTCCCGGCAAAATGCTTGGCAATCTCGTTGCCTGCTCTAACTCCCCGTCCGTCACGCTGTTGCAGGTCGGACGGTCGCCACGGCGTATCAAGATGATGAATTGCCACACACCGTTTCTGTGCGTTCACACCCGTTCCGAGCATGGAGGTGGAGCCGAACAGCACACGCACCGTCCCGGCGTTCATGGCATCTATCACCGCCTTCCGAGCCTTGTCGGTCTTGCACTCCTGAATGAAGCGCACCTCGCCTGCCGGGATGCCGTAGTCCTCCGTCAGTTTTCCGCTTTATCTCGCTGTACACGTTCCACCCGTCGCCCGGCTGGTACGTTCCCAGATCCGAACACGAACTGCGTGCCTTTCTGCGCGTCATACCTGTGGTAATACTCCGCAATCGTCTTGGCGCAGTGCGAAGCCTTGTTGTCGGGGTGGTCTTCGTAATGCGGGTCTATCATGCGCATATCGAGAGCCATCTTGCGGGCGTAGTCGGTGGCGATAAGCATCTTCGCCTTCTCCTCCGTTTCCGACAGGGGTGGTCTGCCCAGCAGCGTGGCGTCACCCGTCTTGGCGAACTGCATCAGCTTTTGGATGAAGTCCTCCTGCTCCGGCGTCGGCGGTATGTGGTGCAGTATCTCGTTCTTGTGCGGACGGTCCACGCCCACGTCCTCCGCCGTGCGGTGAGTCGGTTATCTCGTTGTGAAGGCGGCAAGCTCCGGCACTTTGATGAAGTAGCGGAAACGCTCCTTCTGCACCACGTTGTTCGTCACGTTGAACTCGAAGTCGGTCGTCTTCTTGGCAAAGATAGCCGCCCAAGCGTCAAAAGCAACGAATATCCTGCCGTTCCAGTTCCTTAGGGGCGAAGGTGCTGAAGAGCAGGTGCAGCTCCGTCAGCGAGTTGCTGATGGTCGTACCGGACAGGAACGTAGCCCCCAAGTCCTTGCCCGTGCGTTCCTGCATGGTACGTGCATAGCAAAGACATGTTCAGGGGCTTTCTGGCTTCCTTCCGGGTTTCCCTAATCCCGCCACACGGTCGTGCCGCGTGTTGAAAGTCAGGTTCTTGAATTGATGGCTCTCGTCAATGAAGATATGGTCGATGCCCATCTGCTTGAAGTCCACCACATCATCCGTGCGCGATTGGATGGCATGTTCCACCTTCTCCAACTTCGCTTCAAGGTTGTGCTTGCGCTTTTCCAGCCCTTTCAGCATCGCCCTCGACACGTTCTTGCCCTGTTGCCGCAGGACTTCGAGATTTTCCTCCACCGTGTCAAGCTCCGCTTGCAGGATGCGCTGCTGCAACTCCGGCGACTGCGGAATCTTGCCGAACTGGTCGTGCGACATGATGACGCAATCGTAGTCGTTGTTCTTGATGTTGTTGAAGAAACGCACGCGGTTGGCGGTCGAAGTCCTTCTCCGAGGGCATAGAGAATCCGCGCGTTGGGATATGCCGCCTGATAGGTGGCGGCAATCTCCGCGACATTGGCTTTCAGCCCGATAATCATCGGTTTTGTGCGCCAAGTTCAGGCGCTTCATCTCATGCGCTGCAATACACATTATCAGCGTTTTACCGGTTTCCCACCTCGTGGTCACAAATGCCACCGCCATTCTGTTTTGAGCATCCAGACGCAATCCATCTGTGACGGATAGACGCTCTTGATACCCCGGCTTGCCAGCCCTTTGAGGTTGAGGTCGGGAAATGTCTGGTGAGAGCCGTCATACTTTGGGCGCACGAAACAGTTGAACTTGCGGTTGTACATCGTCGTCAGCCGTTCCTTGAACTGCGGCGACTGCTCTTCCAGCCATTCCGAGAACCCGTTGCGGATTTCATCAATCTTGGCGTTGGCGAGCTGTATGCCCTCGCTGTCACGCACCTTGATGTCATTGCCATGCTCGTCCCTTACCGATGGATTTCATCATGTCCGGGCAGGGTGTTGTGCAGGGGCGTGTTTCAACAGGTGCATGCCGTCATAGTTCCGGTAATAGCCCTTCACTAAAAACTCGTCCGTGATTTTCATGGTGCGGCAGCCGCACGCCACCGAAAACTCATCCATGCTTGCGGAGTAGGCGATTTTCACGTCCGTGTCGAAAAGATGGCTCATATAGGCGGCATACACGCCCGTCGGAATCCAGCGTTCCCCGAAGTGAAGTCGAGGTCCTCAAAGGCGATGCGCGGCGGCTCGGCTTCTTTCAGAGCCTCAACGCCTGCTTCACTTCCGGCATACGTCCGTTTTTCGGGGTTGTCGCCCATCCATGCCTCGATGCGCTCCGCCTTTTCTATCACATTCCCGGCGATGAACCTGTCCTTTATCTCGTAACCGGTTACGAGCGGGTTGTGAAGATGCGTCCTTTGAGGGGCGTCAAGCAATCCCTCCTCCGTGCTGTCGGTTATCTCCCGCATATAGTCGAGATTGACCGTGCCGAACTTGTTGAGCGACGCGGAGTGCCTCTTCGGGAGAGCTTACGTTGGCATGGCTCTCCACAGAGAAGGAAACGGGACGCTCGAAAATGTCCGCCTTGACGAACCTGCCGTCCTCCGCCCGTTCCAGCGAAAGGATGTCGCGTCCGGCGACATCCATCATCAACAGTTTCACGTTATGCTTGGCATTGAGGTTGCCGTAGCGCATGACAAACTCATCGTAGCAGGTGTTCAACGCTCCGCGTTGCGCAGACCCTTCATCGTGATACTCCGCCTCGTAGCGGTAAAGCCGCTCGTATGCGTCACGGGTGACACTACAACATCGCTTTCTCCTTCTGGTAGCCGGTCAGGTCAAGCGGTTTGGAATGTCGCGCCGTAAGGCGTGAGCCCTTCAAATAACCGAGATTGCGTGAAGCATCCAGTACCATAGAGCCGTCACGGTAGTGCGGCTCCAACGCCGTTGAACGGACGGGGAGAAAGGTCGAGAGGTTCCTCCTTCGGCTTTTTTCCGTTTCAAATTCAGGGAAAAGGGAAGTTGTTGTCTCACTTGCGTTATTGTCCGTAACGGGAACGGTTGCGACTTCCGTCTGTGCTTCGGGGCGTTTTGTCGCTTCCTTTTCCGGCATGTCAATGGCGGGGAGCGGCTTTCACCGCCGTCCCGTCCACCCGTTGCTTCTCCTGATGCTGTGCCGCCAGCCTGCGAAGTTCCTTGCGTCGCTCCGGCGTGAGGTCCATCATCATTTCACAGAAACCGTTGATGGGCGGATTGGTGTCCCAATCCAAAGAGGCGTAAATATCATCCAGATCGCCTTTGGCTGCGAAACTCACCGGCTTTTGTTTCATGGCTGTCCCTCTTCTCCGTCAGTGGTGCAACAGACGGCTGTGGCGGTGCAGTCGCTAACCTTCGGCGTAACCTGCGCCTGCGGTTTTGGGAGGCATACGCCTTGCCGGGCTTTCCTTTTTCGCCGTCTTTTTCTTCTTGGCGGGGGCTTCCTGCTTGCGTACTTCCTCGGTCATGCCCCAGAGGTCGAGCAGGGAGAGCTGCACGCCCTCCGAATAATCGGGGCGGCGCGGCTCTATCTCCGACTTTTTCTTCCTCCGGCTGCGGTGTTGCCGCTTCGGGCTTCGCTGCCATTTCATGACGTGGCTGTATCTCAGGAGTGACAACCGGTGTGGAAATGGTTTCTGTTACCGTGCTTTTCCCCTGTGCCGGATGCAGGCTGTGCATTTCATACAGCTTTTTGTCCAACCTTATACAGCTCAATATCCATATGTTCCCGCAAATCCTCCGCCATTTGCCCGATGCCGTCCCGGTGCATGACTTTATAGGCTGGTTTCCCGTAAGGGTCTGTGCCGCTTATCAGATCCGAGTGGGGAATCATGCCGATGCTGCCGACATACCCGTTCTGGAAACTGCCTATCGGTGTCTTTTTCCGTCTGCACGAACAACTCTTCATAATCGTACAGCTCCCGTTTCTTGCCGCTGTTCTTTTGCAGGGATAATCAGGTCGCTGCCCACTTCCGTACCCGCGTTGTCCGTGAAGAGGTTGTTCGGCAGGCGTGCGACTCCCCACCAGATTGGCATTACGCATCATATACTCGCGTATGGGCGCGTTGGACGGTGCGTCCAGTACCCCTTGAGAGGTGATGAACGCCACGATGCCGCCCTCACGCACCGCGTCAAAAGCTTTTCAGGAAGAAGTAGTTGTGTATTGCCTTCGGTGCGGAAACGCCTTGCCGGGTCTTGGCTTCCTGTAAATTCCGGGTCGAACACAGCCACGTCGCCGAACGGGATGTTCGAGATGGCAAGGTCGAAATAGTCCGTGAAGGGCTTCTCTATCTTCTCGAATCCCTGCACCCTTACCTTTTGGTCCGGGATGCAGGTGTCCCCAATATCTTGCCCGTCATCAGGTCTTTCTCGAAAGCCGCGATGTCCGCGTCCAACTTGTTTTCCAGCACGGCATCCACGAATGCGCCCACGCCCGCCGACGGCTCCAGCACACGGTCGGGACGTATGCCGTGTTCATGCAGAGCCTCCGCAATCGTGCCGGTTATCTCCGGCGGGGTGTAGAAAGCGGTCAGCACGGACTGCTTCATGGCATCCACGTACCGCTTGTACTCCCGTATCGTCCTTGCTGTTTTCACGCACCAGCCTGTGCAGTTCTACCGTGAGGGTAAACAGTTCGAGGTCCGATTTCGCCCTAATGCACGGCATCCGTCAGTTCCTTTTGCAGGATTCAGTATGCACTTCAACCCGCCGAAACCGCAATACTTCCAGTATGGCTTGTTCCTCGGCGGTTGCCGTCCTCCGTTCCCTGTCAAGGATGAATGCCGTCCGTATCGCCTCGATGTTGTCCCGCAGCCGTTGTTTGCGGTTAAACGCCATATTCCCCGATATAAAGGACGGCGGCTCCCGTCAGCTCCGTGTAGAGCAGGTCGTATTCGGGCGACAGGGCGAAATTGTCGTCCGAAAGGTCATAGGCGGAGAATACGTTGCCGACCGGCGGCAGCAACTTTCGGATGAAGGCTTCGCGTTTCTTTCCCGGCACTTCGTCGGCAAACTCGTTTTCCACGACTTCGCGGAGGATGGCGTACTCGGAATAGCGAAGCCCCGCAGGGAGCGTGTCCATCGCCAACTCCTGCGCCCCTTCGGGCGGATAGCCTTCGAGCCGCGCACGCTCATACGTTTCGGCGGCACGGTCGGCACGCTCCCGGATGAAGGCATCGTCGGAAGCCTGTTCAAAACCTGTTCGTGCGGAGGTAGTCCAGCAGGTACAGACCGTAATAGGAAAAGTCGGTCTGACCTCGTTTTTCTTCTTGTTGTTCATTACTTTGGAATTTAGTGGATTGATAATGACGGGGATAGTCGTCTGAAAAGGAGAAAGAAAAAGGCACTCGGTATCCTCCGGTGCCACCACTAAATCCAAAGTATGAGTGTAATCCGGTATCGAAGAACAATTCATTACTCTGAACAAGTGGCAAAGGTAGTGCAAAATCGAAGACAATACGAAATAAACCCGTTTATTTCTATTGTTGAGGTGCAACCTACTTTTCTCAAAAGTTAATACTATTTTCTTCCGTCCTGAAAATTTCCTGCTCGTGTTCCTTTCGGGGAACACGAAAGTCTGTTATAGTCCCCGTCAAAGGCGACTATGGCGTCGAAAGCTCTTGCCCTGCTTGCTCTTGAAGCCTTTGAGCAGCTTCGTATGCCCGTCGGTGAGCAGGTCTTTGATCTCGTCATCGGAAAGGGTGCGGTTCGCTTTCAGGCGGAACACGGGCAGCCCGCACTCCGCGTTGTCGCAGCGTACCACCTTGCCGTAGAACTGCATGCTGCCCGTCCCGCACTTGGGACACTGCAGCCGGAATCCCTGCGGGCGAACAGTTTGTCGCACGAGAGCAGTTCGGAGGTGATTTCGCGTGTGTACGCCTCTATCTCCCTGCGGAAGGTTTCGGCGGGCATTTCCCGCGCTCGATGCGTGCCAGATTCTTCTCCCATTCGCCCGTCATGGTTACGTCGGCGATGCGCATCGTCTTCACGACCGAATAGAGGGCAAGCCCTTTTTCAGTCTGGCACAAGCGATTTCTTGCAGCGTTCCATGTAGCCGCGCTTGAAGAGCGTTTCGATAATCGCCGCACGGGTGGCGGGCGTGCCGATGCCGCAGTCCTTCAACGCCTGACGGAGTGCATCGTCCTCTATGTCCTGCCCGCCGTTTCCATTGCCGACAACAGTGTCGCTTCTGTATGCAGCGGCTTGGGTTTTGGTCTTTCCCTCCGTGATGGAGCAGCCTTTCAGCGTCAGCGTGTCGCCTTCCCGCCAATCGGGGATGGAGGTTTCTTCCTTGTCCTCCACGCTATAGACGGCACGCCATCCGGCTTGCCTGATGACGCTGCCTTTCACCGTGAACTCACCCGGCACACTCCGCCGTGACGGTGGCGGTGTCCTTGACGCATTTTTCGGAGAAAGCCTCGATCATGCGTCCGGCAACCATCTGATAGACGGTGCTGTCCTCTTTGGAGAGGAATAGTGGCTTCTCGCCCGTGACGAGCAGGGCGTGGTGGTCCGTCACCTTGCCGCCGTCCACGCTTCTGCGTGTCGGGACGCATTTCGCTGCACCTGCCTTTCCATTCGGGCAAAGCCCCGATGAAGGCGAGCAGCTTAGGGGATTTCGGCGAACACGTCTTCGGGTATGTAGCGGCTTCCGGTCTCGCGGATAGGGTGATGAGCTTCTTCTCGTAAAGCTTCTGCGCGATTTCAAGCGTCTGTTCCGCCGTGAAGCCGTGCTTGGCGTTGGCTTCCTTCTGGAGCGTCGTCAGGGTCGTACAGCAGCGGTGTTTCCTCCGTCTTCTCCTTGCGTTCGGCTTTCGTGACGGTGGCTGTGCCTGCCGACTTCACCTTATTATATAGTTCCGTCGCAGGCTCTTTCTCTTCCACTTTTCGGAAGAGGAAAACTTCACCGTTCCTTCATCGCAGCCGTCCGTTGCGATATGGAGCTGCCAGAAGGCTTCGGGCGTGAAGCGGCGGTTCTCCCAATAGCGTGCGCACACCATCGCCAACGTGGGTGTCTGCACCCGCCCGATGGAGTACGTGCCGTGTCCGGCGGCGATGGAGAGTGCCTGCGTGCCGTTGATGCCCACGAGCCAGTCTGATTCGCTCCGCGCTTTGGCGGCAAGATAGAGGTTGTCGTATTTGCCGCCCGCTTCGAGGTTGCGCAGTCCCTCGCGGATAGCCTTGTCGGTAAGCGAGGCTTATCCAGAGGCGGACGAACGGGTGGTGCATCCGGTATAATGGTAGAGGTAGCGGAAGATAAGCTCACCCTCGCGCCCTGCATCGGTCGCCACGATGATCTGTTCGCTTTCCTCGAATAGCCGGGCAACGGTCTTGATCTGCGCCACCACGCCGCTGTCGGGCTTGCAGCCCTTCTCCGTCTTTACCTGACGGGGGACGAGCGTGAAGGTGTCGGGAATGACGGGCAGATTGTCACGGACGAAACCGCGTATGCCGTAGCCGTCGGGCATGGCAAGCTGCACAAGGTGTCCGAACGCCCAAGTCACGGCGTAGCCGCCTCCCTCGAAATATCCTTCCTCTCTCTTTGTCGCGCCCACGATACGGGCGATCTCACGTGCCACAGACGGCTTTTTCTGCAATGATTGTCTTCATATTCTTCTGTCGTTTTTGAATTTTACAAATGTTACTTCGGATTTAGTGGCGGACACGGGATTACATCTTCATGCCCTTGTTGTTTCTTTTCTGCTGCTGTTGCTGTGCGGTGTCCTTCGGGGCGGTCTGTCCCTTCCGCAACGGCTCTTTCAGGTTCTTGGTAGCCTCGTTGGTCTTGCCCTCGCTGTTCACCGCCACCTGCGTGCGGCTCTCGTTGGAAGGGCGACCTTCTGCGCGTTGTCGGGGTTGGTGTCGTAGCGGTACGGGCGTCCCTTCTCCGGGTTGAACTTGATGTACATCGTGGCGTGGAAGCCCTGCTTGTCGGTCACGTTCTCTAATTTCACGGCTTTGCCAGCCACGTAGTCGGCTTTCTGCTGTTCGGTGAAGTCCACGCCGCTCCATTTGCTGATGGGGCGGATGCTGCCGTCGGCGTTCGTCCACGTGTTGCGGCGTTGCTCCTTGTTCGTGCCTCCGGCATTCTCCGTACCCTGCGCCTGTCCCTGTGCGGGGGTGTTCTTCGTTTCCTGCGTCCGGGCGGTACGGGGCGACCTGCCGGTTCCCGGCACGAACTCCACGCCGCGCTGCTCCACGTTCACTTGCAGGGGTGGTGACGAACTTCCTGCCGTCCTTGCGCTCGATGAGCTTTGTCGCGCACGGGCAGCCCGGCACGCAGCATGTCCTGCTCCTGCTTGGTGATTTCCGTCTTGCCGATGCGTTCCGGTATGCGCACCTTGTTCGTCGGGACATCCGTGATTTCGTTCGTCTTGCGGTCAATACTGACGAACGAGGGGATGATCTCGCCCGTTTCCCTGTCCACGAGGTCCACGACCCTGCCGAGGTTGCCTGTTTCGCGCAGGTTCTTCCGGTCGTCGTCGGAGAACTTGTGTTCCTTGTACTCGTCGAGCTTCTGCTCCTTGCGGATGAAGTGCGGCAGCAAGGCTGACTATTGCCCTCGCCAGTCCTTCTTGAAGGAGAGGCGGGCGTCCAGCTCAGCCTCTCCGCCGAGATTGGGCGACACCCTCACCAAGTCGGACTTGCCGTAGTTGAGCATTCTGTTAAGGTCGCCCGACTTTTTCAAGGTCGTCGCGCTTCACGCCCATTTCTCCTCCAACTCCTGCCAGTTGATCTTGCTCTCGTCGATGGGCTGGTAGCCCCGGTTGCCCTGCGTCTGCTGCGGGCTTTCCTGATTCTGTTCGTTTTTCTGTTCCATCTCTTCCTGTTTTAGGTTCGTCATCTTGTTTCTGTTCCGGTTGTTCCTGCTTTTCGGCGGACTGCTCCTCCTGTACTTTTCTTTTTCGTAGCCGGAGGTGTCCACCTTGTGGGGGCGCAAAGCAGTTCCTTGTTGCCGTCGGGGTCTTTCAGCAAGTCCTTGATAACCTCCAGCAGCTTGTCGGCTTGGTCCGCTGCGACACGGTAGAAACCGAAGCGGCTGGGTTCCTTGCACTGCCGGAAGAAGTTCTTGAAGAAGTTGTCCAGCACGTCGCCGTGCCGGTCGGATGCAGGAAACTCTGCGCGTTCTCCGCTTTCGCGGGGATGCGCTTGGGGAGCTCGTCGGCGTTCAGCCCGGCTACCACGCTGATTTCGCCCTGTCTTCTCGTCACGGACAACCAGCACGTCCTTTTTCGTCTTTTTCTTTGCCATCTGAAAAAAATGTTTTTAATGGTTATTTTTGAAAGAAATTATGGATACGGGCCTTGTAGAAGGCTATATCTTCCTTGCGGAAGTCCTTTACATGTTCGGAGGAACGTCAGCACGTCCGCCTCGCTGTAATGAGGTCTTTTTGCCGAGCGTCTTGTAAGGCAGCGCGCCGATGCTGCGGTAGCGTTGCAGGGTGCGCTTGCTGATTTGGAGCAGCTATGCAGGTCTTGGTTGTCGAAAAGCCTGATCCCGTTCATCGGGTTCGAGGGCTTTGCCGGACAGCTGCATGAGAGCAGCATCTCGTCCTGACGGTCGAGCCGTTCCATCACCTTCTGCATCCAGTTCTCGAAATTGTTGCGGGTAAGCGGTTCCATGTCCTACGTCCTCCTTCCTTTGGGTCTGCCGCCCGTGCGCAGCGTGTGGTTGCGTTTCAGCTGTTCCGGTGTCGCGGCTTCGCCCGTGACGGTGCTGTCTTCGAGCAGGCGGTCTATTTCAGACTGCCGGTAGCGGCACTTGCCGCGCAGCACGACATAGGCGATGCGCTGTTCGCTGCGCATGCGCTGGAGGGTGCGGCAACTCACGTTCAGCAGGTGCGCCGCCTCGCGGGTGGTGAGCAGCCTGTCGGGGGATTCTTCCTTCCTACCGCCGGAAACGGCACGCACGTGTGCCGCTATCTCGGCTATCTGTTCCGTCAATGCGGTGAAGGCGGAACTTTCCATCGTTATCACTTTCATATTCAGTCCTTTCTTTTTGGTTTATTTTGCATGAACATGAGGCTGCGCCTCGAGCATACCGTTCAAGCAGAGCTTGACGTGCTGCGCTCGGCTTGCGCTATGTTTCTGCGACAAAATTCGGCAATAAACCAAAGGGGCTTTAACAGCTCACTACGTGGCTCACGTAAGATTTTTACGGATAATGGCTCCGTAACCCGGACAGACGACGCAACAAGCTGCCTTTTAGTGGGAAACGGCACGTGTTCAAGGCGGCTTCGTTACCTTTGCGGCAAACTCTGAAATGTTTTGCTTATGGAAATAGTATCTATCGAGAAAAAGACCTTCGAGATGATGGTGGCGTCCTTCAACGCCCTCGCGGAAGGTAGCCGCCCTGAGCAGCAGGAGCGACGGCGGGCGGATGGAAAGGTGGCTCACGGGCGAGGAGGTCTGCGGGCAGTTGAGGATCAGCCCGCGCACGTTGCAGACCTTGCGTGACAGGGCGGCTTATCGGCTACTCGCAGATTAACCGCAGGTTCTATTACAAGCCGGAGGAGGTCAAAAAGCTCATTCCGCTTGTCGGCACGCTCTATCCCTGCGGAAATGATTTGATTTTTTATTATTCACAACCCACTGAATCCGAAATGATGATGAACGAGAACAATGAAGTGTTTACAATGGAGGACGAGCCGCTTGCCTCCGTCGTGCAGAACATGCGCAAAGGCTCGAAAATGGCTCTCCGCCTTTCTGGAAAGTTACCGCCCGCCGTTGGACGGGGAACGTTACCTGACGGACAGGGAGGTGGCGGAACTGCTCCCGTGTCAGCCGCCGCACCTTGCAGGAGTACCGCAACAACAGGGTGCTGCCCTTTATCCTTTTTGGGAGGGAAGGTGCTTTTTACCCCGAATCGGGGTTGCGTGAGCTGCTGGAGGCGAACTACCGCAAGCCGATGGAATAAGGCGGCTGCGATGAAAAAGGAAACGGGCAATCCTTCACGGGGCTGTCCGTTTCCTTTTATTCTTATTATATGTCTTCTGCGTTTTTCAGCAATACCCAGCTTTTTCCGTTCTGTATGAACATCACGTATGCCTGCCGCTTTTCCTTCGAGAGTGCTTTCTCTACCAGCCACGTGCGGAACACGTGTGCATGGTAGGTGTTCAGCCGGAAGGCAACGGGGATGATGATTTCAAGCGAGTAAACATCCGCGTGCAGCCCGTTTTCAAGCCGCATGTAGCGGCACACCTCGTAGTCGTTCAGCACGTCCGGCTTGCGGACGGCTCTGATGGCGGCGTTCACAGCCGGGACGCCCGTGTGGAACAGTCCGGCGATTTCTGTGGCGGTCATCCATATCTCGTTACCGGTTACGCTGACCGTGTTGTCCTCTATGATGATGGTTCCTCGTGTCATGGCTTCTCTGTTTTTAGATGGTGCAACATGAAAATTCCTCGATGCCGTTCAACCTTGCGGCAAGGTTCTCCATGTCTTGGTTGAGCTTCTCTTTGGTGATTTTCGCGTATATCTGCGTCGTCTTTATGCTCTTGTGTCCCAGCATGGAACTCACCGTTTCGATGGGTACGCCGTTGGAGAGGAACACCGTCGTGGCTGCCGTGTGGCGGCTCTGATGCCACGTGATATGGCTTGAGTGATACCGCAACGCTTGGCGACGGAACGGATTCCGGCAGGCACGTGTTGTAGTGGGGAACGGGGAAAAATCCTGCCGTTCCCGCACAGACCCCGGTATTTGTCGATGATGCGCTTTGCGATGTCGAGCAGGCGGATATTGGACACCACGCCCGTCTTCTGGCGGTTGATGTTTATCCACTCGTGTTCGTCGAAGTAGGTATGGATGTTCTCTTCCGTCGGGTTGCGCATGTCGGCGAACGACAAGCCCGTGAAGGCGCAGAACAGGTAGAGGTCGCGGTAAAGCTCCTGCTTGGCGTTTTTCAGCCTGCCCTCCATCAGCAGCCGGATTTCCTCTTTCGTCGGAAACTGCGTGTCGTTTCCTCCTTCTTGATTTCATACTCCCGGAACGGGTCGCGTGTGAGCCACTCGTTGTTGATGGCGATGAACACCATCGTCCGCAAGGGGGCAGAACATACAGCCACACGGTATTGGTGCAGCAGTGCTTGTCCGTGCGTAGGAACATCTCGAAGTCGGAGATGAAAGCGGGCGTAAGCTCTTTCAGCGCGATGTCCTTCACGCGGTAGCGGATGGTGAAAATTCTTGCAGGTGCTGTAAACGGTCTTGTACTTCAGGGCGTGCCGCTGGCTTTCATGCCAGCCTCCACCTGTTTCTCGTAGTCCTCGTTGTGCTGGCGGAACACCTGCATCAGCGATGTGGTAGCAGTGTTCCAGTCCGAGAAAGGCGTTCTTGACCTTCTCCGCCGTGACGAAATTGTCACGCTCCATGATTTCCTGATAATGTCTGTTGATGCGCACACGCATCTTGTCGAGCATGCGGTTCGTTTCGAGTGCCGCCGATGCTTCTGCCCGTGACACGTCCCCTTTGGTGTCCCACAGCTTGGGATCGACGGTCAGTTTGCAACTGAACTGCGTCTGGCTGCCGTCCACCGTGATGCGTCCCATGACGGGTACTGTCCCGTCCTTTTTCACTACCCTGACGTTTGAGTAGTAGATTACTGAAAATGTACTCTTCATCGTCCTTAATTTTTTTAGGTTCAAAATTAGTCGGTGAAGAGTCCGTCGCCGGTACGCAAAACGGGGAGGAACGGCGCAATCTTTTTCCGTAACCGGATTTGTTGCGTGGGTTGTCAATAACTCACTAATCGCTTAACGCCTTGTTTCGTTATCCGTGTCCGTTTGTCGCCTTTTTCCGGGCATGGTTACGGACAAGTAACGTAACGGCGTCCTGATTTGGCTTTTAGGGGTGATTGCGATGGCTTCACGAATAATCGGAGGCACAACTGAAACCCTTGTAACTCAATTCTATCACTATATCTTTCCGCATTTCACTTTTTGTAGTAACTTTGTCCCTATAATTATACCCCTAAATTTCTATAACCCTAAAAACCCTAAAATGAAAAATACTTATCTTACCCCTTTGTATAGGGGTTTTCTTCTCTTTCACTCGGCTGAAAGACTCCTTATATGAACCAGAATATATCACCCAACTCCGAGAAGCCTATAGCAGTGGAGATACGAAAAACTGGGAAGCTCCTTTCTTGGACGAAAGTGTCAAGGCTCACTATGTGGAGATAGGGATCCTTACCTAAACTCTCTTTCCCAGAAAACAACCCTTATTCCGATGCTAAAAAGGAGTTGGGCAAACTCCTTTCTTCGACCCTCGCCTATCGAAATCCAAACAAATATCTTGTGCCAACTGCCATGACCCTGAATTGGCATGGGCGGATGGGCGTAGTGTCTCTTTTTGGACATAACCGCAAGAATGGGGTAAGGAACTCTCCTTCGGTGTTCAATATGGCGTATCATACTACCTTCTTCTGGGATGGAAGAGCAAGCATTAGAATCTCAGGCTATGTTCCCACTTACCGATCCGGTGGAGATGGCCTCCCATGAAGCGGTAGCCGTAAAACATATCAAGCGTATTAGAGGCTATCGTCCTTACTTCAAAGAAAGCTTTTTGGTGATGAAAAGATTACTCTTACGTATCTTTGAGGCTATTGCCACCTACGAGCGTACCATTGTCAGCGGTAAGAGCAAGTTTGACCGATTTATATCTGGAGATAAAAATCTCTTCACTGATGAGGAAGTCTTGAGCTTACACCTATTCCGTACTAAGGCTCGTTGTATCAATTGTCACTTCTCCCCTATTCTCCGACCAACAGTTTCATAACTTAGGTCTCTCTTACTATGGTCGCAAACACGAAGATTTAGGTCGATACAAAAATCACTAAGGATGCTGCTGATGTAGGGACGCTTCAAGACGGCATCTCTACGAGAGGTAGCACGTACAGCCCCTTATATGCACAATGGGTTGATTCCTTCCTTGGACGAGGTTATCCAGATGTATGATGCAGGCATGGCACGTCCTAAACCACGGAAAGATCAGGAGAATGACCCCTTATTCCTACTACAGACCCTCTATTACAGAAGCTCTCCCTAACCAAAGAGGAAAGAGCGCTCTCAAAGCTTTTTCTTCTAACACTCAACTCCCCTGCCAAGCGAGAAAAATGCCTGAATTACCATAGATTTTTGGGTTTTAGGGTTATGGGGTTTTTAGCTAAAATCCTATAACCCTTTATTCTCCCCACTATTGCTAATTATTGATTCAGAAGCTCTCAAACTTCATGCTTATTGACTCCCCAAATACAACATTAAAAATGATTATCTTTTTCTACTCTTTTAGTCTGAGTATTATTCATTTCTTCTTGCAGAAAATAACAATAAAAAGGGATAACTCTTTGCTAAATAATAAAATAATTTTGTCCAAAAATAAATCTAAAAATTTCTTGTAACATTCAAGAAAATATTGTATTTTTGTGCGCAAAAATTCTTAAATGATAAAAATAGATAAAAACTACAGCTCTCGTGTCATATATCACTCTTATTGGGTGGTTGATTGCGTTTTTACAGGAAAAAGATGACGCTGATGACTTTGTGAAATTTCATTTTGCTGTCTTTAGGGTTACACATTACCTCTTTTTGTGTTCGGTATTGTACTGGGAATCATTGTTTCCATTGTACCTGCCTTAAGTTTCTTAGGACTTATTAGTCTTGTATTCCTTTGTACTTATGATCTTGGGAGCTATGAACGCTAATAAAGGAGAAAAAATACCTCTTCCTATTATTGGACAATATTTCTTAGAAAAATAACAAAAATAATTCTTTTAACTAAAAAAGGTTTCAGGCTTTACCCCTGAAACCTTTTTGAGATTCTACTGTCAGTTTATAGTATTCTGTCCTCCATTAAGAGATGATAAACAACAGTCTACCACCCCTGTTACCTAACATAAAGAAATCCTTTAACTTCGCTTTGCCCACTGAGAGTGTAGTAGTACCACATAAAAAAATACGTTCCTGAAGGAAGGCGCTGCCCTCACCTACCACTCCACGAACATTGGCAAGCCCCTAAAAACATCACTTCCTTGTTGGTAGTGAGAACTTTCATACTTTCAATCCCATTTCATTAAAAGATAACGACTTCTATAGGGGTGTTATCATCTGTATTCTCTATCTTAAAAATAGTTTTTGACTTCCACTCTCTGTAGAAATCCCATTATATACGACTATTCCTTTATTATTTAACTCCGGCATGGGAGCAGGTGCTGGCTTAGGCTCTGGGGTAGGAACTGGCTTGGGCTCTGGGGTAGGAACCGGCTTAGGCTCTGGGGTAGGAGCTGGCTTGGGCTCTGGGGTAGGGAGCTGGCTGGGCTCTGGAGAAGGGGCAGGCTTAGGTTCTGGAGTAGGAGCTGGTGTATCCTTTTTAAGCTTTTATAGTAATAACCTGTGTATGAGTGGCTTTATTACCATTGCTATCACTCACAACCCATTGATAGGTAATACGATCAGAAGTTTCTTCCTTAGTAGGAGTAACTGTAAGAACACCCTCACAATTGTCTTGTGCTGTAAGGGGAGCTCCTTGTGGTATAGGATCTCCTTGTAAGATCTCCTTGGATTGTGGCAATTGTCCTACCCATACAGGAGCTTTGTCATCTTTTACCGTAATAAGTTGTAAGTGAGTCACCTCTCCACAATTATCTTGAGCTTTATAGGTTCGCTCTATCTCGTAGTCATTAGGAGCATGTTGTACTTTTATCCTATCCTGATACGTCACTTGGGGAGTACTACAGCCTCCTGAAGTCAAAGGGAGTTGCGCTGAGGGTACTTTTCCTCTACAATCTACAATAACAGCCTGAGGTAGTGTATGTGCTACAAAAGATAGTGGTTGTGGTGTATTGCCCTTTTGTGGGTCTATGGTGATAAGCTGTTCGTAACGATTTTTCATTATGAGCATTATCCTCTGCAAACCAAGTATTGCGTTCACCTATTTTTACCATGTTCATCATAAATAGATGTTGTGCTAGTAGCGACCTCTACTTTTCCCATCACAATTATCTGTAGCAGTGAGGGTAGGCCTAAAAGGGATTTCACTTTCACTCTTTACGGTCATATTGGGCGGATAGGATGAAAATTCAGGGACGCTGAGTGTCTTTTTAAGAAAATTTGTTGAACATGGCGGATAGCGGGGCATCAGCCGCATAGGGCAGTCCATACTCAGGTGAGCTTGTAAGCTTCTTTATCACCTTCGGTCATTTTCTTCCTCATATTCTATCTCAACCGAATCGCTTCCTTCTGCCTGCAACGTGGCTTTAGGAGGAATCTCTCCTCGACATTGTACATGTATATCTTGGGGAAGATCTCCACAAAATGTAGGGTCTTGGTAGGAGCTTCTTTCTCAAAATAGATATATTGAACAAAAGTAGCTTTGTTTTTACATTTATCGGTAGCTACCCAACGGCGCAGTATATAGTCAGGATGTGATTCCTCTGAAAAAGAAACCTCTGCTTTTTTGTTTCTACATTCACCATGATCAGATTGGGCAGTAACCTCTGCTCTTTGAGGTATTTCTGTTCTTTTTACGGTAATGACAGGCTTTGGCAAATTATGGAAGATAATACTCGAACTCAACATATCCAGCATATAAGGCTTATCCGGATAGACTGCATAAGCTATATGATCCAGTACTTCTATCTTGAAGGTGCCCTCCACATAACCAGCATAGCCTTTCCATTTTTTGCTTGAGGAAAAGTAACTGTTGCCTTTCCACTATTAGGTACTCCTTCTGCCAAGACATAGTCATAGGTCTTTCCATAGTTATCCGAAAAAAGAATACGTACCTTGCTATCGGGAGCAAATAGCTTCTTATCTACATTCCAGTGTAGGGTAACATTCTCTCCTCGCTTATATCTACCTGATCTACTTTCTCCTATAATACTTGTTATCCTAAAAGGCGTTCCATCTTTTATTTGTACTTTGGTCTGATACACATCATAGAGAGGCGTATGAGGCTTGCCCTCCTTATAAGCCCCTACAGAGCCATCACAGACACCTAACCAAAAAGTAAAATCCCTGTTTCGTATTCCCCTGTGAATTTGTAAAGGAACTTCTTTCCATTCATTCGTGTTATTATCCTTAGTATACGGACGATAGAAAGCAATTTTATTATTCGTAGTAGGACGGTCGGAAGGAAAACGCGCCTTACCAAACACTTTAAAATCAGCCTGATGAGCCATATAGAGTAAGGGGTCTCCATCGGGATCTCTTGCTTCTATGGTAAATTGAAAATAGGTATTAGGAGGTAAGGTATAGCTTTTTTTGAGTTTGCTACGGTCAATCATCGGTGCCTTGTTATCAGAGGGTTCCCCATAAGGTATATTGGGCTGAGCAAGCCCCACGAGCTGGGTACGTTCCTTATCGGCATAATAGGCATCATGCAGATTGGTACGATTATGGATAGTATAGATAGAAGGCAAGGAAAAATAAGTACCATAAGGGTCATTGATATAACTCATGATAGAGTTGCCCCTATCGGGTTCGGTAAAAGAAGAAGCTGTCGCACCTCCTATGGTAAAGGTATGGGCAGAACCCAATAGGTGCCCAAGCTCATGCAGAATAATATAGAACTCCTCATTGGCCACACAGCCTCCCTTGAGCTTACCTGTAATCTCTCCCAGATGTGCCAATCCACGATTGTCCTTATATACAGAAAAGACAATACCTGCATCGTAATTCTCCTCCCCTATGAGCTTATTAAACGTATCTGTAGCCGTATTTACAACGGTACGTACCAATGGCTTATCGGGATAGACCTCTTTTTCCCTTAGTATCTCGGATGAGGCGTGGATCATCTACTAATTCAAATTGGTAACCCAACTCCCGTCCGCATACCTCATTGAGTTTGGTTTGTACATCCACCATAAAGGCCTTGGCCAGTTCCATACGCCCCTTGACAGTGCCCTTTGTAAAAGCTATAATCTATCAGCATAGCCAAGCGGAAAGTCCTCAGTACATGTACATTATACAGCACTCGTTTGTCATCGGAGGGTAGAGATTCCTCTGCAAGAATTGTTCCTCGACTAAGAACTTGTGAAGAGGGGCGTATATCACAATCCCTTCTTGGCAAGTAGCACAGGAAGTAGCTCCTTGGGAGGGGCTAACTCTAAGCAGTCCCTTCTCATCTGTGAGAAAAATAGGTATGCCCTTCATGCCATATTTCTCCCGAAAAAGCTATTGGAAGACAAAGAGATGCTTCCTGAAAACACTCCCTCATAGTAGGCTACAAAGCTGCGAAAACCTTCTTGAGAAAGCGAATTTTGTCGAGGACGCCACTCCAGATCAAGACGTCCCTCATTAGTAGAGACTGCCCAATGAACAGGCGCTTCTGATGAAAAGCGCGCCAAGACATCTGCTGTTTTCTCTTGAGCATAGAGCATGGAAGTACTAAACCATGCAAATACCACAGAAAACAAATAATATATTTTTCATTTTTAGTAAAAATAATAATCATCGATTACTTCCTTTCTACCAACTAGTAAAAATTATCTAAGATACAAAGTATCCTTTCTTTGTATAAGGTACTCTGATAATAATAGTGTAAGATATAAAAATAAGTTCCCGAAGGCAGGCGTTTGCCTTGCCTACTACGCCACTCACATTGGCATAACCGTGGAAAAGAGCTCCTTTTTCTTGATAATGAGAACTCTCATATACTTTTTATTCCCATTTCATTGAAGATAAGCACTTCTATGGGAGCATCAGGATCGGTATTTTTCTACTTTAAAAATAGTTTTTGAGAATCTTCTACAGAGGAAACTCCATTATACACAACTACTTCTTTTTGCTTTAGCTCTGGTATGGGAGTAGGCACTGGTTTTGGAGCGGGCTCTGGGAGTAGGGGGCCAGCTTAGGTTCCGGGTGAGGGGCCGGCTTAGGTTCGGAGTAGGAGCTGGCTTAGGCTCGGAGTAGGGAGCTGGCTTGGGCTCTGGAGTAGGGGCCGGCTTAGGTTCCAGAGTAGGGTTGGCAGGCTCTGGGTAGGGGCCAGCTTAGGGTTCAGGGTAGGGACTGGCTTAGGCTCTGGAGTAGGGGCCGGCTTAGGTTCCAGGTAGGAGCTGGCTTAGGCTCTGGAGTAGGGGCTGGCTTAGGGCTCTGGAGTAGGGGCCGGCTTAGGGCTCTGGAGTAGGGAGTTGGCTTAGGCTCTGGAGTAGGGGCTGGCTTAGGTTCCGGAGTAGGGAGTTGGCTTAGGTTCCGGAGTAGGTATTTCTTTTTAGGATTAATAGTAATTACTTGGGTATGAGCAATTCTACCCCCGCAATCATCAGTAGCTATCCACTGATAGATGCGCTACTAGTTTTCCCTCTTTCTTTTCTTCTGTTACAGAAGGGGTTACTATAGGATTACTACAAGAACTTACCGCACTAAGATGCGCCTGCTCTACAATAGCTTGCCCCTCTTCTATTGTCATATCTTGTGGGAGAATCCCTATAAAAGCTAAGGGAAGTGTTGTGCCTTTTTCTATAATAAAACCTCCATCTCTTTAGGATCTTCATCAGTTACGGCAAAAGGCAATTCCTTCCATCACTTCTATCTTAATCACCCCTGCCCCCACCTTGAGAGCTGTATTTCCATAGTTTTTTTCTTTCCTATAGACAAGTTGGGCAAGACAAGCTCATAACTCCCCGTATTGTCCACACCTTCAGCTAAGGTATAGGGAAAGGTTTGCCCATGATCCTCAGAGGGCGAATGCGCACTTTGGTATCCCTAAATAGCTCAGGATCCACCGCCCATGTAAGGGCGAGCCTCTGCCCTCCTCTATAGGTCTTTCCAGCTGTAGAAGTAGTGATTTTGAAGGGAATCCCATCACGCACTTCCACTTGGGTTTTCTGCCAAATCATATTGTACAATATGATCCACGGTAGGAGTTTCAAGGCATCACTCACTCCAAGCCAGAAAGTAAAGGTTCCTATTTTTCTGCTCATTAATCCAGCTATTAGACACCTCTGCTCGATTGTTTGCTATACTCTCTCTGAACACTACCAAAGGGCTATGGCTACGCTGAGGAATGACGTACTGTGCGATAGAAGGATCTTCGCCCAAGCGCACATCACGCTGCTGTGCCATATAAGTAAAGGTTGAACTATCAGGGTCTGTGGCAGAAATAGCAAACTGAAAATAGGTATCTTTGGGCAAAAGGTATTGCTTTTTTATTTTTGTCTTATCTATATGAGGAGGCTGAGTACCCAAAGGAATTCCTCCTACAGGAGCCGCTGCTACCAGATGCTCACGAATCAGTTGGATACTGGAGAGGAAAAGAAGTCTCTAGGACTACCTGTACTCATGACCGATTGCCCATTGTCATATTCGGTTTTCTCACTAGCATAGTCAAATCCCACTAAAGGTATGCCTTCCCCCAAAAAGGTGACCTATCTCATGAGCAATAACTTCTTTGGTAGGAAAAGCAACTGCTGCCCCTTTATATTGGTCTTGATACACGCCTCGGATATGGGCAAGTCCTCGTATTCCTTTGGAACTTGTATAAGAGATACAAATTCCTACATCATAGCTATCACTCCCTATCCTCTTGTTGATAGCTTCGGTCGAAAGACCTATGACATAACTTGCATTGTGTCTTTGGGTAAGACTTCCCTCCTTGGGATTCGTAATAATTAATCGCTCATCCCTGAGTACCTGAAAACGCACCCTATATCTCGCATATATAATTCATTAAGAAAATCCTCTGTTTTTTGCCAAAAAGCCTTTACCTTCTCGGTATCCTGAGCAAAAAGTAGCGCTCTTATAAGCATTGTGGGTGACGTAAATAGCCAAGCGATACACCCTAAGAGTTTGCGTATTGGAGATGGTCGGTTGAGCAATTACCTTTGCTAACCCTAAGAATAACAAAAAGATACACAAAAGAGAATTTCTCATGAGAATTATTTCTTAACAAAAAGACAAAGGTAATAAAAAAATATTCTAAAAAATAGTATTGATTTCTCAAAAAATTTCGCCCTCTCAACATTCGTTTTTAAAAATAGAAAAAAATGGAGACAAAAAGAATCAATACATTGCCCACAAGCTACATCTGTCATTTTGTCAGCCTTACAAGTATGGTATTATCTTTGCTAAAGAATAGGCAAAATTCGAATACAAATGAAAAGGACAAATAAAACGTTTCTGTGGAAAAATATCTTTCCACTCATTAAAAATTCTTATATAGCGATCATGAGATTTTTCTTCGTGAACTAATCTCCAATGCGACTGATGCCACTCTTAAGCTCAAAACACCTTTGCCAAATTGGGTGAAGCTAAAAGTACCTTATGGCAATCAATTATCGAGGTCAAGGTCGATAAGGAAGGTAAGAAAATCCATATCTTAGACCAAGGTATCGGAATGACTGAGGAAGAAGTGGAGAAATACATCAACCAAATCGCCTTCTCTGGGGCTGAAGAGTTCCTAAAGCAAATATAAGGATCCCGCCAAAAGACACCGGTATCATCGGGACACTTTGGTCTGGGCTTCTACTCGGCTTTCATGGTAGCCGATAAGGTGGAAATCTTAACCCGTTCTTACCAAGAAGGAGCACAAAGCAGTACGCTGGGAGTGTGATGGCTCCCCTGCCTATAGTATAGAACCTATCGAAAAAGAAGGGCATGGTACTGAAATTATCCTTCACATTGCCGAAGACTCCACTGAGTTCTTAGAAGAAAGTAAGATCCGCGAACTCTTAGTGAAATATAACAAGTTCATGCCTATCCCTATCAAATTAGGCATGCGCAAGGAGGCACTCCCTCGTCCTGAAAAACGCTCCCGAAGATTACAAAACAGAGTATAAAGAGGTAGATAATATCATTAATAACCCTACCCCTGCTTGGACAAAACAACCTTCTGGCCTTACCGACGAAGACTACAAGGCTTTCTATCATGAGCTATACCCCTCGCAGTATGAAGATCCTATGTTCAGCATTCACCTGAATGTGGATTATCCTTTCCATCTGACAGGGATACTCTATTTCCCAAAGCTAAGCAACGACATGCAATTGCAGAAAGATAGAATCCAACTCTACCAAAAATCAAGTTTTTGTAACTGACAATGTAGAGGGTATTGTCCCTGAGTTCCTTACTCTTTTTGCGTGGGGTAATCGACTCTCCAGATATTCCCTTGAATGTCTCTCGTTCGTACCTACAAGCCGATGGTAATGTAAAAAGATTTCTAGCTATGTAACTCGTAAGGTTGCTGACAAGCTACAATCTCTTTTCAAAGAAAACCGCGAAGATTTCGAGAAAAATGGAACGATATCAAAAATAGTAATAGAATATGGGATGCTCTCCGAAGAAAAGTTCTTCGAGAAAGCTCAGAAATTTGCTCTATACCCTACTGTAAATGACAAAATACTATACCTTTGAAGAGCTTTTAGAAAAGATAAAACCCTTACAAACCAATAAGGACGAGCAAACTATCATCCTCTATGCCAACAACAAAGAAGCCCAACACAGCTACATCGCTGAAGCAGAGGCTAAAGGTTATGAGGTACTCCTCTTGGACTCTCCACTGGTATCTCACCTGATTCAGAAATTGGAGACTACTCAAGAGAAAAATATCTTTCGCCCGTGTAGATGCAGACTCCATAGAGAACCTTATCAAGAAAGAAGATACTCAAATCTCCAAACTTTCTGAGGGAGGAAACCGAAAAGCTCAAGGACTTTGTAACCACTGCCATAGAGAATACTGCCTATACAGTACAACCTGAGGCCTTGGATAGCGAAGCAACCCTTTCCTCATCACTCAGCCGGAATTCATCCGCCGTATGAAAGAAATGCAAGCTGTAGGGGAGGCATGGGCTTTGGTGGCTTCCCTGAGATGTACAACTTGGGTCGTAAATACCAACAGTCCCTTAGCCAGTCAAATCCTCTCACATCGGATGAGGCTGCTCGCAAGGCACTGATTAGTCAATCCTTCGACCCTAGCTCTCGTCTCTCCCAAGGATTACTCAAAGGAGAAGCCCTAACTGAGTTTGTCAAGCGCAGTTTTAGTTTGTTGAAATAAAAATAGTAGAAATAAAGGGGGTTGTACAACTCCCCTTTATTTATTTTATCATTCTTCGTATTTTTAAAATATCCATGTTAGGGACACTTATTTCACATAGAAATCCTTTTTCACTTCCTTTTTGTCCCCTATGTGAACAAGTAAGTATATAGAAATAAGTCCCTTGAGGCAATCTTTTGTCCCTTCCCTACTACCCCACTTACATCTGCATAGCCTCGGAACACCTCTCCATTTTCTTGATAATGATTACTTTCATATACTTTTAACCCCATTTCATTAAAAATCATTACCTCCATAGGCGTAGGTATATCATACCCCTCTACCTTGAAATAGTTCTGTGAATTATCCTGAGTAGAAACAGCGTTATATATGGCAATCTCCCTCGTTTCTTCTATAGAATCAGGTGTTGGTTTTGGCTTAGGTACAGGTGTTGGATCAGGCTTGGGAACTGGCTTGGGGTCAGGTGCTGGTTTTGGGTCTGGCTTAGGAATAGGCGTTGGATCTGGTTTGGGGAACTGGCTTGGGTTCAGGTGCTGGCTTAGGCTTGGGGAGCAGGTACAGGTTCTTCTTTTTGGGAAGAAGAGTAATTGTCTGAGTATGTGTCACCTGATTCCCACAATCGTCCTGAGCAACCCACTGATAGACTATTTTTTGCTCACTCTTCTGTTGTGTAGGCATCACCTGAAAGGTTCCTTTGCAATCATCCTGAGCTGTAAGGACTTCCCCTGAGGAATAGCAGCACCTTGTTCTATTGTTTTGTCCTGTGGCAGTCCTCCGACAAAAACAGGAGGAAGAGCATCTTTCTTAGTGATATATTGTTCAAAGGTGAGCCTATTCTGACACTGATCTACAAAGGTATAAGTACGCTTTAGGGTATATAACTCTGGGCAATGCTTTTGTATCATCTGCTCAGAAAGAGAAAAAGTTATCTTATCACAACCTCCTTGAGTCTCTATAGAAGCTGGTGGCGGAAGAGCTCTTTGCAGCTTATAGTCACATATTGTGGAGGAAGCGTTGTTGCAACAAAAGTCAAGGGTTCCTTATTAGGAGTAGGCTCTTGAGGAGTAGAGGTAGGGTACCCTATCTTGTTCTCCCCTATTCGTATGAGCTGAATATGCTCTATTGTATGCCCGCAACTATCCTTAGCGGTAAAAAATACGTTCTATAGCCACATCTGGGGCATAGGGATACCTCATTGCGGCGATCTTGATAGCTTACTTGAGGGGTAGAACACCCTCCCACCGCAGTGGGCAATTCCGCAGGAGGTATAGCAGCCTCTTCCTTTACTGAAATATCTTGTGGAAGAGAAGTAGGAACAAACTGTAATGGCTCTGGAGCCTGCTGATCTTTCTCTATCATAAAGCCACCCTGTTTATAGGGAGAACGTGTAGTAAGTGCATAGGCCAAGCCATCAATAACCTCAACCTTGATAATCCCCTTCCCTTTGAGCTTGCCAAAATGACCACGAGTAGTACCTATGGCTACATTGGGAAGGGTTACCTCACAATGTCCATTATTAGGAGCTTCTTCTACCAGTACATACTTATAGCTCTTTCCTGAATCGTCAGAAAGAAGAATACGCACCTTGCTCTCTGGAGAAAAAATCTGTTCATCTACCTGCCAATGAAGTGTAAGACGTTCACCTGCACGATAGGTTCTATTGTTGTATAAGAACCATTATCAAAGTTTTTGTATCTCAAATGGTTTCCCCTTCTTGATTTTTACTTTTTGTTTTACTACATCATACTTAGGGACATGATAAGGATTCGCAGGATTGTGATCGGCAACTCCTATCCAAAAAGTAAAAGTTCCTGGACGATAGGAAATAGTTCCCTTGGCAGGAGCAAAAGTATTATGTTCAGCTTCTACCCATTCCTCTTGGAAACGGATATGAGGCGTAGCAGTTCCCTTATAAGTAAGGAACTGTGCATTGGAGCGTGATGAATGAAAACGTCTGTCAGCAGGATGCGCCATATAGGTTAGTGCGTCCCCCTCTGGATCTCTACCTGTAGATAAAACTGAAAAATAAGTATTCTCAGGGATTACATATTCTCTCTCAAGGCGCGCCTGCTCCAGTATAGGTGGTTTATTCTCGCTTTTGACACCATAGACCAAATTGCTTCCGGTATCCTTTACACGTTTTCCCGCTTCTTGAGTACGTGCCTGATCGGTATAATAAGCCATAGAATTGCCCAAAAAAGCGCGGATAATCTGTACACTGATTAAGGAAAAGAAATCACGAGCATACTCATGTCCATAGCTCATAATAGACTGTCCACTATCTGTTTCTGTTTTTCAGAATATTCTCCTCCATTAGAGAAAAGTATGATCCGCACCGAACATATGACCAATCTCATGCGCTATAGTCGAAGGCCCCTTAGGGCGTGCTGCTCCATTGGCTTTCTGATGTGTCTGATAGGCAGCATATACTGCCGCTAAGCCATTGTAATTTTGTCTGAAATCGGTAATAATTACTGCCAAATCATAGTCCTTGCTATCATAATGCTTATTGAGGGTGATGGTACCCATATCTACCACCTCATTTCCACTAATAAGGGAAGGAAAAGAGCACTTTGAGGGAGTCGTAAAAATAAAGCCTATCATCATCTATCACCTCGAAATGCACTCCTATATCATTGCCATAGAGTTCGTTAAGAAAAGTTTCTGTAGCATACCAGAAAGCCCTAATTTTGTTCTTATCCTTATTGAAAGGAGTTTTCATGATATAGTAACTATAATCCACCGGCAAGGCAAGGCGATAGAGTCGCCATACTCCATCGGTATGAATAAGGCTCTTAGGATAAAGAGAGTTGTAGATGGTAGGTTGTGTGATAGGAGGATCGTTTTTCGTCCTTATCTGTTTGAGGAAACATATTACGAAAGCCAATTCCTTGGGGTATAGTCCGTTTTTGGGTTTCTTTTCCCTGTGAGGGGTTGTTCCACAGCGCGCTTTTTTCTGTAGAATGACTTCCAATTTTTCCTTTAGGAGAATTCATAAGCTGATAAGATTTCCCTTTGTAGAGAATTTCTCCATAAAGCAATCCCTCAGCCAAAGAGAGTGTCCCTACAAAAAGTTTCTTGGTGATAGCCTACAAAAGTACGATATCCTTTGGCATTGAAGGTTCCTTTTCGCTCCTGCCAGCGAATCAGTAAGGGCTCTTTTCACAGCCGGGAGCTGAGGAGACCACTGAGGAGCTGGTTGTTCAAATAGAGCATATATCGTCTGCACATCTTCTTGTGCTTGAACCACTTGTACACTCAGCCACAAAAAGAGACAACGAAAAAAGTTTTCATCAGATAACAAGATTACAGTAAGACAAAAATACGATTTCTTTTCTTACTTTTTAAGATTTTTTTCTTATTAATATAAAATGTTAATTTTAGACAATAAAAAGAATGAGTAATTAATACTAAACCATGCACTAAGCAAAATCACATGAATAATTATGGGAGTAATAACACCAAACAAGAGTTGAGGAAAAGACAAACTTTTAGTTTCTTATAAAAACTACAAGTGAGTATTAGACTCTCTCAACGAAGAAGAGGCAATAACAAAGTATAAGAAATATTGATCATTAAGCGTTGATCATTGTTTATATACCAAAGGTATCGAAAAGAGTGCTTTCGTTTCCTACTTTATCAGCTACAGTGAGTTCAAAAAGATAGTCTTCACCTTCGGTAAAATATTTATCAGAAAGGGTAAAGAAGAGCAGCCCTTCCTTATGTTCGTACTCCATAAGTACCCATTGTCCATTGATGGTGGCACGATACTTGCCTATCCCACTGAAATTATCTTTGACACTGACCTTGAGCTTGTCGAGCTTGCTTTATATTGTTCTTTATCTTGGAGAAGTTCAGCGGCTTTACAACTGGGGGTATCTTATCGGTGGTAAGAACAAAAATTGCCCAAGGTCTTCACTCTGGCTGTGAGTATCTTATCCCTGCGATAAGAGCCCTGGTAATACTTACCCTTGCCCCTTACTAAGGCGATACATACATAAGGAAGTTCTGCCTCGGAATACTTATCCCCATTGAAAAACCAGAGTATATTGTTTCTTTAGAGGTTGGATAGGCGCTTTTACCGATAGGGTATCTCCTTTTTGCTGTACCTCTATATAAGTATCATGGAAGAAAGTATTTTCAGCAAAGAATACCGAAGCTTGATCGGTTTTGTACATATTATCACGATTGGCTACTAAGAGGGTTCCTTTGCTAAGGGTTTCTTCAGCCTTAGGGATAGCACTTCTTTTTCCCTTCTATGGGAATGGTAATAGTGGATTTGTTGTGTGCAAAAATCTTCTACCTCGACAGTAATGATATAGAAAAGGCCATCCTGAATCTCTATAACACCGTTATTTTCAGCTAAGGTATAGTTGGATAGCTTATTATAAGGTTCCTTGTAGAGAAGCTGTACTCGAGCCCCTGTCTTGACAAAAAGAGGAAAAATCTATCAGGGTATTGATATAGGGATCCTCCCCAGAGATAAGTTCATCGAAAGTATATGAGATCTTAGGGTGCCCCATTGACCGAGAGAGTTACCTTATACACCCCAAAAGGTATTATAAGTACCGGTCATCTTATCTATTGCCTTGATACCTATCCCAATTTTCCCTTGAGCGGTAATCTTAGCTGTGTGGTAGTCATTCTTCTCTTTAGCCAAGTATAGCGCCTTCTTTTTCTTGTCTGCCCTCTATAGCAGCTGCATCGTCCAAAGGATACGCCACTACTTGATTTATGATAGAGAGAGATCATCTGGACAAGGATAGCCAAAGAGCAAGGGATTATAGGCATTTTTGGTCTGTGTATCGCGAACCTCATAGTGTAAGTGAGGAGCAGCACTTCCGCCTGTATTGCCACTTACAGCGATCCAATCTCCTTTTTCACAGGGAAATCAGTCGGTGTAAAGTCCCATTCCATTTCATATTTTTCGGCTTTGTACTGTTGTTCCCTTGACAAACTTCTCATCTCAGGAGCAAATTTTTGTAGGTGGGCATACACTGTAGTATAGCCATTAGGATGATCTATATACATCACCTTGCCATAGCTATAGGTACTAACCTTAATGCAAGAGATATACCCATCGGCAGTGGCATATACATTCAGCCCCTAGCTTCCCATCTGTTTTGATATCCATCCCCATGAAAGTGATTGGGACGTAGCTCACAGAAATTCCCCCATAAGAGAGGGAATATCCAAAGGGAAGCAAAATAATCTGTCGGTGTTCTCTATGGGTAGTCTGACCCCAAAGAAGAGTTGCTGAGAAATATAATAAAAGGAAAGAGATATCATCTTATATAAAATAAACAAGCGGCAAAATTACAGGTTTTTCTCTTACAAATCAAGAAGTTTTCATGATTCTTTATCTTCTTCGTTTTACCTTGACAAGAATAGATAACAAAAAGCACCTATATTGATAAAAATCACTGATAAAAAGAGTATAAATCCATAGCATCCCCCGTAGAAATCGCCTTTTGAAAAAGTATATAGAACAGATACTGATAAAGGATATGGAGTGCAAAACCCATAGCCAAAGACATAGGGATAAAATAAGACATTGCTTTTTGGCAAAGAAATATATCCCTATAAGAAAAGGAATTGAAAGCAATAAAGCCTTCATATAGAGAGAAATATTGTCTGTTAAGACCCTGATAACTCATCACTCAAATTTTCTGCAAAGGTACTAAATATTTCTCAGAACAAAATCACTATCAAAAATCTATAGTAATAAGCCTTTTTATTTCATTTTTGTAGTACTTTTGCTCCAATAAAAATAAACCTATATGAAACTTAGTTGGGGGCACAGGGATTCTCCTGGCCATCTTAGCCTTTGTAGGCTTTATCATGTATTTCTTTGTCATTACTTTAGTGGACAAGCAGTATGATCATGAATTGGTTACTGAGAACTATTATGCTCAGGAATTAGACTTTCAGAAGGACATTGATGCTCAGAAACAGACACTTGGTGCGCACATGCAAGTGGAACTCTCCTATACCAAAGGGTGCCAAAGAGGGAATTCGCTTTGACTTTCCTTCGGAGGTTACAGGCAAGTCGGTGGTAGGAGTTATCTCTTTCTATCGCCCTTCGGATAGCAAAAAGACTTTACCTTGCCTATCACCTCCTTGGATAACTGCTCTCAAAAAGTCCCTGCCGACTTGCTCACTGAAGGGCGTTGGAATATCCGTGTGGAATATAGTTTTGAAGGAAAGAATTACCTAACCCTATTCGACAAAGTTAATTATTAGATGCTCGTCCTCGCTTTCACTTTAGGACTATTTGGGAGTCTTCATTGTGTAGGTATGTGTGGCCCTATTGCTTTGCTGATTCCTCTGCAAAGACAGCGCAAGGGCTTTTCGCTCCCTCCAATTAGGTGCTTATTTCATAGGTAAAACCCTTGCCTCATGTCCCTATGGGCTTGCTCTTTGGCCTTGTAGGAGAAGGAGTTTTTATCGCTGAGTACCAGCAGGAATTTTCTATTTTTGCAGGTCTTCTGATGATTCTTATGGGACTTTTCTCCCTATTGCACCTCAGAGTAAAAAGGTCTTGGCAAACCCACTGCTCAAGGGATTTTCTCTACTGAAAAATGCCTTAGGAAAGCAACTTTCGAAAAAGACCCTCACAAGTTCACTCTCTATTGGTTTTCTCAATGGGTTTTCTACCATGTGGACTTGTCTATACTGCCTCTATTTGGAGCGCTACTATGGGCAATTGGTGGGGAAGTATGACCTATATGACCGTATTTTGGAGTGGGTACCATTCCCCTGATGCTCTTACTCATCCTCTTAGGGTGATTTCTTGCCCCTTGCTCTTAGAAGAAGGCTCAACCAATGGCTACCCTTAGTGGTCATTTTTGGTAGGGATATTGTTCATTTTACGTGGCTTAGGGCTAGGAATTCCATACCTCTCCCAGCAGATACTCATCTGATACTCCACCCAAAGGCAGATTGCTAATGCTTATTATTTATGAAAAACTTTTGCTTATTACTTCTGCTCTTGTTTACCTCCTGTGGTATCTTTCATAAGAAGATAAGTCCACCAGAGACCTCTATACTCTTCACAGACACCTGTGGTGAGAATCTTCACGATTCCTTGTATTCCTTTTGGGGACAACTATCTTATCCGCAACAAGCAAGGGATATGGGAGCTGTATCTTCTGGCAACCCTCTACAATTGGGACTCAACTCTGGCGCTCTGACCCAAAGGCTCTACCACCGTCAGGACAGTCTTTTACCAAGCTCAAAGACTTTGTCCCCTCCGAGCGGAAACAGCGCTTTCTGTACAAATTTCTCAAATGGTTCAATCGGGATATCGATAAGAATATCCTCCCATCTATAGAGCAGAACTCTACGGACAATCACTCTATGCCGATAGCCTCTTTGACTATATAGCTCCCTGAGCATGAGCGCAGCCTATACCTACACTCAGCCCATGACATAGGGCATGCCTTACAGGATTCGATGCTGGTAGGGGTGCTCCTCCCTTAGCCGCATGGGGCAGGCATACCGATGGGGGAAGCCCTTATAGGGCGCAACTTTGACTTCACTCTCGGACGATTTCGCCACCGAGAAAATCGTTCGCTTCGTTCGTCCCACTCAGGGTATCCCTTTATGTCTTATGCTTGGGGGATGATTGGGGTCATGTCGGCATGAACACCGAAGGGCTTACTGTAACGATTAATGCAGGTAAGTCCAATATTCCTCTGAAAGCACGCACCCCTCATCTCTCCTGTGTAGAGAAATATTACAATTTGCCAGCACCACTGGAGAAGCTATTGCGATTGCAGAAAAATATTTGTCTCCGAGGCGATTATGGTAGCAAGTGCCAAAGAACGCAAGGCTATCCTGATAGAAGTCTCCCCAAAAGAAGTTTGGGGTATACGAGGTAGATAATGGTATACTACTATGTGCCAATCACTTTCAAAGCCCTACTTATGCCAAAGACAAAAACCTCAAGCAAATAGCTCAAACACATACTGCCTATCGTTATGCAAAAATGCAGGAATTAGTAGCCGAAAAATGAGCAACTTACTCCTGAAAAAAATAGCCAATATTCTTCGTAATACCGAAGGATTACAGGGAAAAATCTTTAGGCTATGGTAACGAAAAAGCCCTTAACCAACTTCTGGCACATCATAGTGTTATCTTCTCCCCAGAGGAACGTATCGCTTGGGTCTCTACAGCTCCCTATCAGTTAGGGGAGTTTGTCGCCTATGATCTGAAAGAAATTTTTAAAGGAGAAACATATGCTCCTCATACAGTATATCCACAGACTAATGAGAATATTCCTGCGGATCCCTTTCTTTATACACAAGCCTATAAGGACTATGAAGCCTACAGACAACTCGAACAGCGACTCAGCCAGCAATTGAGAGAAAAACTACTATACAGATAAGCGATTACCTTCCTCTAACCTCTCTTAATCCCGATTATTGGAAAGGCTATTACCTCCTGGGAGAAGCTTATTGGGCAAACGGGCAATATGAAGAAGCTAAAGAACAATATAAAATATAGCGCTAACGAAGGAGATTTCTTATACCGTAGAAAAGCAACGTATAGAAAAGAGACTTAAAAATTGAACCCTGGGGCTCATTTTTTTCCTCCGATGACATATCAAAAAGGAAGGGTATAGAAAAACTAGGAAGATTCTATAGAATGGATTGCTAATAAGGCGCAATAAACTGTGTCTCTCTCACTTCACCAAAAGTATTCTATATGTCGCTCGATAATGGTCTTAGGTTTGCCATCTTGATACTCAAAAACGCTCTATCCAATTGCCATTTTTATCATATTTGTAATGAAAGGTATTCTTCTTGGCAAAATTCTTATTGAGCAACGAAAGAATACGATCGTAATCTCCATGACCATTGTAGCGATATCTTCCTTTGTTAAATATATTCTCTCCTTTGTCCATTATATGTTGTTCCTGCTCCAAGAGTCGCCCTTTACTATCATAAGAAGAGTGAATTTTTAATGAAAAATCCTCTCTTAGGAAATTACTTTCCTTGGCCAATCCCTTGTCATTATAGACAAACAAAGCAGAATACTCCAAATCTCCATTCAGATCATAGGTCTCTTCCTTGGTCACATTACCTTGTGCATCACAATTGAAGAGTGTAAGCCCCACCTTTTTTCCTTTTTTTCGGGTTGAGGTGTAGCTTGTACTTCTTGACTCCCTGGGCATTGTACACATACTCATAGCGAAGTGTCTCAGCATTCTTATCATCAAAATAGATTTCAAGATAATATTTCCTTGTGAATCAAAAAGTTTTTCCAGATTCATCTCAGCTATAAGTGCCCCTTCTGCGCCATTGCGCCATTTTCTATGACATGATACCCCTTAATACGAAGTGTTTTTATAGCTTTTTGGAGCCTTTCCTACTCCAATCTGTCTTATGTTGTCCATAGGAGAGAGAAAAGACCCCCAGAGACAACAGATATATAACAACCTACATATTTTCATCATTCAAGAATAAATTACTCCCTTATTTTTACGCTGTTGAGCAGCTCTGATACGCTTAAGTCTAAGCATCACCTCGTCTTGATGAAGGGCTTTCTTAGCCACTTTCCCTACTGTAAGTCCCTGTACTAAGATAGAGAACAATACTACTATATAAGTAATCTGCAAAAGTGTTTCCTTCATCCCTGCATGATCCTGTGGAATAGAAAGCACCAAGGCGATAGAGACGCCCCCACGTACTCCCCCATACCATAGTAATGAGGGAACCTCGTGAATAGGAACTGACCTTGCGCAAAATCGTTTGTGCAGGTATATAAATAGCCAGTGCGCGCCCCAAGAGACATACAATAATAGTGATAGCACCTAGAAGAAACTGCTTATCCAAATTGTCAATCAATAGCATCTCAAAACCTATAAAAAGAAAGAGGATAGCATTCATAATCTCATCCACAATCGCCCAGAACTTACTAAAGATAATCCCTATTTTTCCTCACTGCTGGCTTTCTTTCCTACATTACCCACAAAAAGTCCTGCAATAACCATTGCCAAAGGAGAGGACACATGAGAGGCCTTGGCAATAAGAAATCCTCCCATAACCACCGCAAGGGTTACTAGCACACTCACATGGTAATCATCTGCTTTTTTCATCATCTCAGAAGCAAGAAAGCCTAAAATCACTCCTAGAAAAATTCCTCCTCCTGCCTCCAAAAGAAAAAGCTTAGTAATGGCATTGAACGAAGGCTCAAAAGTCGCATCAGTAGCCAGCTTGAGTACCACGGCGAACATCACCACAGCTACCCCATCATTGAAAAAGAGATTCGCCTGTGATCTTCGTCTCAATACGCTTGGGCACGTTGGCCTGCTTGAGTACGCCCAAAACCACAATAGGATCCGTAGGCGAAATAAGAGTACCAAAGAGCAAGCAATATACATAAGGGATATCCATTCCTACCCAATGAGCAATATAGTACAACAGACCAGAAATAATAAATGCTGAGAGCACCACACTCACAGTAGCATAGGTAAAAAAATAGGCAATTTATACTCCTTCAAATCGGAGACATTGATATGTAATGCAGCTGCAAAAAGCAGGAAATTAAGCATCGCACTCATCAAGATTTCTGTAAAGTCGAACCCCTGCAAGAGGAGACTCAACTTATGAGAGAGACCTGCAAAAATGACCTCCCCAAAGAGACGTATCCCCACCACGATACCATCATGGCGACAACCATAATCCCTATAGTCATTGGAAGCTTTTATGTACCTTACATTGACATAAGAAAACAAAGCTGCCAATACAATAATTACAGAAAATGCGTAGTATAATTCCATATTGTTTTTAATTTGGGCAAAAATACAAAAAATAATGATAAATGACAAACGACTAAAGAGAATTTTATTCGTTATTTGTCATGCTGCCGCTCTTTTAGAAGAAGGCAATATACTTTCAGCCTTATTCAACAAGTTATCACAAGAACACCTTTTTGCAGTTTTCTCCTCAAACAGCAGCCTCTCAAACAATTCTTTCTGATCCTACCACATTTCATAAGTGATTTTCTGGGGTTTTATCCCCCAATCGTCCAAGGAGATAAGCATCTTGACAGCATTAAGTAGCTCTCGTATAGAAGAGTAAACTGTCTTCTCCTCTTGTACTTGAGGCTGACCCTTGACAATACCCCATAGGATTTAGTAATCAGTACTAAAACTCAAAACTCAAAACTTGTTTGCCATTTGTTATTATTTTTGTATTTTTTTGTACCCTGAAAACATTTGAAAAATGCTTAAAAAAACTTACTCAAATCCTTATTTCTACACGCCTGATGGCGGTGCTTTTTCTTAGTCTATGGAGCGGCTCTTGCTATGGGTACTTTTGTAGAAACATGGTACAATACTGATACCGCTAAAATCTGGATCTACAATGCTTGGTGGTTTGAACTCATCATGGCGCTTTTTGTAGTGAATTTCATAGGCAACATAGGCAGGGTACCGCCTACTCAAGAAAAGAAAAACTGGGCAGTCTTTGTCCTACATGCTTCTTGGATATTCATTATCGTAGGTGCTGGAGTTACCCGCTATATCAGCGATGAGGGCAAGCTCGCCCTACGCGAAGGCGAGGAGGCTGATTTCTACACCTCGGAGCTAACCTATATTACTGCTCAGGTCGATGGCACCTACGAGGGACAACCCTTGCGTAAAAGCCAAACAGACAGAGGTACTCTTCTCAGAGTTCACCTCGAACAACTACAGTTGGGCTTCGGACTTCAAGGGAAAGGATTTTCATATAGAACTCACCGATTCATTGCCAACGCCGAAGAATCTTTTGTAGAAGAGGCTGGGGCGAAGATTACCTCAAGATAGTAGAAAGTTCAGGCGGTGAAGGACATGAGCACTACCTCAAAGCAGGAACTACACAAGAGCTCCATGGCCTACTCATCTCTTTAAATAAGCCTACTGAAGGTGCTATCAATCTACAGATCACCCTGAGGGAGCTATATCAGTAGCCCTTATTTGGGCAGCTATATGACTATGACAGACCAAAAAGGTTTTTCACTGTGGCTAAGGATAGTATGCAACCCCTCCAATATCGCTGCCTATACAACATAGGGGGCATGCGCTTTGTATTACCAGAACCTCTTAAGAAAGGAAAAAATGGTTATGGCTTCTATTGCGGCAAACAAAACGAACTGCGGCTGACCAAAAGTGCCCTTCTGATGAAGATCAGCTGTGGTGGAGAAAACCAAGGAGGTAGAGGTACTCGGTAGGCGTGATGTGATCAACCCTCCTGCTTCAGTAGAGGTAGGGTGGACTTACCTTCCACCTGAACTATGGCTCGGTACGTACCCCCTACCCTTCAAGGTGAAATTGGATGACTTTATTGCAGACAAATACCCTGGTACTGATCGTAGCTACTCTTCTTTCAAGAGCAAAGTGACCGTAACCTCTCCCGAGAGTCTTTCAAATACGATATCTACATGAATAATATCCTTAATTATAAGGGCTATCCCTTCTTCCAAGCCAATTTCTTTCCTGACGAACAGGAACTATCCTCTCTGTTAATCATGATTTTTGGGGGCACTTTACTTACTTATATCGGTTATACCCTGCTCTATATTGGCCTTATTGCCAGCATGTTCTTCGGAAAGACACGCTTTGTACAACTGAGCCAAAAACTCAAAAAAACTCTCCCTCAAGCGCAAAGGAACCCTCATCCTCTTGGCTGTGTTCTTCTGGGTCGGAGGCTATGCACAACATAACTCTTTTGAACTAACTCCCAAACAGATAGACTCCCTTATCAAAGGCTACTACTGTGAAAAAGGAACATGCTGACCGCTTCGCTCACTTAGTAATACAAGACGAAGACGGTCGTATGAAACCTATCAATACCTTTGCTTCTGAATTGCTCAGAAAAGTCAGCAAGGCCGATACTTTCCGTGGACTGGATGCCAATCAGGTATTCCTCTCTATGCTTCTGAATCGTCAGCTATGGTACAATGTAGATTTTTCTATATCAAAAAAGATAACGACAGTCTACATAAGATCTTAGGTGTAGAAAAAGGTCTCAAGCGTGTACGTGCTTTGGACTTCTTAGACCAAGAATATAACAACAAACTTAACCCCTACTTAGTAGAGGCTTATTCCACTTCAACCCTAACCAATTCCAAAAAGAATTCAAAAGAAGTGGACATGAAGATGCACCTTTTAGAACGTGCCCTTTCGGGAAGTATGTTGCGTATCTTCCCTCTGAAGGATAGTCCTAACAACAAGTGGATTTCCCCATTGGACATCTACGAGAATCCTCGCTATACCCAAGACACATTGGAAGCTGGATTTATCAAACATGCCTTCCGCTGGTACCTCTCTTCGGTAAAGGAAGCCACTGAAACAGGGGATTACACGGAGGCCGACAAGATTTTGAGTTTGCTCAAGGAAAACCAACGTGCCGTAGGTAAGGCTGTGATCCCTTCTGAGAGACAAATCGATGCCGAGATTCTGTACAACAAATATGATGTTTTCAAAAGTCTCTTTAGCTGGTACTTATATGTAGGAACCCTCATGTTCGTTGTGCTAATAGCTCGTATTTTCAGAGAGCGAAAAGTGCTACGCATCATCACCCAAGTGTGTACAGGGTTACTCTTTTTCCTCTTTGCCCTACATACCGCAGGACTTGCCTTCCGCTGGTATATCTCAGGTCACGCCCCTTGGAGCGATGCCTATGAGAGTATGATCTATGTAGCATGGGCTACCATGGGTATTGGTCTGTGTTTTTGCCCGTCGCTCACCGCTGAGCCTCGCCTCCACCGCCTTTGTAACCTCCATGATCCTGATGATAGCACACTGGAACTGGCTTGACCCTTCTATAGGCAACCTACAGCCTGTACTCAATAGCTACTGGTTGATGCTCCATGTGGCAGTGATTGTAGGTAGCTATGGACCTTTTACCTTGGGAATGATCTTAGGAGCTATTAACCTCTTACTCATGATCCTTACCACGTCGAAGAACCGAGAAAAAAATCAAGGGTGTAATAGATGAACTGACTATTGTCAATGAGTTAGCACTCACTGTAGGGCTTATTATGCTCACCATTGGGAACTTCTTGGGAGCTCAGTGGGCCAATGAGAGCTGGGGACGCTACTGGGGCTGGGATCCAAAGGAGACTTGGGGCACTGGTGAGCATCATGGTTTATGCCTTTGTGATTCATATGCGTATTGTACCCTCCTTACGTGGCTTGTGGAGCTTTAACTTTGCCAGTGTGGTAGCCTTTTGCCAGTATCCTGATGACCTATTTCGGGGTTAATTTCTACCTTTCAGGACTACATAGCTACGCTAGCGGGAGAAAAAGGTCATTACTCCAAACTTTGTCTATTATGCGGCAGTATTGGTTTGTAATTTTAGGGAATTGCCTCTTTTATCAGAAGGAAAAACTTAAAGATTAATTACCCATGAAACCTATTTATTTATTTCTCTCAAACATACTGCTCTTTGCCAATTGTCAGAAAAAAACAATTCTGAAGAAACAGTTCTCTCTGTCCCTACAGATTACAGTCAGATGGAGATGAAACAGTATACAGAAAGTCAAGCAGACATTCTTAATCCTGAACGAGGATTCTATACACATCGTGGTTTCTATGCCAATAAAAAAGAAACACTCTCTGTCAGTGATATCCAAAAATATCGCAAGGAAGGCATTTCTCTTGTTTTCACGATCTACTATTTGAAAGAATTCCGAGATAGGCCTATATCTGAAGCTTTTCTTGAGCAAATTCGTCACAATATGAGAGTACTCCGCGAAGGAGGTAATAAAGGCTATTCTACGCTTTGCTTATACTTCTTCCAGAGACGAGAAACCTTGGGATGCTCCTTGGGATATTACCCAAAGACACATCGCTCAGCCTCAAAGCCTATCCTACAAGAATATTCAGATGTCATTTGCCCTAATGGAAGCTGGCTTTGTAGGGTGTGGGGAGAATGGTACTATACAGATAACTATGTGACAAGCCCAAAGAGGAGAGTATACCCCTAGAGCTCGTGTTCTTACTGCTCTTTTGGATGCCCTCCTTCTGATAGAATGATTGCTGTACGCACGCCTCAGGCCAAACTCCTCACTCAGGGCATCAGCCCCCAAAGATACTCTTAGCGCTTCGACAGCCTTTCAAGGAACTCCTCTATCTCGTATTGCTGCACATAATGATTGCTTTTTAGCAGACAACGATGATAGAGGCACCTTTACCAACAACCTCATGTACCACAATTTCTGGAAGGCAGAAAGCAAATATGTCGCCATGGGGGAGAGACTTGTGCTCTTTCTTCGTTAGCTATATGTAGCAATGCCTTAGAACAACTCTCTCAGTATCACTGGTCTTACCTCAATCGAGACTATCATCAAGATGTTTTCCAACAATGGAAAGGAGGAAATGCCTTGATGAAATCCAAAAACGATTGGGCTATCGCTTCTCTTTAGTCAAAGGGTATTTCACCAAGACTCCTAAGATAGGAGTCCTTATCAGATAGAATTGCAACTAAAAATACTGGATGGGCTTCCCTTTCAACCCTCGCAGCGTAGAGCTGTTGTTCATCTCTGAGGAAAAAATCCTCGTGAGAAATACAAAAATCACCTTGACAGATGATCCTCGCTACTGGTTTGCTGGAAAGACAAGCACCATAAGGGCTACTTTTTGTTACCTAACAGTATGGCAAAAAGGCAAATATACTATCTACCTAAACCTACCCGATCCTCGAGAGACCCTTTACCTCAAAAAGGAATATAGTATCCAACTAGCCAATAGAGATGTATGGAATCCACAGAAAGGATACAACAAGATACAAGAGGTTACTCTCTCTGAAATAGGGGAAAATAACTTAGGAAATATACGCTCTTTAGCAAAATTTACTGAATAAAAATGAGATTATTTTATTACAATCTCTTTTGAAAAGGGGATGCCCCCTACTAACCACAATTCAGGATGTACCTTACTAGAATTTAGTAACTGAACATCGCAGAGAAATACACATAGCTCTCCAAGCACAAGCAGATATAGGAAAATCTCTTCTCTCTAAAAAGCAGGAATCGCTATCAAAATTTAATCAAAAATCGTTATTTCTCCGATAAAATTGTATTTTTGCACTATAACACAATTGTGATTATTCGATGAAATATACACAAAAACCGGCTATAATCCTCTTGGAGGATGGCACTATTTTTCTATGGGAAGGCCGTAGGAAAAGAAGGAAGTGCCTTTGGGGAAATCTGTTTTAATACAGGAATGACAGGGGTATCAGGAAATTTTTCACTGACCCTTCCTATTATGGACAAATTATGGTAGCTGCTACCGTTCATATAGGTAATTATGGAACTTTCTCCCAAGAGAATGAGTCCGAAGGAGTAAAGATTGCAGGGCTTGTATGTCGCAATTTTTAGCGAATTTGGTTCTCGCCCTATCAGTGAAGAGACTTTAGGAAACTTCCTCGAAAAACAAGGTCTATTTGTGGTAAGTGAGGTAGATACTCGTGCCTTAGTCTCCTACATCCGTGACCATGGAAGTATGAACGCTGTACTCTCCACCGAAGTGGAGAATATAGAGGGCTCAAAGCCCAACTTAAGGCACAACCTTCCATGAAAGGACTCAGCCTTAGCTCCTAAAGTATCTACCAAAGAAGCTTATTTTGTAGGTGATGAAAATGCACCTTTCCGTGTTGCTGCTTTGGACTTAGGTATCAAGCGTAATATATTGCGTAACTTAGCTGCTCGTGGTGCCTATATCAAGGTGTTTCCTCATACAGCTACTTTTGAGCAGCTCAATGCTTTTGCTCCAGATGGTTTCTTCCTCTCAATGGTCCCGGTGACCCTGAGCCCTTGACTGAGGTAATAGCTCTTACCCTAAAACTTATTGAAAGTGGCAAACCTATTTTTGGTATCTGCTTAGGCCACCAGCTTATTGCCCTCTCCCAAGGTATCCCTACCTATAAGATGCGTAATGGACATAGAGGTATCAATCACCCTGTGAAAAACCTCCTTACAGGAAAAAGTGAGATTACTTCTCAAAAACCATGGATTCGCTGTTAATAAAGAATTAGCCGAGAAAAACCCAAATATTGAGATCACTCACCTGCACCTCAATGATGGTACAGTAGCGGGTATCCGTCTTAAGAACCGCCCTGTATTCAGTGTACAATACCACCCTGAAGCCGCCCCAGGTCCTCATGATGCGAGCTATCTCTTTGATCAGTTCATTGAACTAATGAGTAATAAATAAACTATCTTATATCAAACACGCCTTACAATTGTAAGGCGTGTTGTACTATCGAATAAAGACTGTCTATTATTCTTTTTGTTGAGAGTTGTTTCTGCATATCCATCGTAAGGCGATAACTTTCCTCTATAGGAACTACCTTTCGACTGACAGCCTCTATCTGTTGTCCTTCTTTTGTCCAAAGGAAAGGAAAGAAAGAAAATACCTGATTCCCATTAAGCTTGGAAACTTCTTCCTGCCATCCATCCCAATAGAAAGGCTCATAAAACATATGTATATCTCCTGCCCAGTGTCCAGCTGACAAATTCGGAATAACCACAGTTCATAGGCTCCCAAGAGAGTGTATCAGGAGCTAAATAGTACATCTGCCCTAACCCCTCTTGTCCAAACGCCCCTCCATTGATAGCAAAAAGTCCTCCTAAGATATCATCGGCTACCAAGAGGTATGCAGGTGGCTCTCCATAGTTCTCAAAAAGTCTTTCCTTTATTCCACTGAAACATCCCTCTGTCCAATCTTTCACAGCCTGAACCTAAGATACGTATCCAACCCTTATTTATAAGAATGCCTCCCGTCTCATAGAGAATAGCTCCCATAGGCGAACAGTAGTTACTTGTGCATTGAGAGCTCTGCCTCGGCTCGCTTAGCATCTCGAGGTAATACCTCGTATGGATTGGTAGCCTCTTGCATCCATTCTTGTACCAAGTCCCATCCTGGTTCTTCCTTATTAATCAATTCTTCTAATGTTCTCATATCCTGCTTTTTATAAAAATATTGCCTTACAAAATGTAAGGCAATATCTCAAATATTAAGTCAATAATTTTATTTTACATAATTTTGAGCTACTTCTTTGGCAACTTTTTCCAATACAGCAGTAATCTCATCATTGATTTTTCCAGCTTTTAAGCTCCAAGAGAACATTCTCGTGTGCTGTACGAAGGTTTTCCAAGTATTCTTTTTCGAACTCACGTACTCTCTACAGGAATTTGACGCAATAGGGTTCTTAGACCCTACATAGATAATTGCTACCTGATCTTCTACCTTGTATGGAGTATTAGAAGATTGTTTGAGGATTTCCACATTGCGTTTTCCTTTCTCAATCACATTGCTTGTAGCTGCATCAAGGTCAGAACCAAACTTAGCAAAAAGCGGCTAATTCAGCGGAATTGTGCTTGGTCAAGCTTAAGAGTACCAGCTACCTTCTTCATAGACTTGATCTGAGCCGATCCCCCTACACGAGATACAGAGATACCTACGTTGATTGCGGGGCGCACTCCAGAGTTGAAGAGGTCTGACTCAAGGAATATCTGTCCGTCAGTGATAGAAATCACGTTGGTTGGGATATAAGCAGAAACGTCTCCTGCTTGAGTCTCTATCACTGGTAATGCAGTAAGAGATCCACCACCCTTTACAAGGTGCTTGATAGAGTCTGGAAGGTCATTCATATTGCGAGCTACATTATCATCTTTGATTACCTTAGCCGCACGCTCTAAGAGACGAGAGTGTAAGTAGAACACGTCCCCAGGGTAAGCTTCACGTCCTGGTGGGCGACGAAGCAAGAGAGATACCTCACGGTAAGCCATCGCCTGCTTGGAAAGGTCATCATAGATAATAAGGGCAGGGCGACCTGTATCACGGAAGTACTCCCCTATAGCAACCCCTGCAAAAGGAGCATATACCTGCATAGGAGCTGGATCGGAAGCATTAGCCGCTACGATAGTAGTATAAGCAAGCGCTCCTGCATCTTCCAAAGTCTTGGCAATACCTGCCACTGTAGAGGCTTTCTGACCAATGGCTACATAGATACAATATACAGGGTTACCTGCATCATAAAATTCTTTTTGGTTAAGGATAGTATCGATACATACTGTTGTTTTTCCCTGTCTGACGGTCACCAATCACAAGCTCACGCTGACCACGACCAATAGGAATCATGGCATCAATAGCCTTAATTCCTGTTTGCAAAAGGCTCATTCACTGGTTGGCGATAGATTACCCCTGGAGCCTTACGCTCAAAAGGCATTTCGTAAGTTCACCTAAGATAGGGACCTTTACCATCGATGAGGCTCCCCTAAAGGTATTGATTACGACCTACAATCCCTCCCCTACTTTGATAGAGGCAATGGTTTTGGTACGCTTTACAGTATCTCCTTCTTTTATTTGAGTAGAAGAACCGAGGAGTACTACCCCTACATGATCTTCTTCTAGGTTGAGCACCATTCCTTCTTGTCCAGACTCAAAAGTGGACAAGCTCCCCATTTTTCAACTTTGGAGAGACCAAAAATGCGAGCAATCCCATCTCCTACTTCTAACACCGTCCCTACCTCTTCCAAGGATACGGACGCATCGAAGTTTGCTAGTTGTTTTTAAGAATCGCTGAAACCTCAGCCGCCTTTATTTGTGCCATTATTTTTATGTATGAATATTCTTTTTATTCGTTCTAATTTTACTTTTTAGAAACACTTCTAAAAGTTACCGCGCAAAACGATACAAAAAATTATATCTACCATACTTTTACAAAAGAAACTTTTTTTAATGATGAATGATTAATGGCTGGTAGAGCTATCATAAAAAACAGCCGCATTCCTGCGGCTGTTTTTGAAAAGAATAGTTATTAATTGTTTTCTATCGTTTGGCAAAAATAAGTTTTTATTCATCACATCGGTAGATCCCATACCCATGTTCTTCAAAAGCTTCTTGATAGTTAGCCAAGTTGATATTCTTATATGTCAAAGGATAGCGGAGACGTTCTGGGAAAGGCACTCCATCTACCAATGAAGTAAAAGAGTAAGTAGTTATAGAAGAACCATTCTTATCTTGTACTGGTTCTACCATAGGGTATACCTCTTTCTCCATCTTTTTATAAGTACTGAAGGATATCCTGTAGCGGCGGTACTCTGTCCAAAGCCTCATTAGGATTCATATAGAGGGCTATATACTTTTGGGTCATTACAGTTTCCTCTGTAGCAGCAGGAAGAGCCGTAACAAAAAGCAGTTATCTTTACTACTTTCTACACCCATTTTTCCATAGAAGCTTTTACTCCTTCTTTGTACTTAGCATCATCCCAAGTTCCATTCACTACATAGTTAGCTTCAGAAAGCAAAAAACATACTTCTGAATATTCCATAAACACTTCTGCATAGTCCGCAGATAGAATCTTCTGTAGAATAGAGAAACTATACGTCCTGAACCAAATTGAGAGTCACTATAAGATTCACTAATTCCGTAAGGCATTCCTACATATTTAGTAGAGATCCGTAGTTTCTTGATATTGACCATCTCTCACTTGCTCTATTTTAAGACCCTTAGGAGTCACATATTTTTGCAAACGAGGGTCCATCCAAAGCCTAAACTCGCTCCTCTAGTTCCCTTAAGCATATCCACAAGTGTATTGGCTGGGGAATAGTCAGTTCTCTTATCTACAAAAATAGTTCTTATAAATAGGAGATGCATTTATATCATTTTTCATAAGGAAGCTCTACAGTATCAGCATTAGAAGCCATTACTGGATATTGAGCAGGATTTTTGCACAATCTCTCTGATAGCATCAATAGCTTTCTGTTTAGTTCTGCATCTTGCACCCTTGAAAAGGTGTATAGCGATACGCAAACGCAATGAGTTACCAAATTTCTCTAAGCGTTCAGGGGTCTTGAAGACCATATCTCCTGCTGTAAAAGACATTTGATTTTGACTTGTTTATTTGTGCTACAGCTTCCTTAAGATCATCCAACATATCCATATAAATATCCTTCTGAGAAGCATATTTAGGGAGAAATGTATTTTTCCAACTGTAGCGCTTGGAACTTAGGATTATCCTTTCCATGCCAAGAGTAATAGGGAACATCTCAAAAGTTTCAACAACTATGCTCATCGCATAATTCATCATAATACGTGCAGCAGCTATCTGATTGTCATTATCTCCATAAAGAGCTGTTTTTCTCTTTAGTCTTAGGATCTGTATTGAGTTCTATTATTTCCTTATAGATACCTGCTACTTGGTAGCAGAAACATGAATATAGTCTCCGCTGTATCCGCGTAAAGAATCTACTTTCCTTAGTATAAAGCGGTTTGAGCGGTATATTGCATCCAAGTACGAATAAGCTTTCCTGAAGTAGTAGAATACCTCGTATAGTCCATTAGTCTCTTGTTAGCACCATTGAACAAAGCATAAGGAAGAGATGTTTTTAGGTTTGTTAGGGATTCGTATTGATCTCTTCGAAATCTTTTTCACAACTAGAGGTAGCAAAAAGTAGCTCTACCCCACATAAAATAGATACTATTTTTCATGTTCGTCATCTTAAATTTGTTTTATAATTTTAAACCTAAGCTCATACCGAAGGAACGAGTAGAAGGCAAGGAAGTTTCACCGATACCTTTTGTTAGAAGCAGCGATTTCAGGATCCATACCATCCCAATCAAGACCAGTAGTCCAAAGATTGTTTCAAAGATAGAGATATTAATTCCTTTGATATGTTTTTTTCTCTGTTAGAGGTACATCATAAGAAAAGGGTTACACTTCTGAGCTTAAAGTAAGTTGCATCAAAAATATTTTTGAGCATCTACCCCACGATAGAAAAAGTCCTCCATATGCTTTAGGGCTGAGTCGTGCATCATTAGGTTGTCCTGCTTTAGGAGTTCCTGGTGCAAATACTCCGGGTACTACAATACCTTTCTGTCCATCTACATATTGGGTGCTCTTTTCACGCATTCCATTATCAACGGTTTCACGTAGAGTACCTGTATACATACCTAGCATATAGGCATTAGCAAAATATTTCCCTCCTTTTTGGAAGTCAAACAAGAAAGACAAACTTACGGGACCATACTTAAGAGTATTTCTAAGTCCCATTGTATAATCAGGAATAATAGTTCCTAAGGCCTTAGGCTCTGAGGTAAAGATATTTACCTGACTTATCTACCAATTTATTTCCTTTATCATCATATACGAAGTCTCTACCGAAAAAGCTGTCCATAAGCTTCTCCTTCTATTGCATAGAGAGATACCAATCCTGAACTATCATTAGTGATTTTGTAACGAGTAGTACCTGGGTAAAGTTTTAAGAGCTTATTGTTGTTCTTAGCAAAATTCCAACTTACATTCCAAGAGAAATTTCCTACTTTCACAGGAGTAGCTGAAAGAGATACTTCTATACCTTTATTAGACATTTCTCCACTATTCACCATTTTGTTTACATACCCATTAGCTCCATCCACAGGAAGCGGAATGATTAAGTTCTTTTGACAAGATATCATATACAGAAATATTCGCTGAAAGTCGATCGTTGAAGAAGCGCAATTCCAAACCTGCTTCTTTAGTTTCCTTAATCTCTGGGACTAGGTCTGGGTTATTTTTGAGTATATGGATGTAAATATACAGGACTTCCATTAAAAAGGTAAGTTAATAGTAGGATAAGTAAGCAACTGATAAGGTCCTGTATCATTACCTGCTTGTGCCCATGCTCCACGTATTTTACCATAAGAAAGCCAAGATGGTTTGCTCTTCCAAGCATTGGTAAATACAAAATGAACCTGTTACTGAAGGATAGAAAACTGGAGCTGATACAGTAGAGAAATAATCCTGACGGCCTGTTACCTCTACGAAAAGCCATTCCTTTGTATCCAAAAGAAGCCATTCAAAAATACTATTGGTTCGTCTCCAACTACGATAATTGGTAGAAGAGGCGTTTCTACACTATTTTCTAAGTTATAGAAGTCAGGAAGCACAAAGCCTCCATTGGTTTTTTCCTTGTACCCATTGATACCTTCCTTCACGGCGAGCCAAGCCTATAAATCCTGTAAGGTAAAGTCTTTCCCTAATTTAGGGGTATAGTGCAAACGTGTTTCATAGTTAAAATCAGAATTAGTATAATTAGTTACTACATAAGAAGCTGTCTCTTTTGAACCTACTGCTACACGAGCTTCTGTATTAAGAGCATAAATATCTCCATAGGCCTTAGCTACCCAATACAAATTATCTGTAAAAGTAGTAAGTGAAAACCAATATTACCAAAAGAAACGATGACGCTTGTCATTGCTGGTATTCTCATAGAGCGTCCAGTAAGGGTTATCTGCATAACGAGGAGTTCCATCTTCTGCTGACTTTCTATTCCAAGTACGATGTGTTCCATCAGGTGCCTTATAATAATCCTGTAATTTTTGAAGATCCAACTGACGCTGTGTCCATGCATATAATACTTTGGAAATAGGATTCTTCATTGTATAAGAGTTTTCTGGGTTCTCACGAGAAGTGATAATGTAGTTAAACCCTCCTTCACTCTTTTAGCTTTTTAGAAAGAGTAGAGTTAAAGCTAATAGAGATTGGTTTTTCCAATTTGGTATTAGGAATAATCCCTGTTACTTCATTATTCCCTAAAGAGAAACGCAAATTAGTTCCTCCTACTGCACGAGATACAGAAACTGAATTAGAAAAGGTTAACACCTGTTCTATACAATTTATCTACGTCATTCTTAGGAGCCTGCCAAGGAACTGGCTTAAGGTAATGTTGAGGAAGATATTTTTCATCAAATGCATACCAAGGTAGATAGGTGTTCCATCATATTCAGGCCCCCAGCTCTCATCACTCTCGTAAGCAGCTATATTATAGGTTTGACCATTCTTAGTATACTTTTTAAAAAGCATTAGCTCTACCACCCCCAAAAACGGTTTTGCAACTTAGGAGCAATATAATGAGTTTCAAAAAGCCACAGAAGACTTTACATCGATGGTAGTTTTACCAGCTTTCCTGATTTAGTGGTGTAGATAATTACCCCATTACCTCCACGGCTACCATAAAAAGAGCAGTTGCAGCACCTCCTGAGAGCACGGTTACAGATTCTATATCTTCTGGGTTGATATCCCCAGCAGCATCTCCGAACTTACTATCAGCTCCTCCTACTGTTGCCATAGGCACCCCATCAATTACGATAAGTGGCTGGTTACTACCAGTGATACTCCCTACCCCACGAATGGTTACATTGGTATTACCACCCATAGAAGAAGTAGTACTAGTCTGTACCCCGCTACGTTACCAGAAAGCCCTTGATCCGCATCTGTTTTTGGGTAGCATATCCTACAGCGTTTTTATCACGCTTGATACCCAAAGCTCCTGCTTCTCCTTCTTGAGAGGAGGCAAGTTGAAGAACTGCATCCATGGTGGTAGAGAGACCCTACCTTCATTTCTACATTCTTGTATCCTGCGGCTGAGAACTGGATCACTTCCCTTCTTTGGCCATGATTGTATAAGTCCCCTCAGGACTCGTTTTAGTGGTACAGGGTAGTGCCGAAAACTGTTACACTAGCCCCTGCTACAGGCTTTCCTGTGGCATCTTTTGCAGCTCCCAGAGAGATTCTGCTGAGCAGAATGTCATTGTCGTAAAGACAAAGCAAATCCATAAGAATAATTTTTTTAAGTTCATATCTCTTGTATATTCATTAGTAGCGCAAATTTACGTTTTTATTCAAATTTTAAAAACATATTCTTTAATATTTTTATAATAAAAATCCCATTCTTTTTATACTCTCTAACTTCCCTTTTTATTGTTTTTATTTCCCTTTATTTTCTTAATTCAATTATCTTTATTTTATTTCAAATTATTCTAAATAAAATTAAGATAGGAATGCTGCATTGAAAAATAAAAATATCAAAAGATTTTGAAATCCTTTGGATATTTTTCTACTATCAAAATAATTGGTATATTAGTTTCTTGCAAAGATTAGCTTCTTAGCCATAGAATCCTCTGACATATTCATATTTTTAAGGGCTTCTTTATAATTTTCAAAAATTAATAAAGCTTTATATGTAGTCGGATAGTATAGGCGCTCAGGCAGGTCTGTAAGTTCCGCTACGGTAGAGGTGAAGGTATAAGTAGTCTCACCTGAAGTAGTTGGTTTGTTCAAAGGAACTGTTTCTCCTACCTTAATAAGTGTCTGAGGATACCCTGTGCGACGATACTCTGCCCATGCTTCATTAGGATTCATATATAATGCTATATATTTTTGGGTAATCACATTTTCTTTATTAGCAGCAGGAAGTGTATTAGCAAAATTTGTTGCCACAGTAGTATCTACCTCCCATTTTTCCATAGAAGCGATTACTCCTTTTTTATACCATTGAGAATCCCAGCCATTTACTTCAGAGAGCAAGAAACATACCTCTGCATACTCCCATATAGACTTCTGCATAATCTGCCTTAAGAATCCTTTTTCCAAAGAAAGAGACATCCTTTCCTGAATTAAACTGAAAGTCAGCCATACTTTCTTCCATTCCATAAGGCATTCCTACGTATTTAGAGAGATCTGTAGATTCTTGATATCCATCTCTCGCTTTGTTTTTGGTAAGTCCTTTGATAGCAAAGTATTTTTGCAAACGAGGATCCACTCCATAACTACCTCTTTCTCCTTTTAACAATTGTACAAAGCTATTAGCAGGTGCGTAGTCTGTACGATTATTTACATAATAGTTTCTATATATAGGAGACGGATTGGTTTCGTCATTATCAAAAGGACGCTCTACTGTATCTGCATTGGATTGCATTACCTTAGTTCCATCCTTAAGCTCATTGATCGTTGCCATTGCCAAGCTTCTAAGTTCAGCATCAGCCACCTCATGCACACGAACGGCAATACGCAAACGGAGCGAATTAGCAAAAACGTTTCATTTTTGAGGCGTACCAAAGATACGATCTCCTTGGATGAATACATAAGGTTGTGATTCATCAATTTGATCAGCAGCATCTTTTAGTTCCTTGAGTAGATCCATATAAATCTCTTTCTGTGTAGCATATTTAGGAGAAATATATTTATCCATTTGCAAAGCTTGAAATCTAGGGTTATCCCTACCTCCCCAAGAATAATAGGGGATATCTCCAAAAGTTTCTACCAACAAATTGAAATCAAAAAGCCATCATGATACGAGCTGCCGCTATTTGATTGGCATTACTTCCATATTTAGCAGTTTCATTCTTTGTTTTTGGATCTGTATTAAGTTCTATTATATCCTTATAATTACCAGCAGCCTTATAAGGGTATCTCCATAGGTAATCTCCTGAATTATCTCGATATAAGAATCTACTTTCGGTAGTATAAGTTGTCTGTGCGGTGTATTGCATCCAGGAACGCATCATCTGTCCTGAAGTAGTGTACACCCTTGTATTACTTAGAATGAGCTTATCAGAGCTATTGAACAATGCATAACTCAAAGGCTTCTGAGGTCTGTTGGGATTGGTATTGATTTTCTCAAAATCTTTCTCGCAACTAGTAGTCAGCAATAACCCCACTCCACAAAAATATAGTTGTTAATATATTTTTCATTTCTTTATTATATTAATTGTTTTTATAATTTTTAATCCTATGCTCATACCAAAAGAACGAGTTGTTGGCAAGGACACTTCTCCTATTCCTTTGTTAGAAGCTGCTGTCTCTGGATCCATACCATCCCAATCAAGACCTGTGGTCCAAAAGATTGTTACCAAATGAGAAATATTCAAACCTTTGATATTTTTTTCTTTTTCAGGTAGAGGAACATCATAAGAGATAGAAACATTTCTTAATTTTAAGTATGTAGCATCAAAAATATTCTGAGTATCAATACCTCCTCGATAGAATCCTTCCCCATATCTTTTTAGGAGAGAGTACTTTAGTATTGCGCTGTCCATTGGCCAAAAACCCCATCGAGAACAATACCTCTTTCCTCTACTCTTCCATTTCTTGTAATCAAATCACGGATTCCCGTTTTCAGTAGTTTCTCTCAACATCCCTGTAGACATTCCGACCATGTGAGCCGCTGAGAAATACTTACCTCCTTTTTGATAATCAAACTTAATGGACACACTCAATCGACTATATTTGAAAGTATTGGAAAGTCCCATAGTATAATCTGGAATAATAGTTCCTAAAGATTTCAACTCTGAAGGTGCATATTTACCATTACTTTGTATGATCTTATTTCGTTCTCATCATATTTAAAATCTCTACCATAAAGTTGTCCGAAAAGCCTCTCCTTCTATAGCATAGAGAGATACCAAACCATATCTATCGGCTGTTACTTTGTATCGTTTGATACCAGGGGCCAATTTGATCAATTCGTTTTTATTCTTAGCAAAATTCCAACTTACATTCCATGAAAACTTACCTACTTTCACTGGAGTTGCAGATAGAGAGCCTCAATCCCTTTATTGGACATTTTTCCACTATTAACCCTTTTGCTAATGAAACCATTAGCCGCATCAACAGGAAGAGGAATAATAAGATCCTTTGAGAGAATATCGTATACAGAGACATTGGCAGAAAGGCGATCTTTGAAAAGACGTAGTTCTAATCCTGCTTCTTTAGTTTCCTTTATCTCTGGCACTAATTCTGGATTATTGGATACATCAGGACGAGAATAATCAGGGGCTCCTCCGAAAGGATTGTGTACAGTAGGATAGGTTACCAACTCATAAGGATTGGTATCGTTTCCTGCCTGAGCCCATGCTACACGTACCTTACCATAAGAAAGCCAAGAAGGTTTCTTTTTCAAAGCTGAAGTGAATACAAAGGAACCTGTTACTGAAGGGTAAAATACGGGTTTGGAAACTGTCGAAAACCAATCTTGGCGTCCTGTTAACTCAACAAAAAGCCATTCCTTTGTATCCGAAAGAACATTCCAAATACACTATTGGTACGTCTCCATGAAGCATAATCAGAGGCTTTGAGGGTTTCTTTTACTATTTGCTAAGTTATAGAAATTGGGAGAAACGAGACCTCCGACTGTTTTTCCTGAAGACCATCCATATTTCCCATTACGACGAGAAAGCCCAATAAACCCTGTTAGTGTAAAATTCTTTTGAAAGCTTAGGGAGTATAGTGCAAGCGAGTTTCATAGTTGAAATCTGAGTTATTATAGACTGTTTTAGTATAGTAAGGAATACCAAAAGATCCTACTGCTTTCTATCTTCCTTAGTGAGACTATAAATATCTCCATAGATTTTTCCTACCCAATATAATTGACTTGAGAATTCATAAGTAAAAGCCTATATTTCCGAAGAAACGATGACGCTTATCATTATTCGTGTTTTTATTAAGTTCCCAATAAGGATTATCTACAAATTTGGGTTCAGCATTATTCCATGCGGTTCTGTTCCAAGGTCGTTGATCCCCAGCCTCATTTTCATAGTATCTTTCCAAATTTCTCATATCCAACTGTCTTTGACTCCAAGTATAATGTACTATCGCGAATGGATTATTTACTGTATTGGAATAATCAGGATTATCACGTTCTGTCAAGACATAGTTAACTCCTCCCTCACTTTTAAGTTTTGAAGACAACTTAGAGCTAAAATTGAAAGAGAAGTTTGTTTTCTGTAATTTCGTTGTAGGAACGATCCCTGTTACTTCATTATTTCCTAAAGAAAAACGAAGATTGGTGTTTGACAAAGAACGAGATACAGAAATGGAGTTAGACACCCCAACACCTGTTCTATAGAACTTTTTCTACGTCATTATCTGGAGCTTTCAAAGGTACTGTTTTGAGATATTTCTCTGGAAGATATTCTTGGTCGAAAGCATACCAAGGAAGATATTCTTGGTTTTCGAATTTAGGACCCCAGCTCTGGTCTACAGCATAACGTGGTATGTTATATTGTTGTCCATTAATAGTAACTCTTTCAAACCTTTGAGAATCTCCCCTCCATATTCTCTTTTGCAATTTAGGAGCGATATATATATTTTCAAAAGTTACCCCTGATTTCACATCAATAGTTGTCTTTCCTGCTTTTCCAGATTTGGTAGTATAAAGAATTACTCCATTACCTCCACGACTACCATAAAGAGCTGTAGCAGCTCCTCCGGATAGGACAGTTACAGATTCTATATCTTCAGGATTGATATCCCCAGCGGCATCTCCGAACTTACTATTAGCATCTCCGACAGTAGCCATAGGCACTCCATCGATAACGATCAGCGGCTGGTTACTTCCTGTAATGAGTACCGACCCCACGTATGGTCACGTTGGTATTTCCTCCCATAGAAGAAGTTGTATTGGTCTGTACTCCCGCTACACTTCCTGAAAGATTATCACCGGCATCTGCTTTTTGCGCTGTATACCCTACAGCATTCTTATCTCGTTTGATTCCGAGAGCTCCTTCTTCTGCGGCAGCTTCGGCATAGAGGAAGTACTACATCGATAGTGGTAGAAACCCTACTTTTTACCTCCGTACTCTTAGTAGCCAGAGGCTGAAAAATGAAGTACTTCATTTTTCCTTAGCAGAGATTGTATAGGCTCCCTCTGCATTGGTTTTAGTATTGCGCTGAGTTCCTACCACAATAACAGAAGCCTCAGGTAAGGGTTTTTCCTGTACTATCCTTCACACTTCCAGAAATTTTCTGTTGAGCAAAGGTCGTAGCTGAAAAAGCTATAAAAAGATATAGCCACAATTTTTAAAATTCATATTCTTTGTGTTTTTATTAGCAGGACAAATTTACGTTTTCTGAATATCCATCACTTTCTGTATATATAGCACTTTATATTTTTCTAAATATAAATCATACATAACAAATGTTACAAAATACTTAATTCATTGATTATAAAGAAACTTAAAGACAAAAAGTAAGTAGGTTTAGTAAAATAAAAGAGACTGTCTTTTCAGACAGTCTCTTTTTATTAAGAATTATTTTATTACTAGAGAAACAAACTAAGGACGACGTTGCCCTCTATCAAAGATAAGTCTCTTGGTAAGAATATCCGTAGTCATCTGCATTGATTCCAATGCTTTCTGATAATTCGCCTCGTTAATTACTTTGTAGGCTACAGGATAACAGCAAACGTTCAGGAATATCTGTAAGATCTGCTACTAAGGACTCAAATTTGTATCTAGTCTGTCCTGCCTCGGTAGGGATATTTAAATCCGTTTCCTCATTTACTTTAATAAGGGTATGAGGGTATCCCGTACGGCGATATTCAGCCCAAGCCTCATTTGGATTCATGTAGAGTGCGATATACTTTTGAGTCAATACATTTTCCTCATTCGCTGCAGGAATTGTAGCCAAGAAGCTAGTTATCTTAGCATCATCTACTCCCCATTTTTTCATAGAAGCTTCGACCCCTTTCTTATACCAAGTATTATCCCATCCGTTTGCTTCAGAGAGAAGGAAACATACTTCAGAATATTCCATGAATACTTCAGCATAGTTAGGTTGGAGTATTCTACTACTGAAAAATGAAACCGCTACTCCTGATTTAAACTGAAAATCGGCCATACTTTTCGTCCAAACCATAAGGCATTCCTACATAGTCATTGATATTGTTACTTTCTGTATAGCGTCCATCACGAGCTTGATACTTAGTAAGCCCCTTAGGTGCAAAGTATTTTTGCAAGCGAGGATCTACTCCAAAATTTCCTCTTTGCCCTTTGAGCAACTGTACAAAACTATTAGAAGGAGAATAATCTACACGATTACGCACAAAGTATTCATTGTAGATAGGCGCTGGATTCGTATCATCACTATCGAAATTGGAGCTCTACTGTATCACTCTCACTTTTGCATTACTGCAGTACCATCTTTTTAGTTCATTGATATTTTTGTTGTGCAAGAGCTCTAAGCTCTGCATCTTGTACATCTTTCAAACGAATCGCAAGGCGCAAGCGCAAAGAGTTAGCAAAACGTCTCATCTTATCAGGAGTTTCAAAGATATAATCTCCTTCCTTGAACACATAGGAATCACTCACTATTTGTGCAGCAGCTTCCTTAAGTTCTTTTTAACAAATCTGTATAAATTTCCTTTTGAGTAGCATATACAGGCGAAATATATTCATTCAACTGTAAGGCTTGGAAACGTTCCTGGATTAGGGGATCCATAAGAATAGTAAGGTACATCTCCGAAAGTTTCTACCAAGAGAGCGAATGTATAAGCCATCATGATACGTGCTGCTGCAATTTGGTTTTCATTCTTTCCATAAGTAGTCATTAGTTCCTTAGTCTTGGGATCGGTATTCAAATCGATGATATCCTTGTATCCCACCCGCTACTTGATAAGGGTAGCGCCATAGGTAATCCCCAGCATAGTCACGGTATAGAAACGGCTTTCCTTAGTATAGGTGTCCTGAGCGGAATATTGCATCCAAGAACGGAACATCATTCCTGAAGTAGTATAGTTACGAGTATTCTTGAGGAAGAGTTTGGTAGATCCATTGAACAATGCCGTAGGAAGTGCCTGTTGCGGCCTATTAGGATTGGTATTGATTTCTTCAAAATCCTTTTTGGCAACTGGTGGTACCCAAGAGAGCAATCCCACCTAAAATTATATATACTAATCGTTTCATATCATATTTCTATTTAAAGTTATAATTTTAATCCTACACTCATACCGAAAAGAACGTGTCGTAGGAAGAGAGATTTCTCCTATCCCTTGATTAGAGGCAGCTGTTTCAGGATCCATACCATCCCAATCCAATCCAGTTGTCCAAAGGTTATTACCAAAGAGAAAACATTCAAATTCTTGATATACTTAGTACTTGGTAGCGGTACATCATAGGATAGTGACACACTTCTTAACTTTATGTAAGTTGCATCGAAGATATTTTGTCTATCCACAGCTCCTTGGAAGAATCCTTCTCCATAGGTTTGAGGATCAATTCTCTTAGTATTGACAGCTCCATTTCTTGTAACACCAGGTAGAACAATCCCTTTTCTGATTCTTAGGTCCTGTAGGATCGTATTCACGTATACCTCCTGCAACGGTCTCACAGAAGCATCCCTGTAGCTCATCCCTGTCATGTGAGCGGCAGAGAAGTAGTTACCTCCTTTTTGGAAGTCAAATACGAAAGAGAAGTTCAAAGCGACCCAAACCAAAGCTATTGGTAAGTCCCATAGTATAGTCAGGGATGATGTTTCCTAAGGCTTTAAGTTCAAGTTGCATATTTCCCATTGGATTGTACTATTCTATTTCCTTTGTCATCATATACAAAGTCTCTACCATAGAGTTCTCCAAAAGGACGGCCTTCTATCGCATAGAGATACCTGTCCATATTTATCCCAATTCACCCTATAAGTTCTGATACCAGGGCCAGTTTTTCCAATTTGTTGTTGTTCTTAGAAGTTCCAGCTTAGGTTCCAGTTGAATTTTTGGGTCTGTATAGGAGTTACAGAAAGGTTACTTCTAGTCCTTTATTGGACATTTCCCACTATTTACATATTTCCAGTTATATCCATTGGCTGCATCGATAGGTAGTGGGATGATAAGGTCTTTAGAGAGAATATCATATATAGAAGCATTGATAGATACACGATCCTTGAAGAAGCGAAGTTCGAGACCTGCCTCCTTAGTTTTCCTTAATCTCAGGTACTAGGTCTGGATTGTTAGATGTATTGGAACGAATATAGTCGGACTACCTCTAAAAGGAGTATTTACGAGGAGGATAGTTCATCAATCGGTAAGGACCTGTATCATTACCCGCTTGTGCCCAAGCTACACGTGCTTTACCATAAGAAAGCCAAGAAGGTTTGCTCTTCCATGCAGAAGTAAAGACAAAGGAACCTGTTACAGAAGGATAGAATACAGGTTTGGACACAGTAGAGAACCAGTCCTGACGACCAGTTACTTCCACGAGCCATATTCTTGAATCCGAAAAGAAGCCATTCATATACACTATTGGTACGTTGCCAAGAAGAATAATCAGAAGCTTGTGGTACTTGCTTACTGTTAGACATATTATACAAATTAGGCACTACCAAACCTCCTACTGTTTTTCCACTTGACCAAGCGTAACGGCTTTCACGACGAGACATACCCACAAATCCTGTAAGAGAAATTATCTCTAACTTAGGAGTATAGTGTAAGCGTGTTTCATAGTTAAAATCGGTATTATTATACACGGTTTTCTGATAACAGCATCCCATAAGCACCCTATTGCATTTCTATTTTCTTTGGTATAGTAATAGATATCTCCATATACTTTTCCAACTAAGTAAAGATTTTCTTTAAAGTGATAGAGTGAGTCCTAAGTTTCCAAAGAAGCGGTGACGCTTATCATTATTATAGTTCTTATATACTTCCCAATAAGGGTTATTAGCGAACTTAGGTTCTTCATTATTCCATGCAGTACGGTTCCATGTACGTTGTCCTCCTGCTGGATCTATGTAATATCTTTCCATATTTCTTACATCCAACTGGCGATGGCTCCATGCATAGAATACATTAGCTAAATCATTATTCACACTATTGGCATAATCTGGATTGGTACGAGAGTTATTACATAATTGAATCCTCCTTCACTCTTAAGTTTCTTGGAAAGTTCTGAACTGAAACTGAAAGAAAGGTTAGTCTTGTGTAAATCGGTATTAGGAACAATACCATTTATCTGATTGTTACCCAAGGAGAAACGAAGATTCGTACCAGAAAGGGAACGCGCTACAGAGAAAGAGTTAGACACCCCTACCCCTGTACGATAGAATTTTTCAATACCATTTTGTGGAGCTACCCAAGGTACAGGTTTTTAGATAATGTTCTGGAAGATATTTTATCAAAAAGCATACCAAGGAAGATACATTTTACTAGAATCATACTTTGGTCCCCAGCTTTGGTCTACCGCACAACGAGCTAAATTGTATTGTTGACCATCAATTGTAGCTCTTTCAAACTGCTGAGAGTCTCCTCCTCCATATTCATTCTGAAGGACAGGAGCTATATAAGCGGTTTCAAAAGTTACTCCAGATTTGACTTCGATAGAAGTTTTTCCTCCCTTACCTGATTTAGTAGTAATAAGAATTACCCCGTTACCTCCACGGCTTCCATAAAGAGCTGTAGCAGCTCCTCCAGAGAGTACGCTTTGGGATTCGATATCCTCAGGGTTGATATCACTAAGAGCATCCCCTGTATTCTTACCATCTCCTACAGTAGCCATAGGCACCCCATCGATTACGATAAGTGGTTGGTTACTACCTGTTACAGTACCTACCCCACGAAGGATGATATTGGTATTTCCCCATAGAAGAAGAAGAACTGGTTTTGTGCTCCTGCTACAGCACCAGAGAGGTTCTGTCCTCCCTCTGTATTTTGGGTATTATACCCACAGCATCCTTGTTACGCTCGATACCCAAAGCTCCTGCTTCTTGTTTTTTCTCGGCAGGGAACAATATAGCATCCACTGTAGCGGAAAGCCCTACCTTAATTTCTACGTTTTGATACCCCTGAGCGGCGAAGCGAAGTGTTTCTTCGGCTGTGCTTCAATGCATACATCCCCTCGGGTTAGTCGTTGCACTACGGCTGGCACCTACCACTTGCACGGTAGCTCCTGCCACGGGTTTCCCTTCGTTATCTTTTTACGCTACCCTTTTACAGACTGTTGTGCAAAGGCCATCGTCGTAAAGACAAGGAAACACAATAAGAATAATTTCCTTAAGTTCATATCTCTTTATTGATATTTGATTAGATACCCAAAAGTACGTCGCTATTATCCTACAGTCGAAAGATAAAAAAACCAAAAAATATGCCCTACTTATTATTTATAATCTAAGAAAAATAGGGAAAGAGATTTAAAAAGAAAAATATACTGCTTTTTATAATTTTATTCTTTAGGCTTTTTAAGAATAAAAGGGGGTCTTTTGTCTTTTTTAGACAGCCATCTTTTAAAAGATGGCTTTTTAATACTCACACCCTAGTCTTTAAGGGCGTGTAGCGAAGATCAATTTCTGAGATCTAACATTTCCATTATTTCCCATATTCTTAGGAGCATCTATATAATTTAAGTTAAGCCTGTATAGGGTGTCAGGATAGCTCAATCGGTCAGGAATACCATCCACATCCTTAGCAGAAGGTTCTTTTTGAACTCATATACAAAAGGACTTGCAGTAGGGGTGAGTTGGCTCTTACGCGTTCGCCTACTTGGATAAGTGTTTTTAGGATAGCCTGTTCTACGATATTCTGCCCAAGCCTCATCTGGATCCATAAACAAAGAGATGTATTTTTGAGTAAGAACTCTTTCTTCATTCGCTGCAGGGAGTGCAGTCATAAAAGTCAGATTTTTCTAGTACCTGTAACACCCCATCTGTCCAAAGAAGCTTCTACTCCTTTTTCTATATAAGGTATTATCCCATCCTCTTATTTCAGAAAGGATAAAAGCATATTTCAGAGTAGTCCATAAATACTTCTGATGCTGTAGCTGTCAATATCTCTTTAGAGAACAGAGATACCCTTCTCCTCTTTATATTGATCTGAAGTTAATCCCTCTTGCATACCATAAGGCATACCTACATATTTAGTAGTATCGATAGGAGCTGTCTGATTCAAAGGTATATCCATTATACACATCCCATTTTGCCTGAGACCTACAGGAGCAAAATATTTTTCCATGCGAGTCTACTGGGAAGCCCAAACCTCTATCATTTGCTTTTTTATTGTTCCTGTAAGAGCTTTACAAAAATTACTAGAGGCATAATCCACGATTACCTACATAGTAATCGTAGTAGATAGGGGTTGGATAGGTATAGTTGTCCTCGAAAGGTATTTCTACTCTTTCTCCTTCTTCCAAAAAGTTCGCTTTCATGTACCGCAGTATAATGATTTATAATATCTGTAACTCTTTGTTTTAAGTCAGTACCCAATACAGTAGCATTGCCCCTTTTCAAATGGTTGGCAATACGTAAACGTAAAGGAGTTAGCAAACTTCTTCATCTTGGCTGGGTACCAAAGGAGATCTCCTTCAGTAAATACAGTAGAAGTAAAAGTATCTATTTCACTTACAGCTTGGTCTAATTCCTTAAGGATATCTAAGTAAATATCCTTTTTGAGAAGCAAATACAGGAGTTACATAAGTATCCGTCTGTAAAAGCTTGGAATTTAGGATTATCCTTATCAAAAGAGAATAATAAGGAACATCCCAAAAGACTGTACTAGGAGTGTAAAGCAATATGACATCATAATACGAGCTGCAGCTATCTGGTTTCATTTTTCCATAGACAGCTACCTTCTCCTTGGTTTGTGGATCTGTATTGAGGGTCTACAATAATTTTATACCCCATAGCTCGCTTATATAACTGAGAGGTAAAGGGCTTCACCTCCATTTGGGTCTCAGTATAGCAGCTTTCCTTGGTGTAAATAGGTTGTGCTGTGTATTGCATCCATACACGCATTTGCTTCATATTGGTATACTCTCTTGTGTTGCTCATAAGGGTTTGATTATTCCCATTGAACAAGGCATAAGTAAGGTAATCGTCTGGTACGTTTGGGTTTTTATTGATTTCTTCAAAATCCTTTGTACAACTTCCTAAGAGTCCCTGCCCTAAAGGTGGCTATTAAATTTTTCATGTTCATCCAATTTTAGTTTATTATTTTATAATTTCAAACCTATACTAAGCGCATAGCTTCTGATGGTAAGACAAGGAAGAGTTACCCATTCCTTGGTTATACATAGCCGTTTCAGGATCCATACCATCCCAAGCTAAAGCACCTGTCCAAAGGTTATAGCCAGAAAGGGTAAAGTTCAAGCCTTTAACATATTTGGATTCTGTTAATGGTACATCGTAGGGAGAGTGACACACTACGAAGTTTCAAGAAAGTAGCATCAAATACAGATTGTGCTTCATTTCCTTTATAAAGTAGTTCCATGCTGTTTAGGGCTGATGGCTTTAGTATTCTTCACTCCCGTAGAAACGATTGAGCCATCAGGTTGTCTGTGTCTACCCCATCAAGCACAATCCTTTTTGTCCATTAGGTCCATGAGCATCTCTCTCACGAATACCATTCTCTACCGTTTCGCGAATAGTACCTGCATACATACCTAGGGCATAAGGCCCTGCATAGTAGCTACCTCCATGAGAGTAGTCAAAAGTAAAGGAAAGTGTAACTTACCATAAGTAAGAGTATTGGTGAGCCCTGTAGTAAAAGTCAGGGTTAATATTACCTAACACTTCTTTTTGAGAAGAGATGAAATAGTTCCCTTCATCATCTATCAAACGATTTCCTTGCTCATCATATACATAATTACCTCCATAGATTTCTCCAAAAGGACGCCCTTCTACAGCATATAATTCTACACTACCATAGTAGTCCCAAGTAACTTTATAGGAGAAAGACCTGGTGCCAACTTGATAAGTTTGTTTCTATTTCTGGAAAAGGTTCCAATCCAAAGTCCAACTAAATTTATCTGTTTGAACAGGAGTAGCAGAAAAGCGTTACCTCAAAACCACGATTGACCATTTCCCACTATTTACCTTTTTATACTTATATCCATTGGCAAGGGTCTACAGGCATAGAAAGAATAAGGTCTTTGGAGAGAATATCATAGTAAGAAAAATCCTAAAGCAAGGCGACCTTGGAAAGAATTGTAAGTCGATACCAGCTTCTTTGGTTTCTTTAATTTCTGGTCTAAGCTCAGGGTTTGTTTTGTTCGTTAGGGAACTGTATAGGATTGAGATCCTTGGAAAGGTTGGTTTACGTTTGGATATGTTTTGAGTACATAAGCAGAAGCGTCATACCTACTTGTGCCCAACCTGCACGCAATTTACCATAGGTAAACCAAGAAGGCAAGTTCTTAAAGGAGTTAGAGAACACATAGAAGCTGTCACTGAAGGGTAGAAAATAGAGGTAGACACGGTAGAGAACCAGTCGTTACGTCCTGTAACTTCTACGAAAGCAGTTCCTTTGTATCCGAAAGATGCCATCCCATATACACTATTGGTACGTGTCCAACTAGAATAAGTGGTCCCTTGAGCTCTTTCCTTACTATTACTAGCTGAATAATAGTTAGGAACGATAAGTCCTCCTTTCGTTTGTGCTCCCTACATATTCATATTTGTTTCTGAGCACGTGCAGCCCTATGAATCCTGTAAGGGTAAAGTTTTCTCCCAAATCAGGATTGTAGTGCAAACGAGTCTCATAGTTAAAAGAAGAGTTGTCATAGATATATCTCGAATATTGAGAAGTATCATGAGAACCTACCGCTGTTCTGGATTCCGTAGTAAGAGCATAGATATCTCCATACATTTTACCTACCAAGAAGAGCTTATCTGTAAAGTTATAAGTAAGTCCTATGTTCCCAAAAGAAGCGGTGACGCTTGTCATTTTCTGTATTTTCATAGAGCATCCAATAAAGGTTATCAGCAAAGTTAGGGTTTTGGATTTTCCCAACTTGTTCTGTTCCAAGTACGTTGCTCGCCACTAGGTGTTTTGTAGAAGTTTCTCAAATTATCCATATCCAATTGGCGGTGTGTATATCCATACAATACTGTGGAGAATCCTCCATTATCATTGGCATCAGCATAAGAATAGTTAGGATTTTCACGTACAGTGATAGAATAGTTCAACCCTCCTTCTGCTTTTTAGTTTTTAGAAAGTTCTGAAGTAAAGCTAAAAAGCAAGACTGGTACGACGTAACTCTGTAGTAGGCACTATCCCTGTGGTTTCAGTATTTCCCAAAGAGAAACGCAAGTTAGTTCCTGAAATAGAGCGTGTAATAGAAGCAGAGTTATTGAGATTCATACCTGTACGGAAGAACTTATCAATATCTTTTCTAGGGGCTTGCCATGGCACAGGTTTTAGATAATGCTCTGGAAGATATTTTTTATCAAAAGCATACCAAGGTAAGTAAGGAGTTCCATCATACTTAGGACCCCAGCTTTCGTCTACTTCATACTGAGGAAGATTGTAAGTAGTTCCATTGATCACCTGTTGTGTAAAAGTCCAAGCTAGACCCTCTCCATATTCGTTCTGCAATTTAGGAGCAATATAAGCTCTATCGAAAAGGACACAGAAGAGTTGATATCAATAGATGTTTTTCCTCCCTTACCTGATTTGGTAGTATGAGAATTACCCCATTACCACCACGGCTACCATATAGAGGGCAGTAGCAGCTCCACCGGTAAGTGCAGGTTACAGATTCGATATCATCTTTGTTGATTTCACTAGCAGAGTCTCCATATTTAGATCCCATATCCACCATAGGAACTCCATCAATCACAATAAGAGGCTGGTTACTACCAGTAACACTTCCTTTACCACGAAGTTCCATTTTAGAACCTTGCATTCCCCCTGAGGAGGTAGCTGTAAGTCCGGCTGTTTTTCCTTTGAGGTCTTCCCCTCCTTCCAAAGTAGTATCCGTATATCCAGCAGCATTTGCATCGCGTTCCACTCCTAGAGCCCCCACTTTTCTTATTTTCTTCAGAGGCTAAAGGAAGAACTACATCAATAGTAGTTTCTAATCCTACTTTCTTTTGTACATTTTGATACCCCTGAGCGGCAAATTGTAGGGGTTTCCTCAGCTTGCGCTTTTATAGAATACCCTCCGTCGGAGTTAGTGGTAGCAGAGCGACTGGTGCCGACCACAAGTACAGTAGCACCTGTCACTGGTTTCCCCTTACTGTCTTTTTACACTCCCATTAATGGTCTGTTGTGCAAAAAGCCATTGTCGTAAAGACAAGAGAACACAATAGAAACAATTTTTAGGTTCATATCTCTTTATGATATTTGTTAGCGAATCAAAAGTACGTAATTGACCAACGAGAAGATAGTATTTTTCCGCAGAAAATGTGTTAAATTTATGTTTCCATTCTAAATCATTCAAAAACAAAGAAGTTCTATATTTCTTAGGAGAAAATATCCGTTATTAGCTCTAAAGAAGGATAAACTACTCTCTTTGTTATAAAAATCAACCATTTATAAAAAAAGAAAGAAGCGATCTGTTTTTACACAATAGAATTTTTAATGAAAAAGTAAAGAAGGAAGGAGAGAAAACCTTCGCTCACACCAGCGAGGAGATATGTGTTGATAAGTTGGTTAATAACTTATCTACTCTTGTGGAAAAACCCATCTTTTTCTACTTAACTTTGCCTACCAAAAAAAGACTTGTATATGATTTATTATTCTGACTTGCAGGTAGTTCTGCAAGAGGTGCCTGGAGAAATCAGCCTATGTGTGAGTGTGACAGGCTGTCCACTGCGCTGTAAGGGATGTCATTCACCTTTTCTTTGGAAAAAGGTACTGGCTCTGCTCTGACAGATGAGGTATTTGTTGCAGCTCTTGAGCGCTACAAGAACATGCTCTCCTGTGTACTCTTCATGGGAGGAGAATGGGAAGCAGAGGCACTGATCCACAAACTACAAATCGCACGCTCTTACTCCTTACATACTTGCTTATACACCGGACTGATAGAGGAGGAAGTGCCCCCGCTATCAAACAAGAGCTTACTTGGCTCAAAACAGGCCCCTGGATAGCATCCTTAGGAGGACTCTCCTGTCCTACTACTAACCAACGCTTTTATAAAGGTAAGTACTGGAGAAGTGCTTAACAAACTCTTTTATAAGTGAAGGCGCAAGAGCGAAAAATTAAAAATCAACTCTCATAATTAAAAAGCCAAAAACTTAATTTTTATACCATAAATATATGTCTATGATTCGACTTACACAAAATCAAATTCAACAGAAGATTGACTTTATTAGCCAGTATCTGCAAGCGAGTAATGCCGCTACTGCCTCACAGGTAGATGCCAATGCCAATGTCACCAGTAAGAATATTGCTACCATGGAGGCGGAAAATCAACAAGGATATCAATATCCAAATCAATCGAGAACTTGTCCGCCGCAAGATTGAGGAACTTTTCGGAAGAGCTTTCCCGAGAGTATATTCGCCAGATAAAGCTCATGAGATCTATGTACATGATGAGACTTCGCTCAAAGCCCCTATTAGTGTTTCTATCAGTATGTATCCCTTTCTTTTAGATGGACTCATGAAGCTCGGTGGGGAGAGTCGTGCACCAAAGCACTTGGAAAGCTTCTGTGGAGAATTCGTCAATTTGGTTTTTGCCATCAGCTCACAATTTGCTGGAGCCTTGGCTACAGTAGAATTTCTCCTATACTTTGATCATTTTTGCAGCCAAGGACTATGGAAGAATTGCTTGGAGACCCATCCCAAAATGATAGAGAACCACTTGCAGCATGTAATCTACGCGATCAACCAGCCTGCGGCAGCCAGAGGATATCAGTCTGTCTTTTGGAATATCTCCCTATATGACGAACCTTATTTTTGATAGCATGTTTGGTGATTTTGTATTCCCAGATATGAGCAAACCTTCGTTTGCCCGCTTATTCAAGTTACAACATTTTTTCCTTAAATGGTTCAATGCCGAGCGCCTAAAGGCTATACTAACCTTCCCTGTGGTAACAGCTGCTATGCTTACCTCAGAGGGTAAGCCTGTAGATGGTGCCTTTGCCGATATGTGTGCTGAAGAGCTCAGCGAAGGCAATTCCTTCTTCGTATACCAATCTGAGAGTGCTGATAGCTTGGCCTCCTGCTGTCGCTTACGCAATGAGATTTCAGATCACACCTTCAGCTACTCCCTCGGGGCAGGTGGAGTCGCAACAGGATCTATCAATGTGATCACACTAAATATGAACCGCCTTGTACAACAAAACCGCAACCTATCAGAAGAAGTACGCAAGATACACCGCTACCAAGTGGCTTTCCGCAAACTTATGAGGAATACAAGGCAGGAGGATTGCTTCCGGTATATGATGCTGGCTTTATCTCCCTTGACAAACAATTTCTTACCATTGGAATCAATGGTATGGTGGAAGCCGCTGAGTATCTGGGAGTGCCCCAACCAACAACGAGCAATACAAAGGATTTTCGTCCGCCATCACCTGAAAAATCATCTATGAAGAGAACCGCAAGGCACGTGAAGTGTATGGATATATGTTCAATACTGAGTTTGTCCCTGCAGAGAACTTGGGAGTGAAGAATGCCCTATGGGACAAGAAAGACGGACTTTTCTCGCCTCGTGAATGCTACAACTCCTACTTCTATGCTGTGGAAGATACACGGTGAATGCCTTAGACAAAAATTATCCTCCATGGCAAGGAGATTATCCAATACTTGGATGGAGGGTCTGCCCTACACTGAACTTGGAGGAAACGCCCAACAAGGAAGGCTTTCTCAAGCTACTCAATGCTACCGCTCTGGCAGGATGCAACTACTTTTGTTTCAACATCCGTATTACTATTTGTAATGAGTGCAACCATATAGACAAGCGCACCCTTTTTGAGTGTCCTCATTGTCATAGTGAGAATGTAGATCACGCTACCCGTGTAATTGGCTACCTAAAGCGTGTATCTTGCTTTAGCACTGCTCGCCAGAAGGAACATGCCCTAGACACTCACCATGTACAGTAACAGTGAGCAGTGAACAGTGAACGGTGGCGGTGAATTTTTATGAGAAAAATTTGTCAGATAGAGGCGTATCTTTGCACCCGCTAAGTAACCTCTGGCGAAGGACGTGTATGTTGCTTAGATTCACTTAATTAATTTTATATTTTTATGGAGTCTTTATTAAAAGTACGTACAAGACAATCTCATTGCTAAAAAGATTTTCCTGATTTTTCCACAGGGACACAATCACAGTGTACTATGAGATCAAGGAAGGTGAAAAATCACGTGTTCAGTTCTTCAGAGGTGTGGTAATCCAACGCCGTGGTACAGGAACTACTGAGACATTTACTATTCGTAAAATGTCTGGAGAAGTAGGGGTAGAACGTATCTTCCCTATCAATATGCCTGCTATCCAAAAATTGAAGTAAACAAACGCGGGAAAGTACGTCGCGTCTGTATCTTCTATTACCGTGAATTGCGTGGTAAGAAAGCACGTATCAAAGAAATACGAAAATAATATTTTATTGTATTCAAAAACAGAAAAAGGTTGTCTCTTGACAGCCTGTAATACTAAAAGACTTTCCTTATTATTCCTGACTCATGGTAAGATTTTTATCAACGGGCTCTCATGTATCTCCCCACAGCCTACATTTACAGAGGAATTTCCTATGACTCTCTTAGACCATAGCTTAGAGAATGTTCTCTGTGCTATAGAGCCCTCATACAAAGAATACATCTCTCCGGCAGCCAGCAGAAGGATGGCCAAGGGAGTAAAAATGAGTACCGCTACACATGACATCCCTAAAGCAGGCAGGTATTTCTGCTACCTGATGCCATCGTGGTAGGTACTGGTCTGGGATGTATACAGGATTCGGAGAAATTCCTCAAGGGAATCTTGGACAACCAAGAGCAGCACCTCACCTACCTCCTTTATCCAGTCCACTCATAATACTGTAGCTGGGCAAATCGCCCTAAACCTACAGTGCAAAAGGACTGAACTACTCCTATGTAAATGGTGCTGTTTCCTTTGAGAGTGCCCTATTGGAAAGCATACTCCTGATACAGGCAGAAGGTCTACACCATATATTGGTCGGCGCTGTGGACGAACACGCACCCCACACCATCTACCTATATGAACTCTCAGGAGCCATCAAGAGCAAAGAAGCCCTACAACAGCCTCCCCTACTTCAGGGATTCGTATGGGAGAAGGAGCTACCTTCTTTGTCCTGAGTGATACCTTTGGTGAAGAAACCCTCGCCGAATTGGTCGATGTTACTTTCTGTAACCAATTAGAGAACAATAGTATAGAGCACTTCACACACACATTCCTCTCCCGAGAAGGGCTTGAGCTCTCGGATATAGATCTGATTGTTTCTGGTAGGAATGAAAACCAAGATGACACCTCCTATTTTGAAAACTTCGAGCGCTTGTTCCCAAATGCTACCACACTGATATACGAAACACCTAATAGGAGAATTCTTCACCGCCTCCGCTATAGGAACCTGGCTGGGATGTCAGGCACTTCAAGGAAAAGAAATCCCCAAAGCCTTTTTCCTTAGAAAGAACCCAGACAAGCCTTTGCAATATGTATTACTATACAACCAATACTTAGGAAGAGAACACAGTTTAGTGTTGTTAAGAAAAATAACATCTTTCTTACTATTAAACTTGCTATTGGTATTATCATACTTTTGTCCTTTATTACTAAAAATAAATTTTTATGTCATTTACATTACCCCAACTTCCTTACGCTTATGAAGCACTTGAGCCTTCAATAGATGCGCGTACTATGGAAATTCACTACACCAAGCACCACAAAGCCTATACTGATAATCTGAATAATGCCATTACAGGAACCCCTTTAGAAGGAAAAAAAGCATTGAGGATATTCTCCTACATTTGGACACAGAAAAACAAAGCTGTTCGCAACAATGGTGGAGGATACTACAACCACAATCTGTTCTGGGAAATTCTTACTCCTAAGAAAGGAACTGCCCCAAGTGAAGAGCTGGCTAAGGCCATAGATGAGGCTTTTGGTTCTTTCTGAGGCTTTCAAAACGGCCTTTTTCCAAAAGCTGCTGCCACCCAATTTGGTTCTGGATGGGCTTGGCTTACTGTACAAAAAGGAGGAAAGGTAGCAGTATTGTCCACTGCAAACCAAGACAATCCGCTGATGCCTCATGTAGGTGGTGGTACTCCCATCTTAGGATTGGATGTATGGGAACATGCTTATTACCTAAACTACCAAAACCGCCGTGCTGACTATATAGAAGCCTTTTTGCTATTATCAACTGGGAAAAAAGTTAGCCAACTATACCACCAACATGCATAGTTTTTATTATTTTCTCTTAACATAGAAAAATTGGCACAATTATTGATTGTATCTATAACAAATAGAAACTTCTAAAAAGAAATCACCCATGAAACCTAAAAAGAACCCCAATGCTGACCTGAAAAACGTACAGGTTTATTCTTTTCCATAGGGCTCGCTTTGGCTACTTTCGCTAGCCTATACGCTCTAAATTATCGTTCTGTAGATAAAGAAAAGGAAAGATTGAGTTTGACAAAGTTGTAGATCTTACCGAAGATGTGAAGGACTTCACTATGGAAGAGAACACTCCTCCTCCCCCAGCTCCTCCTGAACCTCCTAAAGTAGAGGTGGAGCCAGAAGTGATCAAGCAGGTAGATGATAAACAAAAAAAGTAGAGACCGATTTCAAAGCCAACGATACCAACAAAGAAGACAATGCTAACACAGCTCCTCCTAAGATCAACCCAACTGGCGGGGTTCCTGGAGGTACTGGTACTGGTGATGAAGAGATAGAAAACGATGTCCAATTCTTTGCTATCGAACAAAAACCTATGTTCGAACAGTGTAAGGGTTGCCTAAGGAAGAACAAGAGAAATGTTTTAAGAAATCCTTGGATGCCTTTGTAAACAAAAAAATCTTGTCTATCCAGATGCAGCTATCCAAATGGGTTCTCAAGGACGTGTGGTGGTTCAGTTCCGTATCAAAAAAGACGGAAGTGTAGAGGTGATTAATACTCAAGGGAAAGACAAAATTTTAGAGAAAGAGGCTCGTCGTGTAATCGAAAAACTACCTAAGCTTATCCCTGGAAAACAACGTGATAGGCCAGTGGCAGTAATCTTCTCTTATCCTATTGTATTCAAGCTAAACTAATGATTTTTTTAGCAATTATATTTGAAAGAGGCTATCTGAAAGAAAAAAATTCTGTTTTTAGTAAGCAATTGCTATTCAAGGGCGAAATTATCCCTCAAAACAGTATTCTAATTTTTCAGATAGTTTCTTTTTAAAGAGTACTCTCATGCATCAGAAACTAAAATCAGTATTGTGGATAGGTAGCTGTGTAGCCTTAATAGCTTTGGCTGCATGGGGGATTCATGCCCTACGCAAAGGACAGTCTCATGGATTCTATATAGTAGGCAAAGTCCCTGCTTTCTGTCTTACTGATCAGCATGGACAGCATATTTGCAACAAAGATTTTGAGGGAAAGATCTGGGTGGTGGATTTCTTCTTTACCTCCTGTCCGACCATCTGTCCTGTGATGACAAGTCATATGGTTGCCGTACAAGATGCCTTTGCTGACCATAGTATCGGGATAGCCTCTTTCTCTATAGATCCCGAGGTAGATACTCCTGAAGTATTACAGACTTATGCTCAGGAAAAAGGTGTACGTTCTCCCCACTGGCACTTACTTACAGGGGACGAAAAGGAGATCTACCGTATTGCCAACGAAGGATTCAACATCTATGCGAAAGCAGGAGACACTCCTGAGAATTTTTGAGCATTCAGGACTGTTTGCTTTGGTAGATACTCGAGGCAACATTATATGCAGAAAAGAGAAAGGAAACCCATTCTCTTTTACAATGGGATGACCCCAGAAGGTATAGCCATGCTTATAGAAGACATCAAAAAGTTAAAACAATAACCCTTTTTATTTTTTATTTTGAAAAATCCCTGTTCAACCCTAAGAAACACTTAGGGTCAACACTTTCTTACCGACCCTAAGTATTGCTCAACAGATAGCCAATACCTTATCAGAAGTAGGGTATGATAGAGTATTGGAAATAGGTCCCGGTACTGGGGTGCTCACCCAGTTCCTTTTTGGGAAAAAATATAGAAGTCTTTGTCATCGAAATTGATACAGAATCAGTAACCTATCTTGAACAACACTTCTCTAAGCTCAAAGGTCACTATATTGGGAGAGGATTTTCTAAAGTTCGACATTGTAAGCCATTTCTCTAAGAAAGCCTTTTGCCATTATTGGTAACTTCCTTATAACATCTCTTCCCAGATTGTATTCAAACTATTAGAGATAAGAGACTTTGTACCTGAATTTTCAGGTATGTTCCAGAAGGAAGTAGCTGAGCGCATCTGTGAGAAGGCAGGAAGCAAGACCTATGGAATTCTCTCAGTACTTACCCAAGCCTTTTATGATACTGAATACCTCTTCACTGTAAGCGAACATGTATTCAATCCATCCCCAAAAAGTAAAAAGCGGTGTGATACGCCTCAAGCGCAAAGAGAACTATGGTCTTCCATGTGAGGAAAAAGCTCTTCTTCCAGATAGTCAAGACCGCTTTTGGCCAACGCAGAAAGACCCTACGCAACAGTCTCAAGTCCTTTCTAATAGAAAAGAGTCGCTCAAAAGCGACCCTTTATTCGATAAGCGCCCCGAGATGCTCTCCGTGGAGGAGTTCATCACTCTTGCGCAATGGTTAGCCTAAAGTCTTAGGAATAGATTCCCCATTGATATTGACCACCTCTCCTGTGATATAGCTTGCCTTCTGGGGAGACAAGAAAAACTCACTAAATCGGCCACTTCCTGAGCCTTGCCAAAGCGCCCCATAGGAATCATTCGAGAGAGTTCCTTCTCATCCAAGGGCAGCTGTCATATCCGTCTGTATAAAACCTGGAGCTACCGCATTAACCGTGATATTGCGCTTGGCTACTTCTTGTGCCAAAAGCCTTGGTAGCTGCTACCAAAGCTCCCTTAGCCGCAGAATAATTTACCTGCCCTTCGGTACCCTTTACTCCTGAAACAGAAGCAACATTCACAATACGCCCGTAACGATTTCTCAGCATTTTCTGTATAAAAATGCGTCACATTATAGAAACCATCCAAGGTTGTTTTCAGTACTTTTCCCAATCATCATAGGGCATCCACATAAATAAGCCATCGCGAGTGATACCCTGCATTATTGACAATCACCTCTACCAGTGCTTCTTTGTTCTGCTCTTGCCAGAGAGAGAGCACCTGCTCGGTTTGCTCCTTTGTCAGTAACATCAAAACAAAGTAGCTCCGCAGTAGCTCCTAAGCGCTGTACCTGTTCAAGGGTCTCAGTTGCAGCAGAGGCATTACTCTGATAATTAATCAGTAAATGGTAGGGAAGTATCCAAGGCCAGTTGTTCGCAGATAGCCCTACCTATCCCTCGAGAACCTCCTGTTATAATAGCACATTTCTTCATTTCTACTTTTTATTAACAAACAATGATCCGTGAATAGTGTAAGAGACTGTCCGAAAAGTCCAAAAACAGTATTTTTCAAAGTTTAAATTGAATAAATATTTTAAAAATTTTATTCTATTGAAAATTAGTTGTTTTGGGTTCTGTTGTAGGGGTGATTTGCAATCGCCCTTCAGGAATAAGACTTTTCGGACAGCCCCTGAGTGATCAGCGTCATTGATTAATACAATTGAGGATATTTGATAGGATTTATCTCATTCATCATAGCATATACCTTTTCAAAGATATCCTCCTGCATTGGGCTTGGAGAAATAGTCCCCATCAGAAGCATAAGCAGGTCGGTGCGACTTAGCGGTAAGTGTCTGAGGTTTGCTATCGAGATAGCGGTAAGCATTCTGATTCTCTACAATCTCCTGTAATAGATAAGCCGATGCTCCCCCTTCTACATCCTCATCTACGATCAGTAAGTTATTAGTTTTTTGGACACTCTTAACCGTATCATGATTGATATCAAAAGGAATGAGCGACTGAGCATCAATAATTTCTATACTAATATCCACCTTATCCAATTCCTTAGCGACCTGTTCTACAATACGCAAGGTAGAGCCATAGGATACCACAGTGATATCCCTACCTTCACGGATTTTTTCCACTACTCCGATAGGAGTGGTGAACTCCCCTAAGTTGGTAGGCATTTTCTCCTTAATACGGTATCCATTGAGGGCATTCCACTACAAAAGCAGGCTGATCTCCTTGCAAAAGTGTATTGTAGAATCCAGCCGCTTTAGTCATATTGCGAGGCACTAATAAATATACTCCTCTAAGGAAGTTCAGCAGCCCTGCCATAGGGTGATCCAGAGTGCCAGATGCCCTCAAGCGATGGCCGCGAGTGCGAACGATCAAAGGGGCTCTCTGGTAGCCACAACTACGATAACTTAATGTAGCTAAGTCATCGGTAAGAGTCTGTATGGCATAGGGAGTATAGTCAATATACTGGATTTCAGCAATAGGGCGCAGTCCTCGCATAGCCATACCTACCCCTGTCCTATGATAGTGGATTCTCGTATGCTGGTATCATTTACACGAGTGACTCCATATTTCTCTTGTAGACCTTCCATCCCCTGATTTACATCGCCTATCTTGCCTCGTATCCTCACCAAAAAGTAAGTAGTGTTGGATACTTAGCCAATAGCGCATCAAAAGTTATCCCTTAGTACAATACGCCCGTCCACCTCTGGAGCATCTGGAGCATATTCAGGATCTACTTTCTTTACAAGAATAGGATTTTTATCCGTCTCGCTATAGAGATGAGCACTATATTTCTCTTTGCAATTTTTCCTGAAGTTGACCAAGCCATTTCTTAAGATTTTCTACCGCTTCATTCTCTTCACCTACAACCCAGCGCAAGACCTTACGAGCAGTGCCTACACATCACGATAGAGAGGGATCTCTATTTCGGCCAAAGGCATCCTTCAGACGAGAAATCTCCAAAGCTATTGAAACACTCTTTTCCATCTCATAAAGCAAGTTAATCAGCTCTCTTTTTGCTGTTTTAATAGGAGTTTGATACTCTTGCCATGCTTTATCACGTGCTTCTCTAACTTGTTTTTGCTTCTTCCTCTATAGCAGAGAGTCCTCAGAAGTCGCTATCCCATTTTCAATCAACCACTTACGGAATTGTACATTACAATCAAACTCCTTTTCCCATTCCAGACGTTCACTACTTTTATAGCGTTCGTGAGAGCCCGAAGTAGAGTGTCCTTGTGGCTGGGTAAGCTCTGTAACATGTATCAAAGAAGGCACATGCTCGGTGCGTGCCAAGTGACCAGCCTTGAGCATACGTATCCATCAGTGCAGGGTAGTCCCAGCCCTTGATGGTATATATCTCAAACCCCTTGTGATTAAAATCCCTTTGGAAGCCCTTGAGCGCCTCAGAGATACTTTCCTTAACTGTATGATAGGCCGCAGGTACCGAAATCCCATAATAATCGTCCCATACACTCATCACCACAGGTACCTGTAGTACTCCTATAGCATTGAAAGCCTCTAAGAAAAAGGCCTTCACTGGTCGAAGCATTTCCTATGGTACCCCAAGCCACCTCGTTCCCATTGTTGGAGAACTGCTCACTTCCTTCTATAGAAAGTACGATACACCTTGGAAGCCTGAGCGAGCCCCACCAAGTGAGGAATCTGTCCAGCAGTACAAGACACATCGCTGGCTGTATTATATTGATCCACCAATCTTTTCCAGTTTCCTTGCTCATCAAGACTATGTGTGGAGAAGTGTCCGCCCATCTGGCGGCCACCACTATGGGGGTTCGTGGGTTATATCATTATCGGCATATATCCCCGCGAAGAATTGCTTGGGGTATACTCACCTATGGCCAGCATGAAAGTCTGGTCACGATAGTAGCCACTACGGAAATCTCCTTTTTGGAAAGCCCTTGCCATAGCCAATTGAGGCACTTCCTTTCCATCACCAAAGATACCAAACTTAGCCTTGCCTGTAAGGACTTCCTTTACGCCCCAGTAGACTACATTCGCGGCTGAGCACCGCTATAGTATAATCCTCCAAGGATTGTCTTTTCAACTCATCAAAAGGCATACTCTGTAAAAGAGGTCGTTGCATCCATAAAAAATTCGTTTTTCTGAAATAGAGCCCAAAAAGTACATAAAAAAATAATTATTTGCCAAGAAAAAAACTACCTAAATATCTACTTTTTAACAAATAAAAAGGCTACCTCCAAAGAGAGCAGCCTTTTGCCATAATCTAAAATGAAAAAAATTTAAACTTTTAGAATCTCAGCTTCTTTTTAGCTCAGTACTTCATCTATTTGTTTGATATACTTATCGGTGAAGTTTCTGTACACGCTCTTCAGCATCTTTTTACATCGTCAGAAGCTTCCGTTTTCTTTATATCCTTATTAGCCTCCTGGCGGGCATTACGCACCCTATCTTAGCTTCTTCGCTTTCTCCTTTAGCTTGCTTAACCAATTCCTTACGGCGTTCTTCAGTCAAAGGAGGTACAGTAATAATGATTGTCTCCGTTGTTCATAGGGTTCAAAAGCCCAAATTGGCAACCATAATAGCCTTCTCTATAGTGAAAAGCATATTTTTCCCAAGGTTGTATACTGATAGTACGAGAATCTGGAGTATTCACATTGGCCACTTGGCTCAAAGGGAGTCTGTGAACCATAGTAATCCACATCACACTGCCAAGCATCTGAGGAGAGCCTTTCCTGCACGTATGTTGAGCAATGATTTCTCCAAGTGGTTTAGCGAACCTTGCATCGCTTCCTTAGTGCTTTCTAAAATAAAATCTATTTCTTCGTTCATAAATAGTTATTTTTGTATTTTGCTACATTCTTTTTTAACGCGACAAAGATACAATATTTAAGTGAAAAAAATAAAAAAAGAAAGACATATTTTATACTGATAAACAATATTTTTACAATTAAACAAAGTTCAATAACACTTATTAACACTCAAAAACAAACTCACTGTATATCAGGATTTTAAAAAATTAAACAAAGATATACTCTTTTCTACATTTACATTTATTTAAGAAATTATAGCGTTAAAATCACCTTAATTAAAACATGAAAAGTTTATTTTTAACTTTAATTTAATCAAATAAGTATTGCTTATTTAGAAAATAGATGTACTTTTTGTGCAAAAGTAAAAGCGCTCTCTGTAAGAAATAATCCAACTTACAAGTATCTTGACAGAGGCAAACCTTCTAAATTACATTGCTTATGAGAAAATTTTCACTCCATAATTTCCTTTCCTTATTAGTGCTAACGTCTTGCCAGAACCAAGAACCAGACCTCATAATTGAGGATTTTGAATCGAGCTTCTTTTGCCAATTGGACTGTCCAAGGTGATGCTTTTTGGAGAGACACCTGCCCAAGGAAGCCTCTCGGGAGAGCAACCTGTGACAGGTTTTTCAAGGGAGCTACTTAGCCAATAGCTTTCACAATGGAGATGATTCCCGAGGAATACTCACCAGTAAGCCCTTCCGCATAGAGCGTGACTTTATCAACTTTCTTATAGGAGGAGGGATGTCCGAGGACACCTATATAGAACTCCTTGTCGGTGAGCAGCGTGTGGCCAGGTCCCATAGTCCTGTAGAGAGCGAAACTCTACAACTGATGAGCTGGGATGTAAAAAGCCTATAGGGGGCAAGAGGCCTCCTTACGCATCGTGGATAACCAGCGAGGTAGCTGGGGACATATCCTTATTGATGCGATAGAGCAAAGTAATCAATATAAGAGTAGCATTATGGAAAAACTATACCCTTACCTATGATATCTCCCAGAAATATCTCTTGCTCCCCCATAGAGGACAGTGCCCCAGAAACAAAGGTACAACTCATGGTAGAAGGCAAGGAAGTGGGAGTGGCCATGGACATTCGCTTGGCCAAAACACACATTGAATATTGGCTTCCCTTCCCTGTGGATGCCTACCGAGGAAAGAAAATTTCTTTGGTTTTCGGACAAGCCATGAAGGGAGATATGGGCATCAGCCAAATAAAACCTTCAGATACTTTTGATCTGAACTATGATGAGCCTTATCGTCCTTACTATCACTTCACTCCCGAATATGGTTGGATGAATGACCCTAATGGAATGGTATATCACAACGGCGAATACCACCTCTTCTATCAGTACAATCCTTATGGAGCTCGCTGGGGAAAATATGCATTGGGGACATGCAGTAAGTGAAGATATGATGCATTGGAAACACTTGCCTATAGCCCTGGCACCTGATCCATTAGGAGCTATCTTCTCAGGGAGTGCTGTGGTGGACAAGGACAACACTGCTGGCTTTGGCAAAGGGGCTATCATAGCCTTCTATACCTCGGCTGGAGAACAACAGACCCAGTCTATCGCTTATAGTTTGGATAATGGTTGCACCTTTACCAAGTACGAACACAATCCTGTGATTGCCAATCCAAATATAGCAGACTTCAGAGACCCTAAGGTATTCTGGTATGCACCCCAAAGGAAATGGATCATGTCACTGGCCACCTCACAAACCATTACTTTTTATGCTTCTAAAAACCTTAAAGAATGGGAGCGGCTTAGCGAATTTGGTCAAAATATAGGAGCTCATACAAGCGTATGGGAATGTCCTGATCTCTTCCCCCTCTCCTATGAAGGAAAGACTAAGTGGGTGCTTTTTGTCAGTATCAATCCCGGCGGTCCTAATGGTGGCAATGCTACCCAATACTTCATTGGAGACTTTGATGGTACTACCTTCACCCTGAGGCTCTTCCCTACCCCTTGTGGATAGACTATGGTCGGGACAACTATGCAGGAGTGACTTGGAGCAATATTCCTGAGAGTGATGGGCGTAGGCTTTTCTTAGGATGGATGAATAATTGGGACTATGGTAATAGCGTACCTACCAAGAATTTTTCGCAGTGCGATGACTCTCCCCAGAGAGCTAAGACTACAACACAACGGATCACACCTTGTAGTGGCCAGTTTCCCTGTAAAGGAAGTAGGTGATGAACAGGATAACCAACCTATTATTATGAATAAGCTTGCAGAAAATCCCCTACCTATTGGTGCCGATTTCTATAATAATGGATATGTGGTAAGCTTCACTGTAAAGCTCAATGCTCTTAAGGCTTTTAGATTTGCACTTCAAAATAGCAAGGAGAAAAAGATAGTGTATTATTTTTTGATACAGAGGAAAAAAACCTTTGTTGTAGACAGAAGAAAAAGCGGTCTTACAGACTTCAGTAACAACTTTGCTGATCCCCTGATCGTAGCTCCCCTAATCCCTAAGGAAAGCTACACTATACACTTATGGGTAGATAAAGCCTCTGTTGAAGCCTTTGTAAAATGGAGGAGAAGTAGTGCAGACCAATACTGTTTTTCCCTACAGAGCCTTACAACCAACTATGGTTTTGACTTAAGAGGAAATGCTGTTGTTAGTGTAGAGAATATCACCCTTTACAAGATAAAAAATCAATAATTTCTAAAAAAGCAGAGAAAATCGATATTCCTCTGCTTTTTGTTGTATCATCACTTTAAAAATATCTGAATATGAGACATAAAATCGTAGGACTGGGAGAGATTCTCTGGGATGTATTCCCTGAAAGAAAGGTATTAGGAGGAGCTCCTGCCAATTTTGCCTATCATATCTCCCAATTTGGGTTCGATGGTTGTGCTGTAAGTGCTATTGGCAACGATCCTTTAGGGTACAGAGATTTTAGATAGCTTAGCCCAGAGGCAACTCAACCATCTCATAGAAAAAACTGATTTTCCCACAGGAATGGTTAAGGTCAGTATCGACAACTGGGGGGTTCCTTGTTATGAGATCTGTGAAGATGCAGCTTGGGATAATATTCCCTTTACCCCTGCCATAGCAGAGATAGCCAAAGAAACTCAAGTGGTCTGTTTCGGTTCCTTAGCCCAACGACATGAGGTTTCCCGAGCTACCATTCACGCTTTCTTGGACGCCATGCCTAAGGATAGTTTGAAAATCTTTGACATCAACCTAAGATTACATTACTATACCAAAGAGGTTATCGAAAAATCATTAGAGAGAGCTGATATACTGAAAATTAATGATGAAGAGGTGGTAAAGATAGCCCAACTCTTCGGCTGGAACCTATCTGAAAAAGAAGTGTAAGCGCTTACTAAGTATGTACAACCTTGATATACTGATACTTACTAAAGGAACTGAAGGTAGTTGGGTACTTACCCCTAAAGAAGAGTCTTTTTTGGCAACCCCTAAGATTAGTATTGCCGATACAGTAGGAGCGGGGAATTCCTTTACCGCTGCCTTTATTGCCTCCCACCCTACATGGGCGTTGCCTTAGTGCTTCCCACCAATTGGCAGTAGAGGTATCAGCCTATGTATGCCAACAACATGGTGCTATGCCACGCCTTGCCGATGCACATTTAGAGCTATTTAAGTGATGTGTTCTGTAGGAGATAGTGATAAAATTTTTCAAAGATAATCCTGAACCATACGGTATATACCTGAGGATTTTGCTCAATATCTTCCCTTATAGCCTCCAAGGAAAGCCATTTCCAAGAGGCTACTTCCTCAGGGTTAATCTCAGGAGGAGTATCACTACAGCCTATAAGAACATGATCATACTCATGCTCGGTAAGACCATTATCAAAAGGAGCCTTATAGACAAAGGAGAAGACTTCCTGAAGAGGGACTTTCATACCCATTTCCTCCTGCAGGCGTCTCTCTCCAGCGGCTATATTGGTCTCCCCTGCTCTGGGATGACTGCAGCAGGTATTAGTCCAAAGGTTGGGAGAATGGTATTTACAGGCTGCACGCTGCTGTAGAAGCACTTCTTTTTAGAATTGAAGACAAAAACAGAAAAAGCCCTATGTAGGAGTCCCTTCTGGTGTGCCTCCATTTTCCCCATAAGCCCTATGGGTTCATCCTTTTTCATTGACTAAGATTACCTGTTCTTCCATAAGCTCTCAGTCAATCAATGATTCATAGCTCATGCGATCGCCTTTGGTAAGTCCTAACTTATCCGAAAGCCCTCCATTAATCTCCAATACATACATAGCATTCCCTTCTGAAGGACGAGATTCCTCGGAAAGAGGGGTAGCATTTTTGGCAATACTTACGATCTGCTTATTTTTATCCAAATATATGATGTCCAAAGGGAATATAAGTACTATGCATCCAGAATGAACGAGGTTGTTCCTCATGGAAGACAAAAAGCATTCCTTCGTTATCCTTCATTGATTTTTCGGTACATAAGCCCCTAATTTGTTTCCTGTTGGGTACGGGCAAATTCTATCTGGAAAGTCTTGATCAGGGTACTATCTTTTTGTAGAAAGAGAGATCACCTTCGTGGGTGAAAGGAGGTTCATACTCCTTATAGGCTCACTCATTAGGAATTATTTGTTGGGAAGTGAATCTTCGGCTCTCGTCCGAAGAAATAAGGCAATATTGTCGCCAACCCTACCAATAGAAGGCCTCCCATAAGAATATTGGTGAAATGTTTTCTGAAAAAAATCCATGAATTATACAATTAGTTTTTAAAGGGCAAAAGTACAATAATGATTAATGATTAATTTTTAATGATTAATTCCTCCTTGCCAATTCCTCTCCTTTGTTATTGATCATTAATCATTAAATATTGATGGCGTTATTATATAATTTTTCCCACAAAGAAAAGCATCACATAAGAAAAAGTAGAAAGTGCTACTACTTTCAGCTGAGAGTCAAAAATCCTTAGGATTCTCTACCTTTTTGACATAAAACAAATGAAATACCAAAGGAATAAAAAGCAATGATGTACAATACCTTATAGCGAAACTCAAAGTTCATTACACTATAGAGCATCATCAGAAACATAGGAATAATAATAAGTAGATAATGGTAATACTTAGCTAAGGGTAGACCTATTTTTGACCACTATGGTCTGTTTGCCCATTTGTCTATCATTATCTATATCTCGCATATTATTGAGGTTCAGCACCCCATACTCAGCATTCCACAAGCAGAGGCGGGTAACAGCACCCAAGGATCAAAACTGTTTGGTATAGAGCATATAAGAGCCCATCACACTTACCCAACCAAAAAGATAAATACAAATATATCTCCTAAGCCCTTGTAGCCATAGGCAGATTTTCCTACAGTATAGCGAATTGCTGAAAAATAGCTCCCTCCCAAAAATGTAAAAAGGAGTGCCAAAACCCAATGTTCGCTAAAAAGAAACCCTATGAGCACTAAAGCCGCAATAGCGGAAAAGAATAGCTGTGATGACAACTACACGCTTCATTTCAAGTAAGGTCATCGCTCCTGTCTGTATAGCCCGCTTAGGGCCTAAGCGCTGGTCATTATCCGTCCTTTTTGTGCATCTCCACAATCGTTGGCATAGTCGGAGCACTTGGAACAATACTGTTGTGAGTAGCGCTAAAAAGGAAAATAGACCACTGAAAAGCTCCTTGTCCATAGGCAATAGCACTTCCTAATAGGGATTCCAGAGAGAGAGAGAGGTATGAGCGCAAGCGAGCAGACTGATACAAGCTATGAAATGTAATCACAATAACTATTATTTTAGTAATACACACAATACCCCAAGCACTGGCTCAGGGTATCAATATCTATAAATTAAACAGACTATCTCTCTGTACAGTTACATCCACCGATACCTTGGAACATGTCGATTCCCAGAGTAATCATATGAGAACCAGAGTTATAGGAGCGTAAGGTGTTCAGGTTGAGGTTGTACCCATAAGCGAAGTAGAACACTCCCTCTTCAGACCCAACATAGGCCCTACAGAAAGTGGCTTGAAAGCCTGATCATTCACAAAACGAGCAGTGGCTCCTACCCAGTAATAGTCCTCAAAATCAAACCAACGGAACTTTACATTCGCATCGGTTAGAGAGCGGCTATCCCCCTCTCTATATTGCACAAATACAGACGGCTCTATCTCCAAAATACTACTAGGTGTCCTCTTTATATCGATACCCTGCGTATAGGTTATAGTTCCTTAGCGTAGTAGGCCTTTACATCGAACATCTCTTTGTTCTTATTCAGGATATTCGTCGCCGCTAAGCTGGCAAAAATACCCTTTATAACGATAGAGTACCCCACTCAAAGTTGTGATTAATCATCGCTCGGTTATCCGTTACAGCAGCATCCGCTCTAGGACGCCCTGCCCTCGGTGAACTTGTCAATATCTATACGGAAGGCATTGACCAAGTAAGAGATCCCAAACGACACAAAATGGCTATCGTAACTATCCAAGGTCAAGTGGTGTGAGAAGGTCGCCTTCGCTCCCATCTGCTTGGTGTATCCATTTCGGTCATTATACAAGCTCAACCCCAGTCCACTGCGGTTCCCCAAACGCATATCACCCGATAAACTCTGGTAGTCCGGTGCCTCCCTTTGAAACCCACCCATTGGCTGGTTGCCGATAGGCGCACCCGTACATTGTTACCTATACCCGCATAAGTGGGCATAATCAAAAATTCACTGTCGGCCAAGTACTGATTCCCTGTGGGTAATTGCAACTCTTGCCCAAACACACTCGGCATGCCCATAAGCACATATGTATAACGCTAGCTTTTTCATCATCCTTTTTAAAAATTTATTTATAAACTCTCAGTCGTCAGTTGTCAGTTATTGGAAACTGACAACTGATAACTGACAGCTGATAACTGTTATCTGTATAAAGTAAAGTGTCCTTTGAATTCTACCATCGGATTCCTCACCCAAGGTGATGATATACCAATAGTCTCCCGTAGGCATTTCCTTTGCCATTGTAAGTACCATCCCAGCTTTGTACCCTGAGAAAGTTCCTTGAGCAAGCGACCATAACGATCGAATATCAAGGTCTGGATATTCGATACTGCTGCGTATTGCGCGGTGCCCAAGTATCGTTCTCACCATCTCCTGTAGGAGTGAAGAAACGTGGGATTTCTATATCATAGTATTCTACATAGAATACCTCTTCTGCTGCACATCCCTTGCTATCTTCCACTGCGCTTCTATACGCTCTTGAGCTTATTATCGCTTGGGTCTACTCCCTCTGGGTCTTGCTTCCTTTACGATGTAAGTGCCATTGTTGCCCTATATCTCCATTGATATAGTAAGTATAATCCGGAACCCCTGTTCTTACCTAAGAGCGGTAATTCGTTGATATCTGCATGACGGCTTGGATCCTTGATCAAAGTCAACTTCTCTACCACTGGAATCACCACTGGGTTGGTCTCTCCCTCACAAGTGGTTCCCGCATCGCTATAGTATAGCTTGATAGACTGTGGCAAGGACGAAGGCCTTACACTGCTGTGTGTACGACTGATACGTGCCTGTGCTCCAGAGGTCATACCCATGCAGCAAAAAGTGCTTAGTGACTCCATTGTCAAAAGAGTATTGTACCTGCGAAGTCCACCGTAGCATCCTCAAAGGTCAGTACTACATAGCCCTGATATTCATTGTCCTCACAGTTGTCCTCATAAGTGGCCTTAATGTTCTAACTTAGGTGCCGCAGTTAGTGAGAACAAATCGGATTCTCCTGCACAACGCTTGCCGTCCATCGCTCTTACTCGGTAATTCACACCAGCCCTCAGATCCTGCAATCTCTTTAGGGAAATCTGCTGTCTTGATCTTATCCAAGCGATTGACTACTACATCGCGGTCTGCCTCTACCAATTCCAAACTGTAAAATGTATGCCAGCACCTCCTGCATCTGGATCTGAGTCTGGAGTTCCTCCTGTGACAGAGACACTTACCTTTACCTGTATCCCCATGGCATACCAAGTTGCTATTGCTCACTCAGGTTACCTGTATCTCCGGTGGAGTACCCAAGGTAAACTGTACACTCTTCACAGTTCCAACGGTCTCTTACATACAAGGTATAGTTACCTGCTGGTAGTATTGGTGAACTCATTGCTTTAGCTGCAATGGTCTGATGGCTCCTTCTATATCGTGATATAGTTCGTAATAGTAAGTGGTTGTCAGGGTCGTTGCTGTAGGATCATCCACAGCTCCTCCTCGTGCATTCTTCACCACTACCTTACCATCGCGCTCGTTCTTACAAGATACCATGGTGATCTCTGGGTCGTCAAAGTCTATTGGATCTGGCTTGACAACTTTATTTACATTCACCGTAGGAGTTACCACACAGCCCCATGCATCTTCTATCTGGAAGGTGAAGGTAGCCCCTGGTGCTGCCGATCCTGGCACTCCGGTGAAGAGCCAACGGTTGTATACCTGATTGGCTGTCTGAGTGTGACCATTATCTCCCGTCATCGTTACCTTATAAGGCGCTATACCTCCGGTAATATCAATAGAGATTTCCGCGCTACCTGTAGCACTACAATCATCCGGTACTCTAAGCTTAGCCGCCATGTTGATAGGCTGGTCTGCCTGACGGATGGTAAAGTTTGCCGGAATCTTAGTGATACAGCCTGTAGAAGTGGATTCCGCTTCTGCTGTATAGGAACCATATGCCAAGGTATTGAGCGTATGGGTAGCTGAACCTGCCGGAACAGTCACTGTTATAATCGGATCTGTAGGACGGGTAAGGCTCTTGATTCTTAGGGTATACCCTTGCGTAGCCTGGTTCACCCCACCGCTGTTCTCTAAGTCTAAGTCTTCCAAGGTAAAGGTGATAGAACCATCATTACCTCCGTAACACTTCACTGGCTTTTCCTCTGTCGCGGTGAGCGAGAAGGTATTCGGATCCTGTACCTTGTAGGTAGTACCATAGGTCACACAACCGGTTTCATCATTGGTTGCCACCACACCAGTAGTTGCCCATAGGCACATCTGGTAAAAGGTATGAGTAGCCGTAGTTGCTCCCGCTGGTACTGTTATCTGTACCGTTTTGGTGAGAGCTATCCGTTACACTTCTTAGTGACAAACTCACTTTTGATAGGATCTCTACCCGGCTGGACTGCAAGGGTGGCTTCCACCTTCACATCCTCGCCTGCTCGACAGGGTAATATCGGTAACCTCTGCGGCGGTGACTGTACTGAGCTTCACGAAACGGCTTGATCGCTGTTGGGAACGGCTTGGTCACCTCTGCACATTGGTACTGTGCATCCTCTACTCTTAGGGTAAAGTTACCTCCTGTCTCATCCGAGATAGTGAAGGTAGGCTCGGTAAGGTCTATATTGCCCGGTACCGGAGTTCCTCCCTTGAGTAGGGTGAAGCTGGCACTGTCCACTACCTCCAGTGATCGCTGGTCTTTGGTAAGCTTAGCTTAGCCAATACTTCCTGATCCCCACTACACAAGAACTGCGTTACAGCTTCCTTAGTCATATCTATCTCTATAGGTTTTACCCCATAGATAGTGAATTCTGTTGTTGCAGTACAGCCATTGGCTGCCTTAGCCTCTACCGTATAGATGATTCCTCTTACATCTCCTAACAAGCCCTTGAAGGCCACCTGTCTACCATTGTTCTGCCAATCCACATAGGTATTGGACGCTGTTACATTGGTATGGGTCGCTGGGATGGTCGCCAGTGCAGTCACTGCACTATTGTCATCCGCATAGCGCGCTGCCTTCAGACTATAGCTCATCGGAAGCTGACTCTCTGGAGCCGCTACCAAGGTAGCTGATCCTCCTCCATTTACATCCAAGAGGTCTTGGTTGGCATTATAACACTTCGAGTCGGTACTGTTGTCCAATGATAATATCGGTAACACCTTGTCATTGACCGTAAGGGTACGGCTGAATGGACAACCTCCGTGGGTGGTATCCACAATCTCTACTCTATAGCGTCCTGGCTGGGTGATTGGCACGGTAAAGGCACCAAATCCACTCATCGGAGTATCATTCACTATCACTATATCTCCCCCTGCATCTTCCTTCAATACCCTATAGATATGTGGGTTCGCAGGATTATGGTTCGCAATATTGTCTACCTTGAGCTCTCCATTGCCTGCCATACCTGGCTGACAAGTGATAGGCTTGGACTGTGTAAGGTCAAAGCTGATCTTGCCTTGGAAGACAAAGTTTACTGCCGTACTCTTACATCCGTTCTGGTCATAGATGGTGATATCACGCGCTGTAGACGATGCTATACACGGTAGATATATCCTTCCCATACACTTGGACCTGTCTGGATGAACTGGATAGCAATCTGTGGCCCTTCTGTTCCTCCCTGCTGGCTTAAAGGTATAGTAGTGTTGTCCTTACCTATCTGGCTGAGGTTGGTTTCACTGTATATTCTGTACCTACCACACATGGGTTCTCTACCTCTGCTTTGGTAGCCGCTGGGGCAGGATCTTCCTTCACTGTTACTGCTTGAGAAATATGACAGTCATTAGCATCTCTTACATGTACATACCATGTAGTTCCCGCTGAGGTACCCTTGATCTTGCACCAAAGGTAGTCTCAAAAGTCTTATCCAAAAGCACATCACGGCTATTGGTTGACTAGCACGGCAGCATCTGCCCACTGAGTATCCGTGAGGCTCTGTGCTGGCTTGGCTTTATCGTATATTTGTAGCGACCCTACTCCATCCTTGATGGTTACCTTCACCTGAGCCGTCTCATTAGCCGAACCTGCACAAGCTGAGTTTCTCAACAAGTCGGTCTGTACAAAGGCCAATGGCTGAGCAGCGCGAAGTACCGTAAAGATTTTTGGTATCCATCACGCAGTTCTGTCGCCGTTCCATCTCTTACCACCAAGATATATGTCTTGTTCTCAGTAAGGCTCTGTTACCGTTTGCTAATCACACTCTTACCTCCCGCAGGTAGCGAAGCTGTGCCTGTAGCTATTGGCGCTTTTGGCTCAATGGTATACGAGTATCGAACGGATAGAGTATACAACTCCCCACTAGGGTGCCGTACTACCTGCAAGGCACTCAACTCATAGTGTAATGTTACTGATCCTGTAGCACCTGCTCCACAGAGGTTTGGCTTACGTTTTTCAGTAATTGTTACCCCTGAGGTCGTAATATTCGGTCTGAAAGTACCATCCAACAAGGTCTTACATCCCTTATAATCTCACTGCAATTCTATAAGGAGTCTTCGCCAAAAGGGTAAACTCTATTTCTACTTTCTTGTTGTTTCGCTACCTGTGATCGTTCCTGTAGTACCGAGATCCAAGTGAGAAACCACTGCTGAGGGATCCATCTCGGTAGATGGCTACCTGTAGCTGGTTCTCATCTATCTCGCTCCATCCTCAAAGAACGCTACCCTTTTGCTTAGCTGTGTTACAGTCTACTACTGCACAGCGCCCTGCATTGGCTTTGATCTGAGAACCTCCTATCTGTACTCATTGGCATGTTACCACAGCCCGTAGCCATATTGGTAATCGCTGGATAGTAATCCCCTGGTGGCAAGTGATCAAAAATCTTAGTAGCTCCTGTGGAGTTCACATAGTTCTCCTGTCACCTGTGGCGTACCTGCATGATTTTTGTGCAGGGGTAGTATAGTTACTATCAGCATACAAGGCCATGTAATAGCTGCCTCGTAGAACCTGTGGTAAAGCTTAACTCTATCTCTCCCAAGCTGCTGTGCTCCTGAAGTACAAGAGATGTCTTTCTTCCTCTACCAAGGTAAGCACTGGTGCTTCTATTTCTTTGATTTCCAAATCACAGAAGTCTACATCCCTTAGCATCAGAAAAGTTTCTCACCTTATACCAGCCTTTGCTCGAAGTCCTCGACCGGTATTGCTTGACTGTAGGGTCTCTGCACTACCCGAGTGGTAGCATATTTATATATCTTTATCACATAAGGAGCTACTCCCTAGTTCTCATCAATAGCATCCTGTTATCGGTGAAGTAAGCTGTTCCATCAAAAATCCCTATCACTCCCGTAGACTCCTCCTGTACAAGCTACCATACTAGCAGAAAGATCAGGATTTGTAAGGAAGGCTGGAGTTTCAGCTTTTACTTCCTTGCTTACTTTATATGTTCACAGCCGTTGGCATCTACCACCTTGAAGTGGTATTCTCCCGCTGTCTCAATCGTTACCAAATAAGTAACTGTAGCCCCGGTGTAACATTGGTAGAGTACATTGCCGCCGTCCGTATCTGTCGTTGGGTTATAACTCAATGGATCTGTAGCTACGCTTTCTCGCTTTCCAAGTGAAGGTATATCCTCCTGATATTTGGGCTCCCTCCCTTGGCCTCAATGGTGATCTGCTCATGGGTAGTACATCCAAAGGCATCATCCGAGGTAAGACCTCACTTCCATCACCTGTGGTATCACTACCACTTGGGTAAATTCACAGCCTAAGGCGTCTTTTTACTTTATGGTATAGCTCGCTGGTTCAGACCGATCAAAAGCGGTATTCGGTTGAGTTGCCTGGGTCACTTACCCAAGTGGTTCCGCCATCCTTGCTAAATTCATAGCCTCCATTACCATTGTTCACCTGTACCATCACTTCCCTGTCCTACCTGACTGTAAGCTACAAGGTTAGGGGTCAAGGTTACATCTATATCTATCTTCGTGCAGGTATAAACTTCTGCTCCATATTCGAGAGACACTATTCGCATCCTTAATTCTAAACTGATAGTGTACTCCATCGGTAAGATTCACCACTGTAGCTGTCGTTCCGCCCATGTCACATCCGCCGTAGGTACATCCACAAAATCTGCATCAGCAGGGCCCTTTCTTCTGTACTCATATATGGAGCTCGTCCGTAGGCTACTCTCGGATGATCGCTCTGCAGCTGTCATGTGGAGTGCTGTACAACCCTTAGGAGAAATCTTCACCTCTTCTATGGTCAAGGCAGGAACATCATTGATACGTGCCTCTACCCCACCTGCGGTAATCTCACACAAGGTACCATCTGGGTTTACCATACGTACTTTCAGGGTATGAGCTGGATCCGCAGCTGCTGTCACTGGAGCTGCTATCTTCAGCTCATCCGTACCTACCAATGTAGTACTTCTATACGCTCCTGAGTTAAGCTGGTACTCAAAGGTAGCTCCAGCCTTGATGTTTCTGAGTTTTACCAATAGGCACCCTCTCCACCATGGCACTCTAGGAGGTTCTACCTGAGTGATGGTCGCTCCAAAGCCTTTGCTTGGCCTCTACTTGTACCGAGATAGGCTCTCCTGACTGGCAGTTCTTGTAGGCTGGATCACTTCATCTCTATCCAGACCCACCGCAGCATTGTTCACGCCCGCTTCTATAATCAAGCGGAACTGGGTGTGCTGGTTGAAGCCTTCCAAATCCTCAAAGGTCACTTCACCACTCTGCCATGTACCTCCCCGCACTGCTGCTGGAAGAGTACGTACAAAGGCTGTCGTACCTGAGCCCCTGGTTGGTCACCTGTAGAGGTCACTCTCAGTGGTACACTCGCCGCCGTATTGGCATCATTGCCCAAGTTCACATACTTGAACTTCACTGTTGCCTTAGCACGTGGCACCACATTCTGTATATCCTTCACATACAAGCGGTTATCGCTTGGTGCTGTATGTATCGCATAGTATCTGCCTGTACCCTGCCAAAGAGCGGTAGGTAGTTGGAGTGGCTGGTAACTGCTTGGTTACCACATGTACTCCCGCTGAGAGTATGCCTCGTTGTCTTAGCAGAACTCACCCCGTAGGAGCCCTGCTCGTCTTCGTCAAGGTCTTCCATGTCGGCAAAAGTCTCATTGTAGAGCTGGTTCACCGACTCGGTAGCGGGTCTCTGTATAGTATACTGAACCAAATATGGCGTAGCTCTGCCTGCCAAACCTGTATAGCGCATCGCATTGCTCTAAGTTTGGCGCTTGACGTACGCCGCGTCCAAGCTATATTCATAGGTATAAGTAGCTCCCCTGAGCAGTTGGCGTTACTGTAAAGGTTCCGTTGCCACCACAGTCATAATCCACTGTAGAAGCTGCCAAAGTAGGTTTGGTCAGGTCTTTCTTGGCCTTTACCTCGAACTCGGCAATACAGCCATTGCTATCCTTTACAAATACTTTAACCTTAGGATTGGCCTGGCTACCTCCGTCCACCAACAAAGTCCCCATCTCGACTGTAGGAGCCTGTACCTGAGGTAGACATGAACTGATAGCTGCCAGAACCTCCCTTCACCCAGTTCACCTTGAGCAAGAACTGCCATTGTTACCATCACAATTGTTCTGCACTCACTACCCCTATAGAGGCTTCTATAGGTGCTGGAGATTCTATACGTATTCTCGAACAATCTCACAACGACGTCCACCACCTCCACTATTGAAGAGGTAGCTATGGTCACTCTATACTTACCTGCTGAAAGGTTGTTGAACTGGCTCTCGCAAGGTTGTTCTGTGCTGGGAAGCTCGTGTCCATAGTGCCGTCGGTCTTGTATTTCTCCAACTTCACACTTGGACTTGGTACATTGCTCTCCAAGAACTTAGCCGAGATGTTTCTCCATGCTGGGTCGCACACGTAAGGTCTCACCTTGGTAACCTCTACTCGCATAGCGAGAGGTCTTGGCCCTACCTGTACCTCATTGGTCAAGGCATATCTATCATCATTATCTCGTACCAAGACAGATATACTTACCTTCTCTTGGGACTTCTATCCAAGAGGAGAATACATCTGGTACCGTACCCTACTGCATTGGTAGGGGTCATTGCACTCTGAGAAGTCACCATCAGGAAGCTGCTCAAATACCTTGCCCGCATACTCTGTCTTGGCCAATCTGACCATCTATCTTATATATAAGGTATCGGTAGTTACGTACCCCACCGTATACCGTGAGTTATATTTAGCTTTTGTTACACCTCTGTAGTAGACCACCTCCGGTATATTCTACCTCTGCCTTCATGGTCTCCAAGCGGTTGATCGTTACTGTCTGTTCAAAGGTACATCCATTGAGCGCACCTCCCTTAGCCTTGATCACTATTCTCAAAAAGGTATCTTGACCCTATTGTTCGGTACTCTCCAGACCCTGTTACGTCCACCTTGTGCATATTGGCGCCTGAAGCAGGGCCATCTCCGTGAAGGTTCTACCATCAGAGCGGGTAGCTACGCACTCATACTGCACTCATGGGTACCCATCTCGAAGTTCGCTGCCCCAAACTCAAGGCTGCATGGGGTAGGGGTCTCTATCAGGTCCCTGAGAGTTGGGTGGTGAAGACCTCAAAGTAGAACTCTCTCGTACAGTGCCATTGCCCACCTGTAAGCGGTACTTACCTGGGGTAGTACCTCCTATGGTAAAGCTCCCATCGGGCAGATACTGTAGACCAGCATGCCGCACTGGTATTATAACAGCTTGGCTGGTTGGCATTGCTACAGCCTGAGCCCTCTTTCTGCCATTTTTACTCCTGACTGATGGTAGGGCTACCTGCAATACCTTGCTGCCTGTACCTCCACAGAAGTAGAAGTGGCTTTTGCCATTTGGTGTTATCCGTAGCACATACCCCGCCCACATTGCCCGCTAAGGCTCTGATAGGATCTACCGTGGTATCACTCTTGTCCACCAAGCGGATCACTTCTGTAGTCTTCGCCCTCAATACCACACAAGTGGCTATCTTCTCTACTGTATAGTAGCCTCGCCGCACTTACCGCTTGGCTACTGGTGGTGCTTGCCAAAGGCGTAAGACCTGTATCGGGCTTACCACTATACCATTTTATAAGAGGTATATCCCGTACCCAAAGCTGTAAGCGTGAAGCTGCCGCCGCAGTAGAGTTCCTCGCGTGGACAGGTAGCACGACTGTCAATCTCTGCTGCAATGCCATCCCCTTGAATGGTGTTCTCTGCCACACATCCTGCACCTCCTACACTATAGATAAGCTTAGGTTGCGCTGTGAGTATTGCCTGACATGCATTCACATACGCATCACAACCCTGATCCTGCTTGATCTTGATCGGAATATATGCTGAGCGTTCTGCATTCTGTGCCAATACACCTCCGGTGATATTCAGCTAAAATCAGTACTCTCGGGTCGCCCGTGTCATAGCTTACATTCACCGCACCTCCCAACTGTGAGGTAACTCATCGCAGGGTCATTCGCTGCAGGTAGCTCATAGTTGGTGTTCGTGTTATCCGGCAGGGTAATCCTCAAGGCGCCTGTACTGATAGAAGTAGCTGTAGTGTTCTTGAGCGTTACCTTATAATATACTGTACTTCCTTTAGCTACCGAAGTGAGGGGCTGTAGTGCCGCCCACATTGGCCACAAAAGAACTGGTGATCTGAATATTTACGTTCGGAGCCGTTACCGTTACCTTAAAGCTCTTAGTAGCTGCTGTGCCCCTGCAATCTTGCCCTCTACCTTATAAGTTACTGTAGATTCTCCTACTGGAAACCATTCCAGCTGGTCGCTGGCGTATTGCCATTGGCATCCGGCGAGGGAGTATGTTTACTTCCGTCGGGCTTGGTTACCTCCCAAGTGAGCTTGTAGCCACACCCGCCGTGTCATTGATCGTAGGAGCTATCCAGCTTACATCCGCTGCACACTGGTTCACTGGCAGTACTCCTGTCTTATCCGATAAGCCTGTGATATCCGATGCCGCAAAGTTGCTGCGGGTCAGATTCACTCTGCTTCTTGGCTGTATCCTTAGATACTGGAGTACATCAAAACCTGGTTTCATCTTATAGGTAACCCAATACTCCGCATCCACCGTAGGATTGAAAGTGATCGATGGACGCGTCTTATCCGCTACTCCTGAAAGAGCCGTAGCTGGACTTGACTTCCACTCCAACTCATACAAACTCGCTGGTAAGTCCACACTCAATGTCAATGGAGTACCCGCACATGCCATCGCCGCTGAGGTACGTACCTGTGGATTCTGCAAAGAACCAAACTCAGGAACAGGTACCAAACGATCCAAAACAACCTGACTCAAACTTCACTTCATAACTGTCACTGCCAGAAAGTCTTGGAATGTTACTGAAAGTTGCATAAGCATCCTCCAAGTTTGCAGGACGAGTAGCTACCATTACAGGAGCTACCTGAGTACCATCCGAGTGAGTAGCTATCGCCTTTGTCCCTCCTGATACCTTATATAAGGTATAGGTAATAGATATTGTGGCTCAGATCCCGCAGGCAACTCAACCCCTTACCATCCCCGAACTCGCATTCGAAGGATCACACATACCAACCGCTGAAATAGGAACTACATCCGTTATTTCTTTTACTGTGAAGGTCTTATAGATAAAAGTATCACCAAGCTTTCCTTTACCTTTCTGTTGCTCAGGCCTATAACCATAGGTATACCCATTTTTCCTCTGGCTTATATACAGCGGTGCGATAATGTGAGTTACCTGTTATGATTCCTAATATATAATTTCCTGTAGGCAAGTTGGGAACTTCTGCTTTTTACCTCAATTTTGGTAGGATCCGATGGACTAGGAATCCCTGCCACTGGTACTATTCTCATATAAGTTCCGTATTAGCCCTGCTTATAGATAGGTTCTGTTCCTCCTGGATCTCTAAAAATATGTAGATATCCCAACCGAGAAGTATTTTCTCCCTGATAACGATCTATAGATGAGTTTCCTTTCCTGTTTGTCCGTTTTTGCTACATCTCGGTCTCTACCTTCAGGGGTCTATATCATAGTAAGTGGGGTATCAGCTTCCTCTACTTTGAGAGAGAGATCACGAGCTACAATTATTCTTAATGTTCACCATATACTCTCCCTGTGGCACATCCATAATCAATATATATCCAGAGGCTGCATCCTCTGCCTTGTAAGTTCTCTCTGTAGAATTTTTATCTTATAGGTGCCTGCCAAGTTCCATGGCCCTGTAGCGGTATAGGTTTTGATACCTTGGAAACCATCTTTTGCGACGGATAGAAACCTTTAGGGGGTTGGCATCAGTTACCTCCCTCCCACATTCGTTATCTGTACTCTTTCCCTCTGTGCTCCCCACTGTAAGATTCCTTCTCCATTATAGTAAGCATGTATACCTATATTATCAATCAGATTGGGCTTAGTTAGGGTCAGTTCTGGGGAGACATAGTGCTTGCAATCGTTAGGTGCCGAAGCATTAAGTGGTGTAGAGGCATTGGCATATTCTACCTGATATTTGTCGGTTACTGTGAAACAGGCACATACATCCTATGGCGATTGACATCATAGTTTCGTCATAGAACTTGTACATCACATTGGTTACAGAGGTAGCTGTTTGCCAAATATTGGACGTTTTTACACGGGCTTTCATTCCCGTGAAATCACAAAAAAATCGGTATAGGAAGGCGATCCTCCATGTTGGAAAAGTGGTAGTAAGCTCTACTTCCCTATCACAATCGCCTCCTCCTTCTTTCTTACGTACTCTTATATCAGTGTGCAGCTTATGAGGTGTCGTATACACCGTGTGGGTAAAGCACTATAGGGTTGCTAAGGCGCAATCCTCATAGGTGATAGTAATTACATCTCCCCTTTTTACCTTATGGGCGGACTTATGTACCATCGCATCATAAAGATTGTTGAACCTAAAACTCATTATTACCATATAATTCCATTATTGGTACCTGTCTGTGGCAAGGCATCGGTATTGGTGAATTGTTCTGGGAAGCCTGGGAGCATCACTCCACCACGCTTTACTTCTACCTTGAGGTTATAAGTATAGAACTTATCACGGGTTACCTGATTGGGTATCACACTATTTCTGTTAGGAAACTTAGGTACCACAGCGAATTCGTATTCTCACAATCGGAACAAGTATGAGCCAAGTGAAGGCGTATGGATTCTGCAGAGAAACGCAAAGGATTCGTCTGAACTCTTTCAGCTACACAGTTGGTTCCTACATCTTTTACCTTAATAATATATTCCTTACCCTACTTCCAAGCTTTTTCCCTGCATCAGGTTCTATTTCTTTTTGTGTAGTTCCTGTAGCACCTCCTTTAGTAAAAAGAATGATCTGGATTAGATGCCGATACGATTAATTGGTTATCACTCCTTCTTACGAACTTCTACTTCAAAAGGTCCTGTTCCATAAGTATTGTTAATCTCAACAATGATCATTCCTCGAGAGCTCTCTTACAACACCCTTTTGCTTACAACTCTCAAGGTCAGTCCTCTAAGGAAAGATTGTGTTGTAGGCAAGGTAGTAATATCCCTTACATTTTTAGGTTCAGTAACGGCACAGTTCCTCCTCCTATCTGGTCAGTTACTTCTATATTATATTTGGTATTAGGACTAAGACCAGAAATAGTTACAGTCGTTTCATTTCCTGTCTTGTTCGTAGGTGCAGAAACGGAAGTAGGGGTAGTGGATCCTGGTTTATAGAAAGAAACCACAAAAGGTCCGAAACCATCTTTAATCTTGAAGCCCACTTTACCATCTGCCACACATTCTCCTGTGGCAGCTACCTGAGTAGCTTTGGTCATATCCACAGAGAAGCGCTTATAGGTACTCACAATGGTAACCGACAAAACCGTAGGATGGGTATCCATGCCATCCTTCTTTTCTACCTTTACCTTATAAGTACCCGAGGAACGATTGGTAAACTCAGCTTTCCCTGCTGCAGAAAAGCTCTGTCGTGCCTGCACCGCATCAGTGTTGTCGTACAAGACCGCCCAATATCGGCTAATACAATTGGTATCGGCAGAAAGCCAAGCAACCTTGACAGTACCCCCACAAGCGGTGTTCTCCCGCTGTGGCTGTATAATTCACACGACACTGCTGAGCGCGGGTGAATATCGGTACCAAAAAGCAATAGGGTATAAAAATAATCTCATAATATAGTTATCGAATTTGGCTACTATCATCTTCTTATAATTGTTAATTATTAATATCAATTGATTAATTAGAGGAGAAATCTACACTTCTTTTTTTAGCTATAAAAATAGTCTTTTACCACATAGATACTTTTCTCCAATGAAACATATTTTCCGGGCAAATTTATGAAATATTATTAATACCTACAAGTATTTTGTATCACAAAACAAGATTTAACATTCTACCTGTGAAAAATAAAAAGGAGATGAATATAATTCATCTCCTTACTTATTGTTATACTTATTGTTATACTTACCTTAAGCTTCTCCTGAACCAGAAGTGTGTCTGAGAAGCAAAGACTTCCCCATCGGAAAGTGCCTCTTTGTCTTGCTCATACTGATAGAGGTTGGTGCTGAGGGTTCTGCATGAGTTGTTTGGCTTGTGGAAGGAGTCATAATCACTCTACTCTGTACTCGTGCCTTGAGCATCCCTGGCATAATAGAGACAAAATCCAAGACAAATTCTGTTTCTGAATGATTGACTACCACCAAGTTCGAATAGATACCCGTAGCCACCTTATCATCAATCTCTATATTGATTTCTTTTTATGAGCTTTTCCATGAGATTATAGGTTGATATTTTGCTTAGCTAAATCCTTGCGAGCGCCTACTATGATATTCTCATAACGTTTCATACCAGTACCAGCAGGGATACGGTGACCTACAATAACATTTTCTTTTAAGTCCGTCGAGGGTATCTACCTTACCTTGTACGGCAGCCTCATTGAGCACTTTTAGTCGTTTCCTGGAAGGAAGCCGCCGAGATAAAGGACTTAGTCTGTAGGGGAGGCACGTGTAATCCCTTGCAATACAGGGAATTGCAGTAGCAGGGATAACATCACGAGCGGCAACAAGATTCTTATCCTGACGCTTAAGGAGAGGTTCTCATCACGAAGCTGACGCATGGTCACGATCTGTCCTGCTTTGAGATTTTCAGAATCTCCAGCATCTGACAAACCTTCTTACCAAAAAGCTTATCATTTTCTTCGATGAAGTCATCCTTGTGAACCATTTGTTCTTCGAGGAAGAGTGTATCCCCTGGATCTTGTATTTCTACCTTACGCATCATCTGGCGTACTACCACTTCAAAAGTGTTTGTCATTGATCTTCACCCTTGGAGTCGGTATACCTCTTGTACCTCGTTAACCAAATACTGCTGTACTGCTGAAGGTCCTTTGATACGTAGGATATCCTCTGGAGTTACCGAACCATCGGAAAGAGGCATCCCTGCACGTACATAGTCATTCTCCTGTACCAATACCTGAGAAGAGAGTTTTACCAAGTAAGTACGCTTTTCTCCTGTTTTGGATTCTATGAAGATCTCACGGTTACCACGTTTTACTTTACCAGGAAACAACCCCATCGATCTCAGCTACAATAGCCGGATTCGAAGGATTACGTGCTTCGAAGAGCTCTGTTACACGTGGAAGACCTCCTGTGATATCCCCAGACTTGGCGGACTTACGAGGATTTTTACTAAGATCTTACCTTCTTTAATCTTTTTCCTTGTCATCCACCATGATGTGAGCTCCTAACGGTAAGGTGTACAGAGCGTAAGATATTTCCACTCTTATCCTGTATATGTAGGGTAGGAATAAGTCGTTTGTTACGAATTCAGAGATCACTTTCTCTTGGAATCCTGTTTGTTCATCTATCTCAACTTGGAAAGTAACCCTTGTTCTATATTTTCGATAACAATCTGTCCGGAGAACTCGGAGATAATCACCCGCATTATAAGGATCCCATTGGTTGATCACCTCTCCTTTTTGTATAGTATCCCCATTTTTCTTAAAGATAAAGGAACCATAAGGGAATGTTGGAGGTACTTAGTACCATACGAGTATGAGGTTCTAAGATCTTCACCTCGGAGTACGAGAGATCACCACCTCTACTGGATTTCCGTCATAATCTTCTCCCTTAACTGTCTTAAGGTCATCTATTTCAAGGATACCATCGAAGTGCAGCAATAATTTTGTTTTTCCTCGGAGATATTACCTGCAGTTCCCCATGTGGAAGGTACGCAAGGTGGCTGAGTACCTGGCTCCCCCGATGAGACTGAGCAGCTACTACTCCTACAGCCTCTCCTATCTGTACCATCTTACCGGTGGAGGTTTCGTCCATGTCACTTAGCACTAAATACCATGCTTAGCTTCACAAGTAAGTGCTGAACGTACTTCTATAGATTCGATAGGAGCCCTGATTGATCTTATCCACGGCATCTTCACGAATTTCTTCTCCTGCAAGGACAATAATTTCTTCATTAAATTGGATTAACAATATCATTGAGAGCTACACGGCCTAATACACGTTCGCCCAAAGTCTCGATAACCTCTTCATTTTTCTTGAGGGCATGTACCTCAATACCACGGAGGGTTTCCACAGTCATCAGTATTGATAATCACATCCTGAGATACATCCACCAACCTACGAGTAAGATATACCCGCATCGGCTGTTTTTAAGCGCTGATCGGCAAGTCCCTACGCGCTCCGTGGGTAGAGATAAAGTACTCCAAGATAGAAAGACCTTCCTTAAAGTTCGAAAGGATCGGGTTCTCAATGATCTCGCCCCCACCAGCGGTAGATTTCTTTGACTTAGCCATCAGACCACGCATACCAGTAAGCTGACGAATCTGTTCCTTAGAACCACGTGCCCCAGAGTCAAGCATCATATATACAGAGTTGAACCCTTGTCTGTCCTCACTGATACGCTTCATCGCTAAGTCAGTAAGGCGGGCATTGGTAGAAGTCCATACATCGATCACCTGGTTATAACGTTCGTTATTGGTGATAAGCCCTATGTTATAGTTACCAATGATTCCCTGTACTTGTTCAGTTGGCATCGGCAATCATCGCTTGTTTTTCCTGAGGGATAATGATATCACCTAAGGAGAAAGAAAGTCCTCCTTGAAAGCAAACTTATACCCCATAGACTTGATATCATCCAAGAATTCTGCAGTGCGAGGAATGCTTGTTTTTCTTAAGTACGTGACCGATAATGTCTCGTAGAGATTTTTGGTCAATACTGTATTGATATATCCAGCCTCTATAGGAACTACCTCATTGAAGAGGACACGCCCTACAGTGGTTTCTATAAGCTTAGTTACAATATTTCCATTTTTCATCTAAGTCCTTAGTACGCACCTTGATAGAGGCATTCAGATGTACCTTACGCTCGTTATAAGCGATATTCACCTCCTCAGGAGAGTAGAACACAGAGCCTTCACCAGCGATAGGTTTCTTCTGGGGTACTCTTGCGCATCTTATAATATAGTACAGACCCAAGACCATGTCCTGAGAAGGTACCGTAATAGGTGCTCCATTGGCAGGATTCAATATATTGTTGGAAGCCAACATCAGCATTTGAGCTTCGAGAATAGCCTCCAGGCCCCAGTGGCAAGTGTACGGCCATCTGGTCACCATCCAGAAGTCCGCGTTGAAAGCAGTACATACCAATGGGTGAAGACAGTGCTTTTCCTTCAATAAGCTTTGGCTGGAAAGCTTGAATCCCCAAGCGGTGCAAGGTAGGAGCACGGTTCCAGTAGTACAGGGTGTCCCTTTGATTACATTCTCCAAGATATCCCATACTACAGGCTCTTTTATCAATAATACGCTTAGCTGATTTCACAGTCTTGACGATACCACGCTCTATGAGCTTACGTATCACAGCATGAGAGCTCGGCAGCCATATTCTTGGGCAAACCACATTCGTAAAGTTTTCATTTCAGGCCCTACAACAATTACCGAACGAGCAGAATAGTCCACACGCTTACCGAGCAAGTTCTGACGGAAGCGTCCTTGTTTCCTGAGAGAGTCCGAGAGAGATTTCAGCGGGCGATTAGCATCAGTCTTTACAGCAGAAGATTTACGTGTATTATCGAAAAGTGAATCTACAGATTCCTGCAACATACGCTTTTCGTTGCGCCAGATCACATCTGGTGCTTAATTTCGATCAATCGCTTAAGACGATTGTTACGTATAATCACTCGTCGGTATGAAGTCATTGGGTCCAGAAGTTGCAAAACGACCTCCATCAAGGCACCAAAGGACGCAATTCGGGTGGAATTACAGGAATCACCTTCATAATCATCCATTCAGGCTTATTCTCACGATTTTTCTGAGAATCACGGAAGGCCTCTACCACTTGCAATCTCTTGAGCGCCTCAGTCTTGCGCTGTTAGAAGTCTCCCGTATTAGCCTTGTGACGAAGGTCATAAGGGAGAGTGCATCAAGATCCTAAGTCATGAAGCAAATCGAAGAGGCTTCAGCCCCCATCTTTTAACTATGAACTTATTAGGATCTGTATCTTCCAAATATTGATTTTCTATTGGAAGAGACTCCATAATATCAAATATTCTTCCTCGGTAGAAATCCATCTTTTCAATAGGATCTCCATCAATCGTTTTAGCTATCCTGGCTGGATTACGATATAGCGTTCGTAATAGATAATCATATCCAACTTCTTGGAAGGCAGCCCAAGGAGATAACCAATTTTATTAGGAAGTGAACGGAAATACCAAATATGCGCTATAGGGCACTACCAGATTGATATGCACGCTCTCTACGTGCTTTTTCTCAGTTACTTCCACTCCACAACGATCACACACGATGCCTTTATAGCGGATACGCTTATATCTTACCACAAGCACACTCATAGTCCTCCTACTGGGCCGAAGATGCGCTCTACAGAAGAGACCATCTGCTCAGGCTTGTGGGTGCAGTAGTTGATAGTTTCAGGCTTAGCCACCTCTCCACGAGAAACAGCTAAGATACTCTCAGGTAGACCAATCCGATAGAGATTTTGTCAAATCTCAAAGTTGCATTTTTCTCTTTTACTCTTGCCATAGCACTTTTTAATAACAAAATTTGTCCCATTTGAAAAATACACGAAAAGAGGAGGCTACACAAACCTCTTGATTATGTTGTCTTCTCTACCTTTTGTTTTTCTATATAAATATATGAAAAACAAGTACTTATATGTATCAAAAAGTCAAAATAACTTCTCTTGAATACTTTCCCAAATTGAACAAAAGATACATTTTACAATCCAATATTTTTCTTTTAATTATTTTTAGCGGCCGTCAATTCCTCCCCTCTTCAAAAACACAAGAGGCTCCTCCAGAAGTCTCAGGAGTTCTCCTCTTGTGTTTTCTCTAAGAATACCTTAATATTCGAATGACACTTTTTATCAGGATTGCCTGTCCAACCACGCTTTGTGAGATTCAGGCTATCGACGATTTGCCCATACAAGGCCTCGTTGTTCACTGGCGGACATCGTCCAAATGGTGAGAACTTAGCCATGCCTGCTTTTTGTTCTATCCATTCCAAAGACTGCATGCAGTCATCAAGCCATCAAAGTATAACCAAAATAGTCGGCAAGGGAAAGGTTTCCTTCATCTTATTCAAGCACGCTCGCTGCGAACATTTCTCAAATCAACATGAATTTCCATGGCATTTCTTCTAAGATATGCATATGTACTCATACTATTAGTAAATATTTAAAATAGTGTTTTTACTTATGAAACTATACTTGGAGCACTCCCATATTAAATGCTTTTTAAGAGGGGCTCCATTGGCAGCCCTCAATTCCCATGTAGATATCCATTGTCAGTATCCAAGGGATCTGCATGATTGCATCCACCCGAGATGGGCTGCAGCATAGTAAGGAGAGGTCTGCTCATCATATGAATATTATCTAATAGTTCTTGCTCCCTTTCTGGAGAGAGTGTCTCTCCTTTGCGCTTAAGGGTAGCCGTCTCTATCTGCAAAAGCACTTTTGGCTGCCTGCACACCGCCCATCACAGCCAAATTGGCCGAAGGATAAGCGACAATAAGACCGAGGGTCATAGGCCTTACCACACATGGCATGAGTTGCCTGCTCCGTAAATTGCCTACAATAATAGTAAACTTGGGACAACGAATTGGCCACAGCATTGACCAGTTTTTGCTCCATCCTGATAATTCCTCCGTGCTCGGACTTGCTCCCTACTATGAATCCTGTAACATCCTGAAGGAACACCAGGGGTATTTTCTTTTGGTTCACAGTTGGCTATAAAGCGTGTTGCCCCTTGTCCGCACTATCGGAATAGATGACCTCCTACCTGCATTTCTCCTTTTTGGTTTTTAACTACTGCTTGCGTTGGTTAGCGACAATCCCACCGCCCAACCATCGATGGCCAGAGCATAGCCGCAGCGAGAATGGTTTGTCCATATCCCTCCTTATATTCCTCCCATCGGAATCATCAACTAAGCGGAGGATAATCTCCCTTCATATCATGGGGTTGTGTCCTACTCGAGTATACCATATATATCGCAGGATTGAATCCTAGGCTTAGCACTTTCTTTATTCTGCTAAAGCCTGCCTTGGAGCTCTCTCTATCTTATCCTGCAGTTCTCACTCACCCTCAAAAGAGCATCTCGTCATTCTCACATTGATAATCCGTCACTACCACTGGATCTGGCAATGGGTGGTAGCTCCTCCTACGACTCATTACTCGTCCTCACCTATTGCAGCTGCCACTCAAGTGGCTTCCCTGCAAGGAAAGATGCTCCCTGTTTTGATGACAATCAAGGCCTCGTCGCTCACTCATAATAGTGCAAGTAAGCTCCTCCCTGCCACACAACAGCAACTCATGACAGCAGCTGTTTTGCACGATCCTCTCTACTACTCATCTGAGCATTGTTACGGAAGATACGCCCAAAATGCTCCTTATCGGGAAAACACACCTCATCCTGAAGTGGTAGGAACACCCCCAGCACCATTCTTACCAAGTAGATAATAGGCAAGCGGTTTTTCCATAGCAATCTCCTGAGCACGAAGGTTCTTTTACAAGTCATCGGAAACCAAGCGCCAGCGCGGCTGACTAGCATCATTAGCCACAATCACCTGATGACCACGCATAACCTATCTCCACGCCACCAGAAGGGCGAAACAATACGGCAACTGA
>BNJS01003369.1_pt1 | contig 101762 bp, 177 predicted proteins | sample 8540461 | NCBI WGS metagenome assembly BNJS01 (sample SAMD00202454, study PRJDB9452) | human saliva metagenome | isolation source: human saliva | place: Japan | reverse complement strand
GGTTACGTATTGCTGTCAGGTAGCAACCCCGCGGCGACGGTGGCGGGGTCACATGGGTTGCCGTCCATGCGAAGCGCAGCCCTCCCCTGGGGCCTCGACGCGCGCTGGCTGGTGTGCTTGCGCGAGCGCTGACGGAGGTGATCGTTCTTCCCGTCTTGGCGTTGACTGTTGCCGTGAAGCGCAGCAGGCGTTCTGCGAGGCGTCCGCCTTTGCGCGCGGGGTTGATGTGGTCTGCGGCTAGGGGTTTGTTGTCCCAGTTTTGGTGTGGTCGCGCCACATTGGCTGTCCGCACCACCAGCATGCGTCACTCGTGGTGTTTGCGTGATGAGGCGGCTGGCAGTTGTTGGGGTGGCGCCAGCCTAAGCCTCTGTGCTCTGGTTTGCTTTTGTGCGTTTGCGTGTGACTTGTATTGGCACCTCCGTAAGAGCATGAGGTTCTGCACCCCTGGCCTTTTTGTGGAGGCGGTGGGTGCAGGGGTTGCGCCGTGCGTATAGCTAACTGGGACTCATTTCGCGTTTTCGTGTGATTTCATGCTGTTTGATTTTGACGGGCGAGGCTGGTAGGCTTCGGGCCTTTGGGGTTGATGCGTCTGGGTGATGTGGCCCTGTCGGCTCCAGCTGGTGAGGGTTTTGTTGATGTGGATGCCGAAGCGCCTCAGCGTGATGTTGATGGACCTGGCGGTTAGGTAGGTGTCCGTGGTGTGATGGGTGGGGTTGAGGTGGTGTCTCTAGCACGCGTGATCTGTGTGTTGATCTCGTGTAGCAGGGCTCGTCGCATGCCGAGTGGTCTCGATCAGTGCGGCATTGAAGCTTGATGTAGCCGAGTAGCTCACGGGGCGTGGGGTGAAGCAGCGTGAGGGTGTGAGGTGGTTGGCTGCGTCGCGCACATACTCGAAACAGGCGGGCGACATATCTGATGCTGAGGTCGATGGCCCACGCTGCCGGGTGTGCGGGGCCTGCGTGCAGCGTTTGTTGCCTGCGCCTGGTCTGGCTTGCTGTGTGCTTTGAGGCTGCGAGTTGGATGTGCAGATACCGCAGGCGCTGTGCCCGGTCATGGAGGTTGCTGTGGGGTCGCACTGGTGTAGCGCGTTTCAGCAGTTCACTGCTACGTAGCATACGTTGTGGCCCGACCGTAGTCCACCGGCTCGCTCACGGTGAGTGCGACATAGGAGGGTGGCTCTTCCAGCCCGATCACCATCAACCAGTGGGCGGGTAATTTCTAATGTCCACCACCCGTCGTGTGGCAGGTCTGCGCTTTGCTGAGGAAAGCGATGGTGGCTTTGCACCGTGCAGCCCTGGCTGAGTGTATACGGTCACCATTGTTTACGCCGCCATTCTCAATGTCCCGCTCACCACGTGCGGTCAAAACCAATCGCCGTATTCGTCGTGGGCGACGTAACCGGCTGCGATGATGCGGCGTGCTTCTGACTCAGAGATGCGGCTGTCAGCGGCGAAACGCCGCAACGCGCGAAATGGGGTGCAATCCATTTCAGGATCCCTCTTGTTAGTGTTCTGATACGTGTAGTAGAGGGATACCCCCGACCAACTCTGCGTCACGATACAGGCCAAATGCGTGCATCTAAAATGTGGGTGTTTTACCTGAATGGGGTTTGGCGGTAGGCATACGTCCGCCGACAGCGTCGCGAGGATCAGGTCTTGATCTCAGCATCTCCTGCGATGTCATAGCGTCTTCGGCCTCCGCATACATCCTGCACACGTCACCATCGTCGGTGAGCTTGTGCGCATGGAAGACTTAATACATCTCTCATCCGCATCGACACCCAGGGCGACGATAATAGCGTGCCTGCGTAGCTCTGGCCGCGCCACTCGAGTGTGCGGATGCGTCCTTCTCGGTGGCGCTCGATGCGCACAATAATCTGGCGGCGCCAACCCGCCCACGGTTGCGTAGGCTTTGAGGAACCCGAACATCACCCCTCCCTCGGGCTGGCATGGGAGCAGCGAGGATAGCCACCGCATCATCCAAGCAACGCGGCGACCCATACCACGGGTGATCACACGCCCGTCCTTTAGCCCAGCCACCAGGTAGTGACCATTCTTCCGGGACACGTACACGAGGTTATTGACCAGCATCATCACGCACGCCCACTCTGCCTTCCGGGAGCCGCTGGAACACCCTATCGCGTCTCATCAAGGTCTCGTGGGGAGTTCTCGCGAACTCATCTCCATGCCAGGCCTCATTCCCGAACGGCCTCGGACAAACACGATTCTGAGGCCGTGGCCGCGCCCTTTGGATTTGATCGGAAGATGGATTCCTTGCTGCTCCTGCCCTTCTGCCTTTGACCTGTTCCTCATGCAGGTCTCACTCACCTGCTGAGAAAAACGCGAGGCAAGCGGCCTTTGTGCACACGGTGCATGCCGTCTCGACGGGGTGAACTCCACCAATCATCAAGGTCCACATGGCGGATTTGCATATCACCATCAGGCGCATGCGTGACCGCCCGTACCTCCGCAGCATCATTAGGCTAGGGATCCACGATCACTGTGTGGCCTCACGACCAACCTGTTCTGCCAATATGCACCCCGCGATGCCGTCGGACCCGTAGTTCTGTTTCATCACCTGCACGAGGGCATCCTCGCTGCCTCGCAAGGATTTTTCGTAGCTCAGTTGAGGCTGATTTTCTACTCAGGTCATTCTTGCTCACCATTCCACGTCGTGGCCGAAGATTTCTGATGTGATCGCTAGTGCTCATTGGTTTTTCCTTCAAACAATGTCGGGGTAGTAGGTGGTCTCCCAATCAGCGCGTTCCTTTATCGGCGCCCTGGATACCACCAATAGTTGATATGCGTCATCCACCGGCGGTCCAGGCGGCCACCGTAGTTCTGCGGCATACGCAGGGTGAATCGGGAGGTCACGCTGGCCTAACAGTCGGAAGACTTCGACGGCGGACCAGTAGCCCATCGGGCGGCACGTTCTGGGCTTCTATGCCCCATCTTTCTTTGCATCACCATGCCGCGCATCCTGGATTCCTCAGCCCTGATCCTGGTGGGATGCGGCGCCCACTGAAGCGGCGTTCCGCTCACGGAATCCAGGGTCGGGGGCGTGCTGGATCATTCCCTGTGTGTCCCATGCCACTCAACGCGCCACGTTGTCACCGGGGACGGTGATCCCGTGGTAGTCTCACCGCGTGGGCTCGTACTGGCTGAGGAATGCGTCTCGTGGGTCGCAGTCGGGCTGTCGGAACCTGTCTCACCCGCACCCGCACCAACGGGAGGTGCAGGCTGGTCGTAGCGCCAGCCACGCCACCACCGTGGAATCTTTCCCACGATGTGGGACACGAAACACGTCCCAGCCTCAGCGAACATGCGGATCGTGCCAATAGCCGTGCTGATGCGTTCTCGGCATCCGGGTCAGGTAGGTGTCGTAGCGGCGATTTTCTCCCAGGCTTCCAGGTCACGGACACGGGTGCCTGTGGGATTGATTAGCACGCTCCATCCTCCTCGCATTGTCACGCGGCACGCTGCGCCGCCTTTACAGCAACAAGCTACGTGTTGATGCAGACGCCCGGCTGATCGGGTTGGGGACCACCAGCGGCGCAGCATCCCGCGCCTGCAGCCTACTGGGTTGACGCGATGATGCTCGTTGACGAGGCGGAACCGGTTTCCGCATGATGCGGGCCGTGTGGTGGAGCATCCGCAAGTGACCTTGACTGTCACGCAGATCACCTACCACCCACACCAGGTACCGATCCTCTTTGAGCGCGGCGTGGCAGTTGAGTAGGGCTAGGCGCACGGCGTCGAGGTGCGTGTCCCAGGTCATGCTGGAAAGGTCACGTGGATCATCCGTGTACTTTTCCACAGTGCGGCATGCAGGTCAGCACCACATCAGCCGGGGCTTCTGGGTAGTAAACGCCCCGTCCCCACCGTGTATTTACCAGTGGGGTTATGGCTCCCGGTTGTGGGGCTATCGGGCGGGGTTGACAGTCCACACCTCGCTACGAATGTCCCTGAAGACACCCAGCGGACGCAGCCGCGTGTTATGCCACCAGAAAACGGATCGTACACATGCGATCCCTCGCCTGCGTACCAGGTCAGCACTCAGCCGGCTAGGTACTGCGTCGAAGCGGCTACGCCCACCATTGATACCGTGTGCAGCCGCCTTCCCATGCGCATACAGGGTGTTATCCCTACCGCTGGTGCTGCTCATCAGGCATCACACCATCCCAGTATTTCGTGGTGGGCCCAGCACCCGTGGTGCGTGTCCAGGGTTGACCGATGGGTAGATGCCGTACGTCGAACGGCGGGTACTGGCTGGTCCAGGCTTCGCCCTGGTCAGGTGGAATGGAGTCTCAGCGGTCATGCGAGGCACCCGCCCACCGTGATGGTATGGACGGACGCCGCATCACCGGGCCGTCTGGCACGGGCATCGGGCGGCGCTCTCCCAGATCAGTGTCGGTGATTTGCAGTGACGCAGTTCCCATTTCTGCACGTGCCTGAAAACCATCCCTGTGGCGCGCCCTAAGATGGGTGACATCACACCCAGAAGGTCGAGCAGCGCATCAGCTTGAGCCTGGTCATCGCACGATACCAGCCAATTAATCTCATCGTAGTAACTCAGCCGATAGCACTGTATTGCGGGCCTTCATCGCACCCAGACCACTCGTGATGGTCCTCTAGCTTTCGTGAACTCCTGCCATTTCACGGGTGGCTTACAGCCTGATTTCAACTGATGTCGAGAAGTCAGGCTTCGTCACGATAGCGTCGCTTGTGCACCAGCCCTTACACCTCCTCCCGCTCCCAACGAGATGCAGCGGGAAGCGGGAAATCAGTCACATACCATCAGTCATCGGCGGCAACGGCTTCCCATCACGCACTCGCACGCTGATACGCCGCATAAGACAACGGCGCATCCAACGGAGACAGTGGGCCAACAACTGGGGTGCGTCCAGATAGGCGGTCACCTGCAATCAACTCGCGACGCCAGATCCGTAATCAGCTGGCGGATTTCGCCGGCGTTTTCCACAACATGCTTAGTCCATCGGCATTACACGACCGCTGGGCCTCCAACTGGTCAGATGCCGCACGAGGGCGCGACGCTCAGCCCTGAGCTGTCTTAGCACTCCAGGCGGGCCTCCCACTCAGGCGCTCACAAGGACAGGCCCGCGTACATGACCTGGATTTGGGCTTAGTCGCGGCCTGAGACACCTCCAAACCATGCCCTCACAGGCGGGCACTCGATGAGGATTTTGCTGATCAAAAATCATCTGGAGCAGTCCCCAAATCACCCTTTAGTCATCTGATCATCCGCTGCGCCGGTGTCGTGCCCGTGTCCTTCCGGGTACCAAACCTCGCTGCGGTAGTCGCGGCGCGGTGCGTTTGTCCTGGATCGGGCAGCGCCAGTTATCTCCACGCACACCAGCATCAGGTCGGAGGCGGCGTAGAGTGCCGGACACAATGTCCGACTGGGCGGCGTAGCTGAGCAGCGACAGTCATGGGAAGGTATTGTCTCGACGCGGCGGGCCATGTCCAGGTTGGTTTTCGCCCCTGGTCGATGTGACCGCACCACCAGAAAAACAACAGGTCAACAGCAGCCCTGGATAGGCCACCGCCCCAATTCACCCTGCGTGTTCGATGAGGTGCCACGCAAGGCTCTACGGATGCCGTGCCGGCACACTCGCGGTGGATAGGAAACGGCACTCTGGAGATGGTGCTGGCTCTCGTCCAGTGACTTTGGGTGCGTAGTAGGCTGGTGTTAGCCGGCATTGCTCTGCCCCGTGGTGGAAGGGGGCTCTGGCAGCGTGGCGGTGATGCTGACGTGGGATGCGAGTTTCGGTGATGCGGTGACCATTAGTAGGGAATCTCCTCTTGCTTCTTTCTTTGGCCTGAGGGCGCGGGTTTTCCAGGGCGGCTAGTGCTAGATGTAGACGATGGTGTCATCGACGTGGGCGGCCCAGGCTCTGGTAGCGTCCTGGTTGATGACCTCAGCTGCTGTTTCTCGCCACTTCGTGCGGCGGGTGGTGAGCACTCGATTTGTAGCCTGCAGGGCGGCGATGGTGATTGCCTGGTTGGCGCTGTCTGCACCAGCAGCGCGGTTTCAACTCGCGGGCGGCGGCGCGGCTCCCAGAAGTCAAGGCGGCTTGGCCCGTCATCGGTGAGGCTGCCGCGAAAGCGCGAATACCAGGCTGATTGTGGCCTGGTCGAGCTGGTCAGGTGTGTAGGCATTGGTGTCCTGCGCATGTATGGTTTGGCGGATGCACCAGAGTGCGAGGTCAACTAGGGGGATGCGCGCGTTCTATGCGCTGACTGGCGTGGTGCCAGTGTTTGAGTTGGTCGGGTTTTTATGGCACTCCTGCGTGCCCGTTCTTGACATGCTTTCGCGGTGACCCCATGCGGCGAAGGTGATGAGCCTCGAACACCCAGCGGAACCGGGTGGGTTTATTCTGATGGTGGTGTCTTCCATACGGATTGTTGATCGTCGCTCACCGTGGTTGGTGGCTGGTGTAGGCAGACGTGCTTTCGTCCGCTGGTGGCGATACACATCACCCATTCCCCGCCAGTGGCCGTGCCGAGCAGGTCAATGATGGGGCGGGTGTTGACCGGTTGGTTTGGCACAGTCCGGGCACATGCCACGGGCTTTCTCCACTGAGTCGGGCAGGTCCACCCCAGGGGCGGCAGACCCAGGACCACATGCGCGGCGACAATGCACCTTTACCTGAGCAGCACCATAGGGCGGCTGGTCCGATACGCCCAGTGTGGGCGCGCCACAGGGAATGGTCGGTGAAGCTCCTCAGGCACGCCGAGCATCAGCTGTTACTTTCCTGGGGCCTCACCAGTGATTGAGCAGATACCGCTGTGGTTTCAGCAGCTTGCCCTTGGCCCCTTCTGATGGGTGGGCGGCCTACTCGTGTCGCAGATGAGCTGCTGTGCTGAGGCCACAGGGTCCACCACCAGCAGTCCACATCCGTAGGCTTTTCGCACGCCCCACCCCTGACTGAGCATGAGGCGTTCAAGATTGCGCATGGTTCTTCACAGATCCATTCCTGGTGTAGCACACGGTGATGCGTGAGGCGCGCGCCTTGCGCCACCCAGTGGCCGGGGGTGAGGGTTTCACACCCATGTCGGGATATTCTGTGCGTCCGCGAGCATGCGGTGTCCCCACGCTTCGTGCTTATCCTCGGGGAGGGCGCGGCGTTTACTCGTCTTTTGCAGACGGTGGCGTTCCCTGCGAGGAGAACTCCACCTGCACCCCAGCCGCTGGGGCGCCGATACTGCGTTCTTCCATCACCAACCCTAGGGGTGCCACAGACCTTGACGGAGTGGCGGTGCGTGCACAGCAATGATCCGCTGGTCCGGGTACCGCGTAGAGTCACGCGCCCTTCGTTGAAACCCAGCGGCCACCAGGCCGTGAAGCTGCTGGAGAATCACGCGGCAATTCCCCATCCAGGTTCGCAAACCACGTGAGAATTATGCGGCCACCCCACTTCGTGGTGTCTAGGTCCAGTCTACATTTAGGCATGTGATTCTCCTTCGCATGCATATCCCAGTCGCCCGGCGATTCTTCGCCATGTCGAGTAGGGAATCTCAGCGGGCTGTGTTTTTGCGCCCTGGCGCACAATCTGCGTGGATTGATCACTGCACACCTGCGACCCTGATTCCTTGGGGAATATTGCTCCAGCGCCCACTGACTAGCGTGCAGAGGTACCGCGGTAGAACGCGTGCGTGTGTTCCTCCACAGGGTAGCGTCTTTCGCGCTGCAGCTCCTGCGCCAAGTCCCGTCGGTGACTTTTATCTCAACCGCCCAGCGCTCACCTATGCGGAATAAGATAAGCGCACTCAATGTACCCACGCTTTACCTGTTCCTGGATTAGCGCCCTGACGGGCGCCAGCCCAGTGGGGCGTGCGGGCATAGCAGCTTCAGTGCGGCGCTTGTAGCCGCTGTGAATCGCGATGAGCACCGCTCCTCCGTCTTCGGCACACCCCAAGTACTCGGAGAAGCTTTAAGATCTTTGTCCCTCATCGCGGTTCACCCCTGCGCATCGTCCTGCGCCTCCTTCTCTTGCTTCCCATGATTCGGCGAAATGGCGATCATCGTCGCGGATTGCCTGGTATCTGGCTTGCCAGCGTTCTTGTGTGGCTTCGTCGTGGCGCTTCCAGTAGTTGGCGCGGGCGTTCGAGCGACGGCTTGCATCATTGTGTCCAGGTGCCTTCCCAGCATCCGATGCGTACGAAGGTGTCTCCGGTTCCGGTGCGGGCAGCGGTGACCCATCGGCTTTCTATCTCCTGCAGGGCCAGCAACGAAGAGTGTGCTGCTTTGCCGGACACCTCCGCGTCGCCGGACACCTCCGCGTCGCCGGACACCTCCGCGTTGCCGAACACCCGCGCGTCGCCGGACACTCCGCGTTGCCGAACACCCGCGCGTCGCCGGACACCTGCGCGTCGCCGAACACCCGCGCGTCGCCGAACACCACGCGTTGCCGAACACCCGCGCGTCGCCGGACACCTCCGCGTCGCCGGACACCCGCGCGTCGCCGGACACCTCCGCGTCGCCGGACACCTCCGCGTTGCTGAACACGCGCGCGTCGCCGGACACTCTCCGCGTCGCCGGACACCTGCGCGTCGCTGAACACCCGCGCGTCGCCGAACACTCCGCGCGTCGCCGAACACCCACGCGTCGCCGAACAAGTTTGATTCTTCTCGATGAAACCGCTGAACCCACCTTTCATCCACACATCGGCTTGGGATGCTCTCGGTGGCTTGAATACGGTGCAGAGTGCGTCCAAAGACCGTGATTGTTTCGCCAGTGAGGCGATATTTTCTTTTCGCCTCATTTCTCCTTGTATAGTTTTTGTTAAAAATCATCCCATAATATGGGTCTTTGTGTTTTATTCACATATTATGTTCCTGGTATAAACATCACCCTTGATGAATACGATCCACGGGTTCGCGCTGCTTATGCCTGGCCGGCGACCATAAAAGCAGCCTCCTCGCCCTTTGCTAGGCTGATAACTTCCTGTGTCGGTACTTTGTGTTTCATCCCATTTGAACACCAAAGCTGCCACCGGTTTTCAACACGCGAAACCCTCCGCAAACCCCTCCGCGAGGTCATCCCTCCATGAGGTGAGAAGCGCCCCGTATTTCGCGGCGGTCCACGACGACGCCCCTAGACTCTCAAGATGCGGCGGATCGAAAACCACATGATCAAACGAATCATCGGAGAACGGGAGGGCACGAAAAATCCGCAACAACATCAGGCTTGATTTCCAGCCTCCTACCGTCGCACAACTCAGTATCAGCGTCCGGTTATCCACGAAAACCGCGCTGGTGCTGTGTGGGTCGAACCACATCACTCCGGCTACCCGCCGTCATATCAAGAACGCGCTTCATTTCATCGCCAAAGCTAACTGCATCGCGGTGGACGACAAACGCAGAAGCTCCTCACGGGTGAGCTTCACACTATGATTTTCTACCCGCATATTCCGCTCATATAATGAAGTAGATGCGCATCATCCTCACCATTGTCCCTCTAGCATTACCAATGCAGAAGACCCCGTTCCCAGGTCAGAGTTGCTTGCGCCGATCTGATCCCCACCGTCTCTCAAGCGGGAAGCGCCCCATCGTCTCCTCGTCCACTATGAGGAAGTCCCATAGATTAAATTAAGCATCTAGGCCCTTTGATTTCCTGCCTGGCGGCGATGCCGTCACCGAACCGGCGCTTTGATGCGGTACAGGCTGAAAAGGGTGCTGAGGGTTCTCGGTGCCGAAATCCACCCGTGTATCCGCTACTCATCGGTTTTCATTGCCCCACGTCCTCCCGCCGGATGCGGCCCACGACAGTTCGACGTTTTTGCTCACGCAGTTTTTGGCGCTCACTATCGCGCATCAAGAAGGGTGCGGAAAACAACATCATCCATTTTGATAATCTCGTACGCTTTCGCCCTCAGCTCCGGGGTGGACTTGAACGACACCAGGAAAGCACCCACGCCCTCCCGGCTGAGGTAATCGTCACGGCGGGAAAAACCGGTCACACATAATGCACGTGTGGGTGTCCACCCGCCACCCATCCGTGTACATGCTCCACACTATGTGGGTGTGTGTGTGTGGTCTGCCCGCCCTGCATGCGCGAGACCCAGCTTCCACATCATCAGGACCACAATCATCACAGATCACAACACGTTGTTGCCCCTGTCAGCTGGGGCACGAGCATGATTTCAGCGCATCCCCTCATCGTCTCCCACCTGAGCAGCAGGTGCGGTTCTATTAATCATGGTTTTTCCTTTCAATGCCACAGTGAATTGCCCTGCAAGTTCACTCACGTACTTGTCTCTGGCTGTTGCAGCGTATCGGGCTGAGAACCGCACGCAGCTCACTTCTCACGCCAGCCTCAATAAACGGGAATGGGCAGACATTACGCGCTCGAATATATCCATCAATCATTACCTGCACGGCAATGAAAATCTGAACACCTGATACATGCTGCTCGCCCCAAGCAGCTGGGGTATCACCGTCCACCCTCAATCACCATGTAAACCCGGCCCTCTCCCTTGACCGGCCCATCGATAATCGGCATGACCTTCGTGCATGCGAAATCTCGGGGTATCATCAGAACCAACCCTGCATCCACAACACCATCACACATGGCCTTAAGCGTCGGAGCGAGATTATCCGCATCACGACGCCGCCTATCACGCGGGCTGATAACGCAACCCACACGCACATGCCGCTGAGGGGAAAGCCGAAGCGCACGCACCTGAACAGCCGCCTCATACCGAATACGGCGCACAATCGACGCCTGCTCCGACCAATGCCGAAACCTCACATTCGACGTCAACAAAAGGCTTAGTAAAACCAAACTCAATTATGTGGCGGCTAGGCATTGTCATCCTCCGCCAGCAAAGTAAACCCCAGCCCCTCAATCAACAACTGATGCGGGGAATGGAATCTGTCGTACCCATGCTCGTAAAAACCGGGGCCAAAAGACATTTCGACCAACCTAAGCCACGTGACTTCCACCTCAATCTCCGAGGTTGTGCCCATGCCGTCGATCTCTTTACAGCAGAAAACCTTTATCCCCCAGCTGGAGATAATCACGATTCTACGTCTAATCAACCAACGGCAACGCCGCCAACATGGCCTCCAGTCCAAGCACCATCTGAGCACTAAACCTGTACTTATCACTCAGGATTAGTAGTAATGGTTTTCGGCTCCGTAATAAAACTGCTTTCTGAACCACCCCGCTGATGCCCTTTCAGCGACGGATTTCGCATACTCAAAACTTGACCCCACTCGCACGCAATCCACCACCTTAGTGGCCGCACGATACTGAGGGTCGAGTCCCCGCGCATCATAGCCGCGCGACAAAACTCAGCATTACTTATCGAATAAGCACCCACCGCTTTTCCTTTCATGCCTGTGTTGATGCAGCGCAACCGCTGCTTGTTGTGGGTCACACCCCATTGCCACTGGCCCTTAAGCTGCGATGTCTCGCGACAACCCAGGCACACCAGTAACATGCCCATCAGGGAAGCCCCATCATCCACTCTACCAAACATAGCAGCAAGCCTCGGGCGGTTATTATGATTCATCTCCACTCGGGTGAGGCGCGCGGCCCTCGTCACCAACTCCCACCTGCGGATCGCTGGCCCATACTTCCCACCAAATCGGAAAAATACTCCGTCACCACCGTCATAGGCGTGTTCCGCGCCCGGTCCGTCACACCGTCCGCCCGGCGCGCATCCGACGCTGTGGCGTGCAGCATCTTTCACCCCCACCGTTTCCGCCAGCGAGCCACTGCCTTTCCACATGGCGGCGCGCGCGCTGACCCCATTAGTGCCTGGGTGATCCGCCGCCTCGGTAAGTCGAAAGCAGTCACCACGTCCCCTAGGTGCGTTGATTATCAAGGCCCTGCAGTGGGGCCTGGCGATCCCGTCGGAGGCTTTGAGTCGGGAAAAGCCGCGGGAGGATGAAAAGACACTCACGATGGTGGGCACCGATGTCGGAAGCTCGAAGGCTTGTCCACGACGCATGCAGCCCGTCTCGGCCAGCGTCTCCGAGTACTGATCGAACCCCTAGAGACCTGTGTCCGGCCACATTTCCAGGAAGATGAGCGTCGTAGGGTAGCGAATTGCTTCCTGATGCGCCATGGTGAAGCGCTCATCGTTCTCCTTTCCGTGCCCCTGCGTGCGAAAAATGGCTGGCAAGCGTACCCGCTCGTGAGGATGTCTACTTGCAGGGATGATTCCCAATCAATGGTGGTGATGTCCTCGTGAAGTTGGGGATGCCTGGCCAGTGGTGTTTGAGTATTGATGTTGCTGCTTGGTCGCATTCAATGAACGGCGTGGGGTGTGCGTTGGGAAATGCGTTTGTAGCTGCTATGTCGAGGCCGCTGTAGCTGCTGAATAGGGAGCGTATTTTCATAGCGTTATTTTTCGGCGTGTTCACGTCTGATTTTTCGTAGTTCGCCCGTGGCTGCGAGTAGTTCCGCTGCCATCGGTCGCCCTCGTCTGCGCTTTAGGGAAGACTGCGTCGTCGAGGTAGGTGGATTGATGGAGAAGCTCGTTTCTCTTATCATCCCTGAGGATGCTGGCACCGCTCTCGATGCGGCGAATGGTGGTGTAGTCGCCATGTTGTACGTTGGTGGTTTCAACCTGACGATTAGCGTATTCTCTCAGGTCGTTGACGGCGGCGTTCGCGCGTTCCAGCGAACATTTTCCTCGTTACCCGTTGGGTCATTGTTGTTCCTTCCGATGGCGTGTATGGCTTCAGCGAGCGGGTGATGGTGCGGTGTAGTGGCTGCTGCCTTGGTGATGTCTCTCAATACACCCTGCTTTCTGATTGTTTCTCTTTAGGTTTTGCTCCGGTGCCGTTCATGGCCCGGCGCGCCCCGCCCCGCAACCTGCACCGTCGAAACGGGGTTTTAAGACGCTGGAAACAGTCGAACCAGCGGTACGACTACCCGCCAGTGGGGTTTCAACTCGCTTGGCGGCACCAATGCGGGCGGATTTGAGGCATTCCTCGTTCCGCCACGCTCCAGCTCTCCTGAACATCCGGCGGCGGAGGCGAACCACCAGGCGGATCAGGAGCCGGAAACCGGCGGCGGACCATCGTGCGAACACCGTGACCAGCGGGTTTCCCACCTCATCGGTGGTTTTGCACCATGCCGCGCTCATCACACCAGGAACATGCCTGATAGCGGCGCGTCGCCCGCTTGGCTTTGGCTTTTCTGGTCATTGAACCAGCGTCGAGCCTGCGCAGGGCCCGCATGGCGGCACCTGTCGCGTGGCAACCCGGCGGGTCGCGGCATCGGGGGTCGTCCAGTGACTCAACCGGCGGGTGTCGCCGGTCACTTTCGCGTGTTAAAGGCTGGCGGTGGCGGCGGCGTCAGCGTCCGCCGGTTCGCCGTCGGAAAACCTGGGGCTTCTGCATGCTGCTTTCAGCCAGCAACTTACTCAGGTACCTCAACCCCATATAACTGTTCCCCTGTTCCCTGTTCCCACGCCGAATTCCTGACTCGGCGGAACCTCGTGGTTGTCGGCGGGTTCCTCGGGGATATGCGGCGGAACCCGCCGTGTTGTCGGCGGAACCGCCCAAACCTGCAGGTAAAGGCTCATCAGACACTGGATCTGCAAGGAACCCCCTCACCCGGCCCCGGAAACTCGACGCTTTGTACGCCGATCAACCTTCTGATGCTTCTCCCACGACGGATCAGCGTAAAAATGCCTCCCGCCCACACTGTAGAACTCCACCCGAACACCCGGCGGAGTTCGCCGCATCCCCGGCGGATTCTGCCGGAACCTCCGACACGTCGGCGGGAGGGAAACACGAAACCAAGAAATTCACGAGGGTTAAAAAGACCCCTACCAAGTCACTCAGCAAGCTGCCAAAGACCTATATAGAGAAGCTCGCCACCGGCATTCCAGGGTCCCAACCCGCTTGACCTCAGAACCCGGCTTGATTGTCCTAATCCTGGCCATCACCCCTCCTTATCCCTAGGCATATTTCGGCTGATTGCTATGGCGTGCGGCTGTGAGCTGCAGCTCAGTACGCGCAATAGGCCCACAGGGCGATTGCTTTGGGGTGTTAAGAACCATGTGCCCCTCATGGGGTTTTAGCTGTCACGTCACTAGTCTTTTTCGACGAAAAGCCCCCAAGCGTGTCCGCAAGGGAGGGACAACCAATATCAAACACAACCTAAGAACAATTCCTCCAGGCTTTAGAACGGGCTTCCTGCGCCCGCACATCTGAATACGCTGGCGTCGATACACGTCCGCGATCCACACATCGAGGTGAGAAATGTCCATCGCATTCAACTCCACCTCGCTCCGCTGGTTCCTGATCGCCTGTCCACGACCGGGTTTCCAGCTTCCTCATGCAGTGACCTGCCCACCCTTCGACAGCCTCAGACGCTGGCTTAGCGAGAGATGGTCCCAGGCTTCACCGTGATGAAGAATCGCCGCACACTTCTCCCACGCCCCACCAGCGGTGAGACGATTATCCGAACAGGCTAACCGGAATCGGGTTACCACGTTGGTGGCGGTTTCTGATCTCTGGGTCCGCGAACAGACGGCCCTCGAAAGTAGGTGATGGGGATCATGCGCTACCCGCCTCGCAGTTCCCCAGGCGCTGGTTGTATGCGTCCAGCGCTGCGGCGTGTGTGGGGTGGTCGGTGGGGATTGCGCGCTTGTTCGGACCACGGCATCTAGTTCTTTGCTGTTTGTGGCGGCGGGACGAATGCGGCGATGATGTTGTCCACGTCCACGGTTTCCGTGGTGGTGGCTGCTGCGGCATGCTGCGAGGCGCCCGGGCTGGTCGGTCTCACGCGGGGTTGCTTTGACTTTACGGCGCTCTTGTTCAGCGTCGATCTGGAGTTCTTTCGTAGCTGCATTGATGCCGAGGAGTGATGATTTTGCGGGCACACCCTCAGCCGGGCTTTTGGCGAACAGCATCGCCTGCGGGTCGGTCTGGTATTTCTTTGCTGGTCGTAGCCCGCTTTTTCGCCCTGTCGATGGTCCATGTGCTGGTTTCGGTGGCTCGTCCGGGGTGTTTGCAGGTGACGGTGACGGCCTCTGTCTCGTGGATTCGACTGTAGCTGATCTCGGTAGCCGCGGCTGTGGTGAGGAGGCCATATTGTGCGGGCGTACATGGCGGAGTGCCGTGCACTCACAAAATACGCGTTCTGCAAGCTTGCATGGGGTCTAGACCCAAACCAGCTGCCGTACAGGAGCAGCGGCGCCCCATCGTCTGGTTTGCCTCGAGCAAGTGTTGCACCCGCGCCGGTGCTGCAGAGGACGGTTGCAAGTTCGCGGGCGGCTCCCATTGCTTTGACTTGCTGCTCTCAGCACCGCCAGGGTGTCGCCGTTAGATCTGCAGGGAGTGATTTCTGGCTGAGCGATGGGTCTCGATGTCGTCAGCCATTCTGATTCTTCCTTTCTTTCTGGATGTTGCAGGAGGACCGGAGCGGGCGTAGACGTCGGTGCCGCCGGTGATTACTTCGTTCAATGCATGGCTGAATCTTTCCGCTCTTCTTCGGTGAGTCCTTCCACCTGGGGAGTGTCTTCTGACCGCTCTGTGGCTTGCATGTTGCGAGTATGGTGGGTTCTGGGTCGTCTTTGCGGTTGATGACGATGACCCGTGTTTTCAGGGCAAGGGCTATCACCTGCCGCCACGGCCAGTGTTTTGACGAGTGTTTCACCGCGATTCCTCTGATGAGTTTCTGCGTTCCAACTCGGTGGTGGGGTTGATGCTGCTTCTCCACCAGGTCGGGGTGCCCTGCGGAGTTTCGCCAGGGCCGAGCTCTCGCCGCGACACGTGGTCTTTTGAGCAGGTCGCGCTGTTCCTTCGGACGCGGTCCTGTGCGAACCGTCCGGGCGTCGGCTCATGATCTGCACCCTGTCCCAGGTGAGGGCTTTCGCATCCCCATGTCCCGTATCGCTTGTTTTCCGGGATTGGGCTCGATTCCAGCTTCCATTTCCAATACTCAACACCATCGCTAGTTGCGCGGCGGTCTGTGAGTCTGCTTCCACGGTCTGGTCGGTGGGGTCTGGGGCTGAGGCGCTGGAAGATTTCTTTGCGTGCTCACCGTCCCCACGTCTGGTGGGGCGCCTCGACTCAGGGAGCCGGTGGAAATGCTGCAGTCATTCACAATGCCGTCGCACAGGCTGCTGTACCGACGGATGGATTGATGGGGTGCCGTAGATGGGGGACGATCACAATATCGGCGGTGCGGATGCCTGACATGAGCATCTGGAATTGCACCTGCATCTAGCCAGTTGGTCTTGCACACCGCTGTCTTCTGGTAGGGGGCGTTTGACTCGATGATGCGGCGTGAGCGTCCTCGGCTTGCGCGGCGATCGATGGTCGCAGACATGGGATGCCTGGGAGCGCCGGGGGTTGGTGAATGCGATTTCAGCGCTGTGTGCCAGCCGCTGGCGCGTTTCCAGACGTTGACGGCGTAAGTCTCGGCGTCGTGGGTACTCGCCAAACATGGCCTGGGTTTTAGTGCATCAATGGGTTGTTCCTATTGCCCGGTCATTTCCATGAACTGCCCAAACGCGGAGAGGTAGTCGATGCCTCAAGTATTCGCCGGTGAACCGGGCGTGGATCATGGCTGGGACTTCTGATGCGGTGATGGTGCTGCCAGTCCGGTGTGCCCTGGTGGGTGGTTTTTAGCTGTATTGGCTCCATGCTGTCTGGCCTAGGTAGGTGTGGTGCTGAGTGTCGCGTCAGCGAGTGCTGAGTGCACTTTGCGAGAGGTAGCAGGGTCTTGGGGGTCTCGTTTTGATGCTGGCACTGTGGTAAGCATGCATTGCTCTGCTGGGTTTTGGGGTGATGTGGGATGCCTGCGTAGCTGAGTCCCATTGCGGCGCGGCGTCGGAGTTTTTCGAGGGTTTTGTGGGGAGGACGCTTTCTTGCTGCATACATAGCTGCCAGGTAGGTAGTTGAGGAACACGGCGGCGGGTGATGGTGCCACTCGGCCAGTGCTGTGATGGTTTCTCTGGGTGGGGTTTAGTGAGTACGCCGGTGGTGCGGGCGATCTAGTTCCCAGTCGGTTGTTTTTGTCGTCTCGAGCCATTGGTCTGCTTCTTCCTTTTGAATCGGACGCCGCCGAGGTGGTAGGCTGAGGGGGCTGGGTCTCGTCGGTGAGTTTGTACACCCAAGAGCGTGATATGGCCCTCACATTTCCGCTATAGTTGTTGTGCTGTCAGCACTGATTTTCCTCTTAGGAAGGGGTTATGATCATCATGGGAGTTATGCAACTCCGGTTTCTGGTTGGTGCGTCTCGTTGAGGGAGATCATCGCGCCCGCACAGGTTGTGTAGCTTTTTCCTGTGCGGGCGTTTTTAATGCCTACGGCCAGATGATGTCCTTGATCTTGTTGTCGCGATCCCACAGGTCAACTCAACCGGCGCTGATGGTAGCGGCGCCCTAATGAGCTCGCCCACCGTGACCCTCACAGAATGTCCAGCCCATGCCGAGCACCCCAAGTGACAGCCAGTTCTGCTCCCCATCATTGAGGTGGAGGCCAGTACTGCAAGCACAAAGGTCAAGAGTGCGGCGAAAACGTGTGGTCTTCTGATGCGTTCGCGCTGTCGAGGCTGTGGTGGATTTGGCGGGTGATGGCTCATGCCTCGCGTCAGGGCGAAGCGACTGCGGGTGTCATACGCGCGGCTCGTCGATCCGTGACGCACGCCGTAGTATCTCGTGACCAGTTTTGACGCGTTGTTCTTCCGCTTTTCGCCGACTGCGTGGGGTCTCTTCAGTCTGCGTGTTTGGGGCCCTGTACGAAGCGGAAGCAGGCATCCGCATGGCGAGTACCGGCGGTGCTGATGGTGGTCGTCGGTTATTTGGTTTCATTGGTGGTCCCCTTGCCTCAGAGGAAGGCTTCTGTCCAGTTTGGTGAGGGCGAGTGATCGTGCGCGGCGTGCGGTCAGTGCGCTGATTTCGGCGTGTAGGTCGCTGAAGTTTGCGGGGAGCATGCGGTGGGGAGTCGTGCGGGTATGGGGCATTTTTGGTTTTTCCTTCCGGGTTGTGGGTTTGTCTGCGCCGGGCTGTCCACCACGTTGGCGGGGCTTCGGTGTCGCGGCGGGGAGTTGCACCGCGTGTTCTGCCTCGCGACTGTTTTTGTGCGCGCTGTTGCTCTGCCGTGTGATCTGCGCCCTCCCGCGTCCAGGGTCGGTCTCGCGATTCCCACCCCTGACCGGGGTGGTGTGTGGGCGGCGGGTCTCCGCGTGGGGAGGGTCAGGGTCTTGGCGTGGCTGGTTCCTGCTGGGGGCCTTTTCCATCGCTCGCCGGGGTTCAGTCCTCATCGCCCGTATTTTGCGCGCTCGGTTTCACTGTTTAGTTTTCACACAGCTTGTTTAGTTGTTTCTTATATTTTGCGCATGAAAGTATTCTGCTGCATCGCATTTTATGTGGTCACGACAACCAAACCGCCGGGCGGGGCGTTTTGGTTAATTCTACGTAGCCTGGCTAATGTTTGGACCGTTGGAACGGACCGGCGGGAGCGGAGGTTTCGGACGGCTTGGCCGCTGATTCCCAGTGCGCTTCCTAGCTTTTCGTCGCTGGTCAGCTTATGAATTTGTCTTGCCTCGTCGAGAGCCGCGGGGTCTAGGTAGATCATGTGATCCCTTTTCGGTTCTCTGCGGTGCAGTTCCTTGCGCCGCTGGATCTATCGACAGACGCGCATAAGCGGATTCTGCGCAACCTCGACTTGCGAGTCCACTCTATGATTTTGATAAAAAGTGCAGCTAGACGCCAATAAAAAGTGCAGAATCTGCGCGAATCTATGCGACAGGTGCAAAAATATGAGACATGGACGCACGCACATGGATCACACAGACGGTGCGCAAAACCCCGCCGAAATCGAAACCCTCACCCACATCCCCAAGCGCACCACCCAATCCCAGATCGCACGCAACAACATCCCCGCCGAAAACATCATCACCATCTCCGAAGCTGTCGGACTCCAACCCCGTCACCGAACTAGTCCGCTTTCGCATCTTTGACCCTGCTGGGTCGACGACGCCAACCCCTCGACACCATCAGCGATGAGGAGCTTTACATGAACTGATGCGCCGCATGCGAAACCATGCATTTAAGGAGTGGTGATGTGATAACCAGGGACAAAAACCGCCAACCTGAAGGAAAACCACCGCGCCCATACAGCGCACCTACCACCTAACGGACAGCTTTCAACAACGATGCTGCTACCACAACCCAGCTAATCGAACAGGCATGCCAGAAAACAAAAGTCACCCTAACCCGCACAAGTGACAGCGCGCACTGCATCAAAGGACGCGACAAGCGCACTGCATTCATCATCGAATCCCCGGAGCACTGACCTTCACAGCGGACGATCCACGCAATTTGGCACTAGCGACCACGGTTGCAGACATGATGGATAAAAGCCACTACCACCCCATTGACGACCACGGATACGCACGCGCATACGACAAACCCGACCACAATCATTTGCGCTATGAAATCCTAGGAATCCTCGACAGTAGCGAGCGCATCCTTTACGCATCGGACGCGATCAAAGGCCGCCTGCATGGACGCCTGGTGGGCATGAATAAACGTGTGATCCTATCCACTGTGACAGGGTTCACCTCAGATCATCGAGGACGCAGTACATCCCCTCGAAAAAGATCAGCAGTATAGAAACCAGCCGCGCGACCATAGGTACGATGCTGACTCACTCTGCACACCCTCGAACACAGAGATCAAAGCGGTGACGAAGGTGAAGAACGCGATGATTTTCCAGGAGACTATGCGTGAGCCTATCGACAATTCGAGGTTTCATGCGCAGCAGCTTGTCGCGGTCCCGGCAATGGGCGCCCTACGGTCGGAGTCTTGATGTGGCTGGGCAGTTGGTAGCTTTGCTGAGCTGCATGCCGGTGGGGCTTTGTCTGATGATGAGTTCGCGGCGGCTAAGGCCCGTGTCTTAGAGGGCGAGTAGAGAAACCCCACCCCGTTATATGCAAAACAAGTGTAGAGGGGTGGGTCTAAGGGTGCCAGCCTCTCCGTTTGCTGGCATGTTTGAGTATAGCACATGAAAAGCCCCTAGAAACCTAGGGTTCCTGGGGGTTCGATACATGAGTGATTTGGCGATAGCAAACATGAGTGTACAGCGTAGGCCGAAGGTTGGCAAGGATAGGAACGGTCGTCCGCTGGTAGGACGGTTTCGACTATGCGGGCGGAGCATCCCCGGAGTTTCGAGCGTGAGCGCGACGCGAAAGCATGGGTGGAGGAGCAGCGCGGCGTTGCGCAGGGGGATTGGGTGACCTCGGCGCGTGGTGGGGACACTGGGGCGTTGTGTGATGCGTGGTGTTGCAGCCCTCGTCACCCTGGTACTGGTCGGATTCGTGGGCAGTTGCGGAGGAATCTTGTGACCCTCACGGATGTGCCGGTGGGGAAGCGTACCATTGTGATGGTGCGTAATTGCGGTGGGTGTGCAAAATGGTCGGCCTTGGCGGGTGGTGGGGTTGGGGCGCGTGCGGCTGTGAAGTCGATGTTGTCGCAATTGCGGGGCGATGTTGGGGGTAGTGCGGTTTCGATGGGATGATTCCGAGGAATCCGGCTGTGGGTGTGGTGGTGCCGCGTCCGTCTAGCGGTGTGACGTGGGGTGACGCCATCGCCCGGATACCGTGGCTGGTTGTTGGAGACGGCCACGCATGGGGGCGCAGGAAGCAGGGCGCTGACGGCAAACCTGGTGGTGACGGCTCAGCTGGATGTGGGGTTAGCGATTCAGCTCATGGCTGCGACGGTGCGCGCGTCCTGGTGAGGTGTGGGCGTTGACGTGGCACCAGATTGATTTTGAGCGGGGGCGTATTTCGGTGGTGGCTCAGGCTGGCCTGCGTCCGGGTGATCTGTTGCGGGCGTTGGGAAGACGGGTGATTCTGGGCGCAGGGTTGTGGCTGTGGATGAGTTGACGTTGGGGATGTTATGGCAGCATCGTGCGGAGCATGGGGGCGGGAGCGGTTGTTTTTGGTCGCGGGCGGGGCAACTCGATGACCGCGCACCCTACTGTCCGTACTCTACTGATGCAGTTGCGGGAAGTACCTTTTCATTGTCGGGGAACGTCACGCCGAAGTCGCTTAGCATTTTCATGCGTCGATGTTGTTGCGTGAGGGTGCTGATTAAGACGGCAGGCGCGGCTCTGGGGTACGCGACGGCGAAGATGACACTCGACACCTACGCTCACTTTTGCCGGGTGATGATGAGCGTGCGGCGGATGCTGTGGGGCGTTGCTTGCTGGTGCGGGCGGCAGGGGATGCCCGGCAGTGGTTTGCGGGCAGTGTAGGCGTTTTGGTTGGTCGGGGGTCGTGCTTGACATTGTGAAAAACACTGATACATGCATCAGAGTGTAGTGCTTCAGACCTGTGGTTTTCTCATTTGCGCTGGTCATGGGCTTTTCACGTGCGGTGATTTGTCGCATGGATTGCATAGATTACATGCGCTGCCCGTGCTGTTGCGGGCAAAGCGGGTACAGGGGATTCTGCGGGCAAGTGTGGTGGCTGTGTGGGCGGGGTGATAGACTGAATCCATCACCCCTACTCAGACATATGTCGCGTAGGTGTGTATATTGAAAGACATAGGAGCAACAAGCCCCACCAACCAAACCTGAAAGGACTGAAAACCAATGACCACCATCAACCCCAATGACCTTGACTGGACAGAAACCCCCAAAACCCAAGACCTCCGCTACGGAGAATGGGCCAGCCTCCCCAAGAAGACAACGACGAAGCACAATCTATCGTCGATTACGACATCGACGGCACACGCAAAGTCCCGACTCGGTCGCTGACGACTCACCGTCCACAGTAAAGACGGCCTTCCCAGGACGATGGGCATCTCAGCATAGACTCTGCCGATTGGCCCGTCCTGGACGACTTGTTTAGCGCGAACAATGGCAGCAGTGGCTTGCTGACAAGACTGAGGAAATGCGCGCCCTAGACGCTGAAGACCTCGACAACTAACTACCATGAAAACCCTGGGGCTTCGCCCCGGATTAAGGAACCAACAATGAACACCCCTCAGCACCTTCAAGTATGCTGCGTCGGGACGCTGGAAGTCATCCATGAAGGCAAAGCATCTGCAGTCACTGAGAGAAACACCTGCTGTCCTCAAAAAGACGGCACCATGGAATCAGCTGAATTGTGGGTAATCATTGACCCTGCAACTGAAATTCATCACAAGTGCAAGCTCCTGAACACCCTCTATCCAACTGAGTGGGGGCCACGCACCTACCGTGAAGCAGCGGCACTCAGCCTGGGAAAACCACCAGGCCCACGGCACGCCCGTCCCCATCGGACGAGCTTTGAAACCCCACCCCGCTCAGTGTGCGGGGAAAGCCCTGGCTCAGTCGCTGGGGTAGCCCACCCCTGCCTACCAACTATGTACGCATTGGATATTGCTCACCAGGGGTGCGCGCCACCAGTGGGCTGCACCGACGCAGACACGCACCACCAACCGGACAAGGAGTCAAACATGACCAACCAATACGCCTCTGCAGTCACTTAACCTACGACCCATACATGGACGCGCCGGGCCGCCCGAACAACAGTTTCATCACCAACCATCTCCGTATCTACAACCTTTGAAACCGGGGAGCTGGGTGGACATTTCCATCCGCATGAAAAGTGAAGGGTGAGCCCATGGCAGCTGATCGCTAACCACCCGTACTGGCACGGCTATCCGTGAGCAGTTTTCTGCTGGTGGCGTTGATTTGAGGCTGACGGCACCTCACGATCCGCCGCGCACATGGCAGATCGCGGAGTTGCCGCTGCATGATTTTCGCCTGATTCGCAGGCCGTCGCCTGAAACACACCGCTTAAGGAGAATGGAGCATGAAGAAGACCACACCAGCGCTTGAATGGGCGCGAGGATACCTGATGGCACTCGCAACGAGCTCCTGAGTCCCCAGGACGTGACGAGATTAATGGTGAGTCCCTCGCGCTGTATGCGTATCTATCTGGGGTTGTCGCAGATTGATTTGGCTGCGTGCTTGGGGTGGGGCAGGTATGTGTCGCAGATGGAGCGCGGCGCGGTGGGGGTGTCGCAGCGTGCGTGACTGTGTGTGCGTTTTGGGGCGGGCTGTGCAGTGGGAGGCTGAGCGGGCTGTGGCGCGGGGTGGGATGACAGTGCGTCATGAGGGGTTTTGCAGGGGTGCTGCATGGGATGGTGTGTGTGGGTGCCTGCGAAGTGGGTGGCGCAGGTGGCTGGTGGTGTCGATGGGGCACCAAAGGTCGTTTGCGTTGGTGGGAGGGTGTGGGGGTGCCACACCACCCCACTAGACATAGTGTCGCGTAGGTAGTAGTAAAACCATAAGCAAGAAAGCCAACACTGAAAGGCCAAGAACAATGACCACCTCTACCCAAAACCGGCGAAGTAGACACCACCAACCCCACTCAGCCTGAAACATAAATCAAAGGATTCCATTCCACACCAAAGCAATCGCGTTTCACTCTCCGCCACGACGGCGAAACCAAAGGCATGACACCCGCCACAATCTGCAAAAGAACTCAACATCGAGGACTGATACATGGACGCTCGCCCAGCAACGCCTCGACGCTGAATGGGAAACCGCCAAGCTGACTTGTTTCGCAGGCAAACCCTGCACAGAATACCCTCACCATCGATATTCCAAACGCGGACGACGACGATACTACACCCCCTAACTACGGAAGACGTGAAACACCTCATCTAAAAACCACCTCCCCCGTCACCGTGCGGGGGCTTCCTGGACAACACAGCAAAACCACCATTGGAGCGCTGATGCCTAAATTTGATCCGAAAGACTTTCCACCCATTTGCTGAGGTAAACGGCACGCCCATGCCAGTAGGGACGCTTGACCAGCCCCCAGAGTTCACCAGGGAAGGGAGGGGATGGGCGCCTAGCAGCTGCCAGACGTGAAACCCCACCCCACGTGCTGTTGATGCTCCCATCCCGGACGGCATCAGCATCCCTACTTTGGCGGATGCCTGCCAACTTGGGGAGTATATTTCATCGAATCCTCGCGCTGGCAACGCCCCGCCGAGCTCATGGGCGTCTGGTGGCACTCCACCTGGGGTGGAACTGGAGGAATTCTACCAGTCGAGTACGCGGAATTCACGGCCACTCGCTTTGACCTTGAATCCTCAGCACTGATGCGGAAATCACCGTGAGCATCATAAATGTGCCCGCGTTTTTCGAAATATGCATCGAAAACCCACGCTTTAGGCTGTCTGTCCCACGACACCGATGATATACGGGAGCGTAAGCGGGCGGTCTTCCAGAAGGCGGTGGCGGCCAGGCGTTCAAGCGATGAAGAGCCGCAGAACGATTCGACGAGGAATTGATTCAATATGCTTTGATTACAACTACAGGCATATTGATGAAATTCAAAAACATAATAAATAAGATGTTGATAAAAGTAAACTAATGGAGTGGATCAATGAACTGCGATGACTCTTATTCTAACTGTCCTTATATCAAACCCTAGCTTATGCTGGCGGTACTCATTTCCATGCGCGAAATGGATAGAGTAACTGACTCGCATACAGAGAGACTCATCCGCAATTGCATCTCAGACTATCCGCAAAATATATATAGGAAGGTACGCCATGGCTGAACCCACCATCAATGCCCCCAGTGGTCTTTTGACCTGCCAGAAAAACTACGCGCCCTGACTTCCCCACCATGCCTGGTGAAACCACAGGCACCCAACTACGCCTGATCCGGGGAATGTTCCTGTATGAGCCAACGCGACTTCGCAGAACTCCTCAACCCCAAAAAGCGGCGACATCTACACCCCTGAAGTGGACAAGGAAAACCCTCGCACCCACCACTCATCCACAACGCCGCGCCACCGCTGAGCAACACGCCCACTGGTAAACACCACTGACGGCACCACCGTCAACATCCAATGGATCGGCTACCGCAAACTCAGCGAAACCATATGGGCACCTGAAACGCTGGGCACTCAGTAACGTACGGCGTCGCCCCTCACCCAAGGCAAAAACATCACCATCGACACTACTAACTACTAGATAAAGAAGGCCCCCTCACCAAGCACCAACACTCTGGCAAGGGGCCTTTCTGGGCTGAAAAGGAAACCTCCATATGGGGGCAAAATAACATATGTCCTCACGAGCCTGCTTAGTAAGCCCCTGAATATCAGCCTGAACTCACCTGCGTGAACTCACCGGCAAATCATCCGGCCGCTTACCAGGCCACTTCCTCGACGCCCACTCCTCACGAGCCGCAATATGCTTTCAGCCGTGCGATGCCGCTGATTAATATCAGTCACCCTGGTCGTCAGGCTCAGCGATCCGTGTCCTGGTTCGTGATCTCGTGCGATGCGTCCGTCACCCGCTGAGCAAAGCCGGCTCGCGCTGTGCGGTCACCGTAGTCTCAGGTGGTTTTCCATAACGTCTCACGGTCTTGGTGAGATCATCCACAATCTGCTGCGACTCATCCAACACCACGCGGCGCTCCTCCACCTTCCCATCAGCATGCCTTTCGCGGTGCGCCGTCCACGCAGCAAGAATCACACTACAGCAGTGGCGATACCACCCACCCAACCAACGATTCGCTGATGCTCACAGCCTCAGCTACCCCTGCGGCGGCGGCACCTGCGCCGCCAACCACAACACGACTTACCCTCGGCAGAGTCAAACGGGGAAGGGAGTCTCCTGGGATGCGCCGCATCAACTGCGGCGACCTCACTCAGACACACGCTCCACAACCGACGGGTGATGCTGCCCTTCATGGATGCCTGAATGATAACCTCAGCCACATCTCCATCAACCACGGCTAATGACGGCCGCGACCCTTAGCGGGAATTCTGACCCGCCAGACAGGCTGCATGATGTTGGTGATTTGCAGCACAGAGTTAGCCTACACTGACCAGGGTGTTTCTTGCGGCGCGCGAACCAGGGCTGCTTTCAGCAAGCAGGTTCGTTGCGGCCTCTTCTGATGATCTGCACGGACTTGGAATTCAGGTTATGGCGTGCCATTCATTTTCCTCTGGCGATGATTTGATTTGCTGTTGAATGTTGGCGATGTCGCGCCGGGCGGCGGCGACACCATCCACGAGGGTGAGGTTTTCACCCTCGAGTTCTGGGCCTAACTGCGGCCAGGGGCCAAGCTGACCGCTGCATGGGATTCCACTTGTTGGATTAGACGGTCAAGCTTTTTGTTGGTTTCCTGGCGCCGCGACTTTGGCGTCGTTCAGCGCGGCGACTTGTTCATGTCCGAACAGGGACACTGGGTCCTCCTTTGATCTGGATGTTTGGCTTTTGCTGGGCGTTCGAGTATGCGTAGCCCTCGGCGGTATCAGCGATGCCAGCTGGTCAAGGCTGATCCAGTAGCCATGGGCGGCTGAAACCCTGAGTCGGCGATCCACACGGCACGTCCCTGGTCACCATCGCGGTAGCCCATTGCGGAAATGTAGTGGTGAGCACCACCCCCGCCATAGGCTGGGAGATGGAGCCACACACACCGCGCGGGTAGTTTGACGGTGGGGCCACGATGTTGCAGATGACACCATGTCCAGCCTTGACTGATGTCTTGATGTCATTCCACAAGCGTTCCCTCTGGTCCGCCGTTGGTGGGTCGTTAGGCATCTCACTGACTGGCATTCAGCCCCCGGTATGTGCTTGTTCAGCACCTTTGGGAATAACTCAATCCAGTCGGTTCCGTTGACTGTGGTGCCCAATCCGACGGCAAATTCGCCTTCCGGTTTGAGAATGCCGGTAGCCGCGAACACCACGGTTTGGGTGGAGGCTGGCCCACAGTTGTAGTAGGTGTCCTGCACAACTGCCTCACGGCTGTAGGGGATTTCCACTTCTTCACCAGCCTGGTTGACCAGGGTCTTCACCCGCGCCACCACCAGTGTATGACCTTCGGGAAGCAGCGACTCCCAAAGTCAGGCAGAAGTCGGGCGGCGCTGCCGGGTCGTCGATCCCGTTGGTTCCTCCATTGATCGCGCGGGTTGCAGCCTTGAATCTCTTCATACCGCTGCCAGCCCTCTAGACCAGGGTCAGCTCGCCTGGTCAGCAAATCTCATTGAGCCGTGGGCGGGCTTATCACCCAGTCACCAGGCTGCAGCCATGAACTCCTACCTCGGGTGGTTGACTCAAACCGGGTCGCTCCACAAACAGGTTCGGACTCGTTGATGATCCCACGCCTCGTGGCACCATCTCGACCGAACGCCCCGTAGTTGTTCCGTCCCGTGAGCTGTAGGGGGGCCGCGACCATGGAAAACGCGCACCGTCACCAGGGTATATCGCTGCCGAGGTCGCCACGGCCCCTCAGTAGTCTGCTGGTGAAGAAGAGTACTCCGCCAAGTTCCTGCACGAATTGCAGGCCCACAGACTCACGTTTCAATCTGCGCACACCACATCGCGGACGCGCGCCACAGTCGTGATCGTCCGCAAACTTCATCGCTTCATCTCATTGGTCGCAAAACGCTGAATCAACGCTAGAACCCATAGCGCGGTTAGTGTTCCCTAGATCCATATTCACCCTTTCTATTGAGCTAGTGAGGTTAGTGAATTCGTAGGTCGCGTTCTCGCCGGTAACCCAGTCTGAGTAACAATCCATCTGGCCGCTTCGGGAGAGCGAAACCCACGCGTGTCGTCGTGTTCTTGTCTTTCGACCAGGCGCACGCCGCCCGCACGTCGAACAGGGGCATTGCCCACGATGGGGGCGGTGGATCTGATCTGACTGATTGACACCGTGTTGGCGCTGGCTGAGACGCAGCACCACTGTCCACGCCGCGCCCACTCGAAGCCCTGTCTTTCGTTCTGGTCACAGGACACCAGGGCGGGATCAACGTAACGCTTTGGGGTCGCATGCGTGGTTTAATCGGGCTGCCGCATGTATGTACCTTCACCGTCAGTCCTGAGAACACTGGTTCGCGTCAGCAGTCAACCCGCCAGTACTGAAAAACAGAGTCCGAAATGTCAGCAGATACATGCGTGCGCCGTGGGCTGGCGGGCACTGGGACAAGCGCGCATCGGATGTTGAAACCTTCCCATCTCAGCGCGTCCTGCAACCCTCATCAACATCCGCCAGGCGGTGTGTGCTGGGCGTTGGCTTTTGCCGTTCAGCTGCGTGATAGTCGCATAGGTTTTCGACGCCTCGTCTTTGTGCTGAGCTTCGTCGCCATTTGCGACACCAACGCCGCAGCCTCAGTCGCACCGCTTTTCAGATGCGCTCAAGCCCTGAGCGTAGTCGTACTCCCGCGTAGCACCATCGACGATCTTATCCATGTGCGCTGAAGATGCGGGCAACCCGCCTGCACCCGGGCGCCAGGCAGCCTGAGCAGAATACCAGCGTTAGGAAGCTTTTCAACGACCACGCGGGAAGCCCTCAGCCGCGCTTGACGCCGCGGCATCCTGGGATTTCTTCGCCGCATCCTGCGAAGCCTTAGCGGCTTGTTCACTAAACCTAGCGGTCTTCGCGGTGCCCACAGCCAGGGCGGCTGATCCACCAGCAGACTTCGACGATGCCCGCGCGGAATCCTCCGACTCGCTTCTGCCGCATCCTGAGACGACTTAGCTGCCCGCTGTGACCCCGCCGCCGCATCCTGCGACGACTTAGCAGCATCCTGCGAAGCCTCGCCGCGCGCTGAGACTCAGCGGCCGCCAGCTCCGACTCGTTTCGCCGCGTCCTGCGACCGCTTGCCGCGTCAGGAACGCCCTGCATCCGCACGGTCATCCCCAGCTCTCACGCCGCAAAGTCCGCGACTCCACCAGCATGTCCCGAATCTCCGCACTCACACGGTAAATCTCAGCCTCAGTGCACCTCCCCCACCGTCTCGCCCCGCAAGCAACGCAGATTCCAGGGATGTGCCATCACCGATGCTGAGGGCCATTGCCCGGTGTGTGAGGTCTCGAAGCCAGCGGCGGCTGGATTGGTGGACTAGACCAGGGTTGCTGGTCCTGGTTCGCGTCGAATCTCTATTCGCCCGTCTGGGGTGGGGGTTATTCTCACGGGTCTCGGAGGTGATGATGCCGCCTGCCCGGGTCGGGAGTTTATTGGCCCTCACCCAGATTTCTCTCACCGTCGATGGGGTTTTAGCCACTGTGATTACATTTGCCGCTTATCCTGAGGGCACCGGTAATCAAGCTCTCCCATTGTCTCTTCCGAACCTTATACATCGCCAACGCATTCTGCACAGACCTTGTGATACCCAACTTGTCGTTGAACTCCCACGACCGCGGCAACCCACGCGACACCGGATACCAGCGCACGATGGTCGGGTGAGCAGCATAGGTTATGAAGACCGCTACCTCACTCCTCCCAATCACCTCTTAGCAATCCAATTCGGTCACAGCAATTCTGCATTATCCAACGCTCAGATACTGGCTCGTCTCATTCTGGCCACGATCACAGAACAAGGTCTGCGTCGCGTCTCTGATGCACCAGGTTAATCAGCTTCGTGTTCTGCTCAATCAACATGCGGTTCATGCGCGCAAGCGCCTGGGCATTCTCAGCGGTCGCCTGCACCGCGCGGATCGCTTCACTCTGCGCGTTGTTGGAAATCTCCATCGCCTCGAGCGCCTGAGTGTTCGCCGCACTAGCAACCTTCCTTCCTCAACGGAGTTCAGGTCAGCGTCCTTCGCGTCTCGATCGCCTGCTCAACCTTCGTCAACGACCGCGCGGAATCCTCCTTAGCGCGCGTCGCAGTGGACACCGCGTGAGAAGACTCGCGAGACACCTTGCTCGCACTCTTCTGATTCTTCCTGCGCTCAGTCGCCAGCGCTGACATGATTGACCGGTTCTTCTGATCCAGGCACTGCATGATCCGCGATCAGGTGCCACCAACATGCGACCTTCCACCCTCAGGTGGTGGGCACGGCCTCGTGGTCATCTCAATGCTGGACACAGGCATGCCGACCCGCTTGCCCCACAGGCGCACATCCACCACATCGCCCTCATTGAAATCCAGGCCAGGCACATACAACCCCAGCCCAGCGTTGGTGATGTCGCGCTCAAAGAACACGTCGCCGCCAGCGCGTGAGTAGGCTTTCTTAAGGTTCTCCTCCACATTCGACCTGCCTTTGAGCAGACCGTCCGTGGCATCCACCGTCGCGATCTGCCTCACGCACGCAAAGTCACCCCTGCCCCGGCGGCGGGTTGTTCGGGGACGTGAAAAGTACCCGTCGGTGATGCGTTCGTCGCGCTCGCCCCTGCTGGTCACCACTCAGGGAGCTCACATCCCACGCCCCATACACGAACTCCTGACGGTAGGCGCGGCCAATGGTCATTTCGCCACCATCAGCCACCAGCCGCACACGCCCCATCACTCACACCGCCGTTCTTTGCTTCACGCCCAGCACGTAACAAGGCTGGGCTAGGTCAGGATGCCCGACCGCTTTAACATCCCCAGGCCACCACAATGATAGCTGAGAAGGCGACGCCGGCGTTTTTCGCCGCGTCCTTCACCGTGTCCAGTAGCGAACCATCCTCCGGGCGGATCAGCACATGCGGTGACTCACGATTACGCAGTGGTTCCAGGTCCACCACCACCGGCTCATCCGTGATGCCAGTGACCCGCCAAAACGCGGCCAAGGAATCAATCAACCAGCCTGCGAATTGTGGACTCAGCTGGCCGGATACTGTAAACCCGTCAGCCACAGCAGCGAGCTTGATCTCCGCCATTTGGTATGGCTTTTGACCATTTCTGCGCCCAATCCCGGTCAATCATCTTCCGCGTCGCCGTCCAGTAAGACGGGGCAGACGGGCACGGCATTGATTCCCACATCGTCCATCCCATCCACGCCGTGCACCTCAATCGTGGTGGGCATTTCGCCCCCTGGCTATGGCGTGGTGATGCGGATGCAGCGGCGTCGAAACCCTGCGCGCCCAATGATGATGAACCGGTTCTTCTGGAACGCCACCAGCAGGCGGCCTCTACTCGTCGGTGTCGGTGAGGTTTTCCGCGATCAGCTCATCCACACGAAATATGGCCCCTGCTAACGCGGGTGCTGATGATGATTTTCGCGGAGGCTTTCGCGTCTCGACGCCGCCGCGGGCACGTCACTCTCGACTCACGGGGTAGGTCCATGATCGGCTCCCAGTTCTCTCATCGGCCAGGCCGATCCACTGTCCGGTGTCATTCTTGACCTGCTCGCGGTGTTTGCGGTGGTTCTCCCAATCGAAAGTCAAGCTTTCAGTCTCTTTACTCCAGGGGCCAAAGACACCAATGTTCCACAGCAACCCGCCCTGTCGTGGCAGGGTGGTGCAGGTGACTGCCCCACTGGAATGCCCTCGGCATCACTGTGGGGTGCAGTGCCCGCCACAGGGCAGCGGTCGAGCACGCCTTTTTCGTCTCACGACTCGCGCAGGAATCAGCGCCGTTCAGGGACACTATGCGTGACCCTGCGCAGCGGGAGGGTGAAGGACGCGCCGGAGCGGCACGACTTGCCGCCAGCGCCCTTTCCATCTGATGCGCGGATACACGGGCACGTCACTGTTTGTTACGGTGACAGTCCCGGTTCCGGTGAGGCGGTTCATCCACCAAACACCTGAATCCGCTATCACACTGAATTGCAGGTCGTAGCCGTCAACCTCCCGCAAATCCACCGGGAGTGGAGGCATTGACTTAGCCAGCCGCACCTGCGTAAACACACCACCCAGGGGTGCGACATAGCCCGCAGAGTGCTGGGCTGAGTACGGGACCATCGACGACCTGAAATTGGCTGAAACCTCATCCAGACTGTCGCCCTCCCATTCCATCACCCAGCACCCTAAAGTACCGGTCATAGCCTTGACATTCAGGCCGTCAAACTGCTGGCCAGGCGCACCAGTAGGGGACGTGGACACATCCTCCGAATCACCACACAGATCATCCAAAGAATTCTCCTTGATGAACACCCCCGATGACCAGCAGCCAAAGCGTCACACATCACCAAAAGGCGACTCATACACACATCCACAACCCTCCTTAACGATGCGCACTCAGCGAAACTCAGCACCAGGAACTGAAGTCCCCTCAAGCCTCGAAGCGTTTGATATTGATATCGTCCTCAAGGCCGTTGATCTTATCGACCAGCGCCTTAACCTCATCCGTAGACCAAGCAGTCTTACCAGCAGGCATGTTGATCGTCACATTCAGGCCCTTGCTGCTCAGCAGCACCCGGACTTGACGCGAACGCCCCTCCACAACCTTGTCAACACCAGTAGCAGACCACGCAGGTAGTCTTCCTCGCTTAGTGTTGTGCTCTAGGGCCTTATCCTGCTTTGACTTAATCGTCCTCAGCCAAGGCGTTCAACGCCATGGCCTCAGCCTTCGTCGATGCTTTCGCGATCTCCTGCCGCAGCTTCGCGAACTCCTGCGCCTGCTGCAGAGCCTGAGTCTTCCGCAGCGACTCCAGATTCAGGGCGGATTTCTCCAGCTCAATCTGCGCCTTGCGTGCCCCAAACCCTTCTGCAGCAAGTCGGTTTTGTTCGCGTGGCCTTCCGCCAGCTTGTCAGCCTGGGCTTTCTTCCACCCGTGAAGCCCCTCACGTGCGCGTTATTCCACTGCTCGGAAAGCTCTCGCCGCCGTGAAGCCAACCCAGGGCCCTCCACCCTGACCGCACTAACAGCACCCGCCGCGGTAATCGCGGCGGACCCGCCGACGCCCAACAGCATCGCGAGCTCGTTCCTTCCAGTCCATGGCTTCCAGGCGTCGCCGATCTCCTTCTTATTGAGGAAGATGTCACGCACACCTGCGATGCCTCAGTCAGGCGCAACGGGCAAGGCGGTGGCACCTGCCAGACAGCACCGGGGATGCTGCTGGTCGCAAGCGACGCAGCCTACACCCACACTCACCACCAACGAGTTTCAGGATGCCACCAAGCAGGCCGCCGATACCGGCGATGCCGCGCTTAGCGCCACTGGCCTGAGACCCAGTGAGACCGTAGAAGCGATTTCGCCTGGTCAGTGAGCTTAGCTGCACCGACACGCAGCATCTGCGCCGTGTAGGCATGCTGCAAAAGCGGCTTCCCTGCCCAGCCAGCGCGGCCTGCGCCTGATTCAACGCAGCCTTCCCGGCCGCGCGGCCTCTCGCCCCAGCCTCAGCCACGTTCCATTCCGCCGCAGCGATGTCGCTGGTGCGCTAGGGCCAGACTCGACACAGCTCAATGGAGAACACACCGGTCTCACGGAAACGGGTCCATCGCCCTACCCAGGGCGTTGACGCCGGTTTCACCTGCGAGGGCTTGCTTTGCCCGCTCCTCAGCGAGCTTGCCCTCAGCCTTAGCCACATCCACAGCGCCCTGCAAGCGGGTGCGGGACATCTCCCACTCCGCGTTGCGCGCCTCGAACTGTGCCTTGAACATGGCCAGCGTGTCTGTTGCCAGGTTTCAGCCGGAGCTTCTGCGTCCGTGCAGTCTTCCACCGCCTCGCTGGATGTCAGCAATCGTGGCAAAGAACTTTGACATCGACGCAGCCGCAAGCTGCAGCCTCAATCGTATGGGTGACGATCCCACCCACAGCCTCGATGCGGGCCTTAATGACCTTTGCTTCTGCGTCCGCGATTTTCTGGGCCTGTGTGGCACCTTTCTCTCGGGCATCGGCTAGTTTGTCTTCGGCCTGTTCCACCTTGTTCAGGGCGTTCTTGATGTTCCTCGGCGTTTTTGTTCTCGGATTTCCAAGGCCGCCGCGTTGTCTCTACGCACCCTAGCCAGGCGTTTCAGCTGAGGCGATCTTACTGGGGTTCCCGGACTGGCGGGCCGCCGCGAGGGCTTCCTCTGCGTCCTGCAGCTTTCTGCGTTGCGCGGTGGATAGGCCGCCGCCTTTCTCGGCCTTTGGCCAGTTCCTCGCGGGCATCGGCTAGTCTTCTTCCAGGTCCACGGTGGACTCTGAGTCTTCCGTAGCCCGTTTGCGGGCCTTTCAGGGCGTTTTCGGCATCGACCACTTCTTTGGTGGTGTCCACCATGCCTCGCCCTGAGGGGTGAGATCCCTGCGCGGAGGTCGCCGCCGATCGCGCGGTTTGCGACATCAACGGAGTGCATGATGTTGTCGCTGACTCTGGCGATTTCCGCGCTGACTTGGCGATGCCGTGTTGATCGCGTCGATAGCTGGGGCTGACTGGTGCCAGGCTCGATGCTTGCTGCGAGCTTGTCGAGCACGGGTATCAGGGTCGCCCATTTGTCCGACGAGCTGTCCGATGCTGTCCACTGTGGTGCAGTGAGGACTGGTCTGGGCGGCCAGACAAGTTCAACCCCATACCGCCGTGGGGGGATGAAACTCGCCTTCGGTCGTACAGGTGGAGTTTCCAGTCGGGTAGCACACCACCTGTGGCATAGCCGCCTGCACGGTTATATCCAGCAGGCAAGCTACCGTAACGCCGAAGCGTGTAGTTTATCGACGCACGGATATTAGACCTGATCCCAGATATTGTCATACCCAGGGTCTTTGTTGGCCTGGAACGTCGGATCAATGACCTGCATCAAGCCCTTGGACGGTATGCCCTTAGCGGGCGCTGGAGTCCCAGTTGTTAATGGCACGTGGGTTACCACCAGACTCCTGGGTTCATGCGGCGCAGAGTCGTATCGAGTCAAAGTCAAGGGGTAGACCCTGGCTTTCAGCACCTTCTCGACCAGTGGGCGCCACTCGCTCCACACCAGCCCCGACAGCGCCTTGGTATGCGCCAGCGTCAGAGCCAAATGATTTTCGACGAGATGAACTCCCAGGCTTTATTAGCCATTGTTTCAGGGCTTTGAGAGTGAGCGCTCGACAATGCCAGGGAAATGTGGGATTGACTTTGATCGGGTCACTAACGTCATCCCACTGCCTTCTACCTGGTCGCCGATGAAGCCTCGGCAACACCATCGAAGACACCCAGATTCTGCCGGAACCGCCACCTGCGAGCGGGCGTTCGCGGCAACGTACGGCTCTCGGCGCTGAGCCACAGTAGCTGCACCGTAGAATCCTCATGCGCGTCGCCAAATGGACTCAAGTGTTCTTGATGCTGGTCCAAAACGGGGAGTGAATCAGCTCAGCAGTTCCTCGCCGCAGTTTGAGGTAGCCATGCAGCCGCCCGCCGCATCTGTGGGGTGTGTCGAACCATTGAAAAGCCAACGGCTTTTGCCTTTGACTGTGGTAGTCCCTGCACCAGGGCGAAGGGTACTGGTGATGGTCATCATCGGAAAACTCTCACGAACAATGTTCGTGATCGATCCGATTACACCGCCACTGGCAAAGGCTGCATCATGGTGGTGGCTGCGCCCACCGGAACTCATCTCCCGAGTGCAGCGTTTCACGCTAGTCGTGCGCCCATGCGGGCAGCAGCGTTGATGCTGTCAACCCAGTCTGAAATCGAGGATACGGCCAGCCTCTGGTCGAAGCACCGCTCACCGCCGGATAGACCCAGTGTCATTCCTGCTCGTGGTTCAACGAAAGTGTAGACATCGCGTCCGGGGGTATACCTGGGGAGGATACCGCCGGTAGTAAACCCCGCCTTGTGTTACAGGGCAGTTCGTTCAATCCGACCAGTTTTGAGACAGCGTTCCATGCCTTGCGGATACCGTTGCTGTAAACAGTGTCACCAATGAATCGGACAGGTGCGGCTGTCTTTTCTTTGATCCAACTTCAGATTTTGCTGATGTTTTCCACGGTGTCGTGGAACCAGCCGCGCAGACGGTCAAGACCACCGCGCAAACCCATCAAACATAGGTGAAGCTAACGCTATCGGCAAACTCCATTTAATCGCGTTGCCCATTCTCGTTCCACTTGTCACCCATCCATGGAGGATCGGCAAAAGTGACGTTGTTCCACAGCCAGTTCAGGCACCGGGCCATAGCATCCCCAGGTAGGTTTCCACAACATTGTCGTAAAACCCACCGGATGATGATGCCCCAGCCGTTCCACGCGTCCTCCATGGAACCCAACAATGCTGAAATACGCTGTTCCACAGCCAGTTAATCACTTGCTGCCACCGCATCCCACGCAGGTTTGATGATCGTCATACGCCCACCGGATAAGATTGGACATTTCAGTCCACTTACTGTGAATCCAGTTGAAGATGACATTCAACACCGCGCCCGACAGCCAGTTAGCACCAGCCGCCAAAAGCATCCCACGCAGGCTTAATCAACCGTGTCCCAACCAATGCGGGATTACTGTGGCATGGTGTCTCCACGCGCCACAATCCAGTTGAAGATCGGCAACAGCACCGCGTTCCACAGGATGTTGATGCCCGCGTTCATGGCATCCCACGTCGGGCGGATCAGGTTATCCCACGCCCACTGAATACCACTGGAAAGCAGATTCCAGGCAATCAGCAACGGGGGCCAGCACGAGCGTGCCGATGGCTGCCAGCGTGACACGAGCGAAACTAGTCCATCGCGACCACGGCAGAATGGATGTTATCCCACGCCCACTGAATGCCCGTGGCCATGCGGCATTCCCACGCCACACCCAAAAAGCCGATACCAGCGTTAATGGTGCATCACCCAGGCGGGTGCTAAACCCACTGACCTAACAAGGCCCAGGATGTTAACCAAGGGTATGGAAACCTGTTGGTCATAATCCACGACAACACATTAGTGGCCTGCTGCGCACCCAGGCAAGGCCTCGAATACCCTCACACGCGGCGACAACTGCGACGACAATGAAGCGCCAATAATGAAGCCCAAGGCCCAAGCACAGGCAACAGCACAGGCTCCAGAAGATCCTCACAAGCCCCTGCAAAAGATCTCCACAAGCCCCTGCAAAGAATCTCCACACCGCCCCGCTGAGACTCCACTGACAATCAACCAGAGTAGGCAAGCGTCTTGACAGTCTCCCGCACAAGGACGAGAAACGCACCAGACAGGAGTCCACGACAATGCCGCGCACCCACCCATCGCACGCCCCATAGCGCCGTCGAACGCATTAACGATGCCCGCGCAGCCTCACTCACCAAACAAAGCCGCCAAAACCACCGCAACCAGCATCATCATCCCTGGAACGCGGCGGTGAGCTCACCCACGCGACCTTGATGTTCTGGAACGCCAGCACCCAGGCGATCAGCGGAAGTCAACAACCCGCTGCGCCATCTCAGACCTGGAACAGGGATTCAGGGCACCATACCCAGCATCCCCACCCTGGAAAGCAGTGAAGACCTCACCGAAAGCATCCTAGGGTGCCGAACAGCTGCTTGACCTTATCCAAGGTTTCGCCGAGGAAACCAACAAAGTTCCCCCAGATTTCCCTGCCCGTCTCAGTCTTCGTGAAAAACAGGGCCAGGGCACCAACAACCGCGGCGATCCCCGCGACAATCCAGGTGATAGGGCTGGCCCACAGGGCAGCGTTGAACAGCCACTGTGTCGCCGTCGCAACCTTCTGAACGATGGCGGTTGTTCACGGAAAAACGCCAACAACCCAGCAGCAGCAGTAATCGACCGCTGCAGTGTTGAACGCAATCATCCCGGCCGTCAGCGCACCGATCGTCACGACAAGACCATCAACGACAATCTTGTTCTGCTCAATCCAGGTTTTCATACTGGTGAACGCCCCCACCACAGCGGGGATACGGTCACCAATCCACTGAATACCCTGCGCCAAACGATCAGCCCACGCCGTTAGTGTGGGTTCAGCTAGCTCATAGAGTCGTAGTTTGAAATCATCGGCGGCGTTGCCGATGCGGGTCCATCGCCCCCGTTAAGACCTGCGAGTTTCGCCCCGGCGGTTTCACCAGCGGAGCCTTGCCGGTCGAGGGAGGCGCGCATCTGGTCGAATGCCTCCGCGCCGCCATTCGCCGCGACCGTCGCAAAGCTCACGGCCTCACGCCCGAACGCAGTTGCAGCGGCGGCGGTAAACGCCGATTCGCCCATGCGGTCCTGCGCCTGCGCCAGCTGGTCGCTGATCGCACGCAACCCCACGAACTTGCCCTCAGCATCAAAAGCCTTGATGCCCATCTGGTCGAGGGCCTTAGCCCCCTCCTTCGACGGCGACGTAGAGACAACAGGGCTGACCGCATAGCAGCACCTGCCTCAGACCCCTTGATGCCCTGGTTGGCGAAAATCCCAGCATAGCTGAGGCATCCTCAAGACCAATCCCCAAGGTCGAGGCCGTCGGAGCCCTGCGTACGCCGGCGAATCTGCAAGCCTCAGCTACACCTGTGGCGGAGTTGTTCGCAGCGTTCGTAACACATCCGCCACCCCTGGCTGCGTCACCAGCGGCAAGGTGGAAACTATTCAGCGCACGCGACCTGAATATCAGCAGCCTGCCCTGCATCAATCTCGCGGCGCCCGCCAACTGATCGACCCTTTGCCGCATCCATTGCCTGGTCAACTGACAAACCACCCCTTAGCCGAGCGAGCATCGCGTCAGTAGCAGATGCGGCACTGCGCACAGCGAGGGGTTTTACCATTACCAGATCCTTGGGCACGCTGCGGACACGCGACATCCATCACCAGTCGAGCTGGTGACCGCCTGCAGCTCACCCATGACCTGTGACAGCTACGGCCCCTAGTGATCGCATCCCAAAGAACGCGCCGCCACCAGGCAATACCTACACCAGCAGCAGCATGACACCCTGCAAAATTTGGTGACGTGCCCAGTGCCAGCAATAGCCTTACCAAAACCACCGGCCCGCATATAGACGCACCATCAAGGAATTACCCCACGTCAACGACGACTTTAGCTGCCCCTGGCATCATCCATCCGCTTAGTCGCGGCGATGACATTCTCCGCAGCCTCCTGCGCCTTCGTCTTCCGTACGCAAGGGACTCCCCAGATTTCCTAGCCTCATTCTGCCAGACGCGACTCTCACGCGCCTTCTGACACATTGCTCAGCAGACGAGCAGCATTAGCGTCCACCCTTCTCACGCACAGCCTGCAGCTTCTTCTCCGCCGCTTCCCAGCTGCTCCACACCAGCCTTTACCCACTGTCACGCAGCTTTAGCAGGCGTTTCGGGCCCAGCCCTTAGCCACCTGCGCGTCACCAGCGGACCGCACGGACTGCTGCAGCTTCTTCCGCAATCTCTGATAGCCCCAGTGGCCTGCTTTAGTCTCTTTCCTCTGCGCGAGCAGGGCTCTCAGCGTCGATGACTTCGCGGGCGGCGTGCCCCTCACGCTTACGGGCCTTGATAACCGCATCAGCAGCAGCGTTAGCACCATCAGTGAGGTTCTTCTCATGATGGAAGCAGCCTGCTTTAGACGCACTATCCAAGGGCCTTTGAGGGCAGAGTTAATCGCGGACTGCACACCCTGCAATGATGGGGTAATCGGCAACGAAGCGTACCCGACCGCGACCATGTTCTACCTGCCCTCTGCCAAGAACTCTTCTCCCATACGTGATGCTTCCCAAGACTTTCCGCCGGCGTTTTTCCTGCTCCGCCTCTTTTCAACCTGCGCCCCTGCAAACTTATACGGGTGCGGTTCACCAGAGAACGATGGAAAACATCCATGAGCAACCGCTGATCGGTGGTGTAGTAATCCATGTCAATGCGAGCCGCACCGAAGGGCGACCCCATCAACGGCAAATCATCCATAATCGTGCAGCAGACGCCGAAGGCGTCAATTTCGACTCCCCGCCACCAGGCCGAAACCGATCACGGTAGTCGATCCTCCGATCCATAAGGCCAAGCTCCACGCCTCCCATGCTTCTTGATCAGGGGCAGCAGCTTTAGTCTTCCCCCAGGCCCGCAGCCTCTTTCCATGCATCCATGAACTTGCTAAAGCCACGGATGGTGACCCGTTTCGCTTTCAGAATGGCGCGGTTCTGATCACCGATCAGGCAATGAATGCCTTGATGTTTTGCCTTCGTCGAGCATTCGACACCTCAAAGCTGGCGTCGAAAAAGATCGGACGGAATGTCTTCAGCGTGACATCCTTGTGTTTTCGACCTTGCCGCCCGCTCTCGACGGTCACGTCTACTGTCAGCATCGATGGTCTCCCTGATGCCCAGGGCCCGTTTTCGACGGGGCTTGTGTTTTCATTTCGGGCCATGGCGGACCCCTTTCAATTGAGCTGTCGGATTGAAGAATGCATTGCGGACCATTCAAAAAGTCCTCCTGCGCCGGTCCGCCAAAAATGCGTAGGGCCAGGATGTTTTACTGTTGCGGCTGACCAGGCGTAACAGCAGCAGCTGTACAGAGGCCTGGTCGTCCAGGAATTCCTGGACCTTATCCGTAGGCGATGTTGTTCTCTACGCGGGACGCGGGAGAAGTCGGACTCGAGACGGCGTTTCCGGTGATGTCGTTAGCTGCAGTTACTGCCGATGATCTTCGCGAAGTCAAGCGGGCAGCTGGGCGACCAATGTAGGTGCTACATGGGAGATGACGCAGCGCTCCAACCTCACAATCGCGTATTCAACTGGTTTCGCGGCGTCGCGGGTTTCGTTCTGCAACGCAACATCCATGAAGGTGTTGTTCGTGACCAGTGAACCGACATAGTCTGTCAAAGTCCGCATCATCAGCACCCAGGGACACACCGAAGTTCCAGTGCCTGGTAGACGATGTTGTTGTCGAACTTACAACGCGCACCAGAGCAGTGACGCGCGTGTCGAGGACCACGAAGTGATTACCACGACAATAATGTCGCTACATCCCGTAGGTGAACCCAATCGGCCCTCGGAAACCTAGTCGTGCCTCCCGCCATGCGGATAAAACTCGACTCGATAGTGATGTTGACGGGCCCTTTTTCAGGTCCACATCATCCATACACCACCGACACCCATGCCACCCCTTTGATGTTGCGGAAATCCAGGTTACGGATCGATCGTGTGCCAGCGTTACCCACCAGGCGAATGCCATGGTCGGTGGTTCTGTCAGACAGGCCGATGCCGTCCATCTGAATGTCATCGAACACGCCGCCGGTGGAATCGGCATCAGCCTTCCCCAGTGACTGCAGCAGAATGCCAGCGCCGCTGGAGTTCAGGGATGCAGTCCATCGAAGTGATGAACGGGCGTTCGACGAGCTGAATGCCGTGCGGATCGCGTCCCCTTTTGCTAGCCCATGTCTAGGGTGAAGCCGTGAACGTGGCACGGTGAGCTGCCGCCACTGGTGGCGAGGAACGGTACGTTCGTAGCCGTCTTATCGAACACCAGTTTCGTGACATCACGGCCAGCGCCCTCGCGCTTACCAGCCAGCCTGTCCACATCACATGCTTGATTTGGAACTCACCGGAGGGAATCTTGATGACCTTCACCTGAGGGATCATTGATCGCGGGCCTGCAGGTTCGCGGTAATGCTGCCACCACCAGTAATTTCACCAAACCGACTGTCAGTCACATACGCTGCGCCCGCGTCACTGACCAGGGTCACCTGCGGCACAGGCGCAACAGGCGCGGTGTCCTGTTGACGACGGCACCAACGCCACTGAGGCCCACGGTACTGCTCACCTGGTATGGAACCCAAAGGGTTGTTGTTCCTCGTTCGCCACCCCTCGACCCCGCTAAAGGTGTCGTCGGTGGCGTAGAAGAAAGCAACGTTGCTCTTTTCGGCATTCTCCAGTACCTGGCGTAGCTGGTCTGTGGATTCCAGGTTGTGGATCGCATGGACGAAACGCAGCGGGGACTCCGCACGGTAGTGGTCCAGGTGACTGGGGCATCAGTGTCATTCAAGTGCTGGGTGGCTTTCTCTCAAACGACATGAGAATATCGAGTGCATTCCCAGCATCTCGGCCTCCGTGCTGGTCCTGGGGTTACTAACAACAAGGCCCTGCCGAACTCCGGCCTTGATGTCCTGGTACAGCTTCTGCACTGGGCAACCAGAGCGGCCTCAGCCCTGACCAGCCGTTGATCATCCTCGTCCAGGAACACGCCTCCCAGATGATAGGCTCTGTACTTACGAACTCCGAAAGCACCCTATCAGTAGAGCGTGTGCCTTTGATGGTGCGCATACAGCCACCACCAGGCACGTTCTTCTTCTTAAGCTCGGACGTTAGGTCGGTGAAGTCCGCTCCACCTTGTCGCCGAACCCGCTCGGGGGTTGATGATGACAAACCTGATGATGTCCAGGTTCGAGAGATGTAGTCCCACCGGAACTGGGGTTGACGCTGGTCACCAACAGGGTGACCGGACACAGTAACGCTTTACCCAGGGTTAAACCAGCGGAACGGGGGATACCTCGGCTGCCTCGCAGCAGGCGCAGGGTGGCTCAGCCATGTACTGGGTGACAGCCTTACTGATCCCAGCCTCACCCACTGGCTGGGCGGCTGGGAGTTTCGCCACAGCGGCCCTGCAGCTTCTCATCAACTGAGACGATCAGACCAGCTGCTTCTGGCTCTCACCGGTGGAAGCGCCGCCAACACGTCCTTGATCAGGCGTCTCAGGGGTTTCATCAACCCCGGGTTCGCTTCCCGATCCGCTGAATAGCGGTATTCAGTTTTGTTTCTGACTGGGAGAGACGTCAATATTTCCGTCATCGAGTAGCCTGCGTCATCCACACTGGCTGACGAGGACTTTAAAGCTTCTTTCTGTGCGGTTCAGATTCTCTGCACTCACGGGGTCCTCAGATCTCCGTCCGATATTCCATGTTTTCTCCTTGTTTGGTGGCGGATTCAAACAACTCCCACCCGCACTGATTCAGGGGTGGGTCAGGCAAGGGTAAAACTCAATTAGGCGGCGTCGGTAACCGTGATGGTGTTAGGACGGCACCGGCTGACCGGAACCATCAGCCGTGACAGCCAAAAGCACTAGCCGCCGTGAACTCGACAGTGAAGTCGCTAGTACCGGAGCGCTGAACGATCACATCATCAAGACCAGACGGCCTGCAGCTTACTGCGCAGCGTGGTCAGGGTGACGTTGAACGCCAGGTCACGGATGGTTCTCCAGAACCAACCGTCAGCGTCCATGCGCGCGCCGGTGGCGCCGTCGGAAGGTCGATCTTCTCTTTCACCTCAACCGTGGCCGCTGCCGCGCTGCGGGGTCACGGCTGACCACCAGGCGTACTCGCAGGACCAGGGTTCACCGGTCCGGGGTCTGGCGCCGAGCTGAACCGGAGCCGGATTAGCGGGAGTACCACTAGTGACCAGGCCGCGCAGTAGCAGAATACTGATCAGCCTAGCTACACCAGCATCCACAAAACCGAATTTTGACGCGGATCCACAACCTTCTCCAATCCATCGCGCTTGACTAGATACTGTCGAAGACGAACTTGTCTTTATCTGGCTGGAAGTCGAAATCGACTTTCTTGCCAGTCGGGTCTTCGGAAACGTTGAGGTTTTCCATGGTGGCGATAGCCTTCGCGCGGGTAACGCGGATCAGGAAATCACCGTTCTGTTTCTCCTCGACAAACGCGACGTGGCAGCGTGCCGGGGTGCTGGAGTGAAGCGGGCGAATCATTCACACCATCATGAAAGCATAGGTTTTCGGCCATGCGATCTTCTCCAGAGTCTCGTTGAACTCCAGAGACTCACAGGAACCAGTCAGCTCACCGGCTTTGGTGGTCACAGCGACCACACCGAAACCAATACCCTTGATCTTGTTCTTGTCGATGGTGCGGTTCAGCCCCATCTCCGTACCGTCATTCCAGCGACGCCGATGAATCCACTCGGCGGGAACATACCATCCCTTGCTGATCTTAGGATGATCGGCAAAGCTAGCAAACACCTGCATGTCAGCTAGGGGCAGGATGTTATTGATGTTTACGTACCACTTTGGCATCTAAATCACCTTTCTAATAGGAAACCACCGTGCAGGTGGCGGATGACTACCAACCCCCGATACGGGAAGCTCAGGACCTGCGATAATCCCCCGTCGCAGGACGAATAGCCGTGCCGAACCTCTGGGGTGAGGGCGCAGCTCGGAAAGCATCAACCAAAGGTGATCAGCGTCAGCTCGCGGGGCCGTCCTTAGCCTGAACACGAACCCGCATTGATCTCGCTAGTGAAACCCTGGCTCGTGGGGATACACCATCAGACTCGACGACAATCAGCAGCAGGCTTACCCCTGATGCCATTTTATCTGGCATGTAGAGCGAATCATCTCGGATCATCAGCGTTCTTACGCAGCATGTCGCGCACCATCTGCGCGGCGTCCTGCTGCGCCCTATCAACCTGTGGGTGAAAACTAGGTGGACTGAGCGCCGTCATAGTGGGTGCACTCGTGATGTCTAGGGCCAGCAGCAGTCAGCTGTGGTCAGGGTGCCGTGCTTGAGCCTGCATCATACACCCTTTCGGCTCCGCAATGGTCACCTATCGCGAAAGGCCATGCATTTTACCAACCCCACTCTTGGTTAAAACCTCCACCCCCATCGGGGATGTTTTTCACCATCCCTCTGCGGCGGCCTCAGCAGGGGCAGGGTGCTCTCTCGGATCCACTGTTCCAGGCCGGCTGTGGATAGCTGGAATCTTGCCACCAGGCTCTCCTCCCTCCACCGTGAGTAAGGAGCTCGGGTTTGTGGCGGGGTTGACGGGGCGGCGACCCACTGACCAGCCTCAAATGACGCTGACCACGGTGTATTCTTCTTCGCCGCGCTGCATCAGCCGCACCACATCCCCCTGCTCGACTCCGCACCCTGGCGGCATGTACACCACCAGGCGGTTATGCACAGCCTCCCGTGGAAGGTACAATGCCTCCATGCGGTGTCAGCCAACCCCACAACTGCCTGAACGGAAAATACCACCAGGCAAAACGATTCAAAACTGGGAAATTGCCGGGGGTCAAAAAACACGCGGATCCTCAATGGGTTTCCGTCCGGGTCGTGCGACTCGTGCCGGATAACCTGAATCCACCCATACCCCCACCTCCGCATAGGCTCCTCGGCCACGGCTGAGGATCAGGAACCTCCCACGCGGCCCACCAGAACCTGCGGCCCAACCTCGATACGCCACTCATCCGTCAACGCTCACACCACCATAGCCGGACACACCGACCTGGGCGAACGTGATCGAATCCGACTGGGGGCCAGTCGTAGACGTGAGGGTACGGACACCCGTGTTCCCGCCAACCATGATCGCCGCGGCAACCATCTCCCTGATCACGCGGGCTGCACTGAAACGCAACCACGGGACAGAAACCAGCTCGGCGTCAAAGTCGCGGCCACGCTTCAAGAACTCCTTGCAGAATGTAATCCCCAGCGTCCTGCAGAAACAGTTCGAGCTGCCCGTGCTCCTCCGTCGAGCATGCGGGGCATGCGCGGCAACATCCTTAGCGGACATGCGCATCACACCACCCCCTTAGTGTTCTAGCCGTTGTTCTTGGCTTCGTAGTCTTCCACGGCCTTGATGAGTTGCGGCTTGGTCATGCCGCGTGAGTCGATGCCGCGTTCCTCGGCTGCCTGCTGCCAGTCCTCAATCTCGCTGCCTTTTAGGCAGGCCAGATGTGGTGTTGTCGGACCTCGTCGGACTCGTCGGACCCGCTTCCTCAGTGGTAGCGGTGTCGTCAGTGACAGAATCAGCCTGTGCGTCAGCACTTGGTTCATCTGTCACAGTGACCGCTTTCTGGTGCCGTCGGCAAGCTTCCGCCCCACCAGACCGCACCCAACCAGTCCGCAACCTCCTGCACCGCACTGAACAGCTCACCCTTGACGCGCTTACGGAAGCCCCTCTTCGAGGGGTTCGCTTCCAATCGTCAACAGAAGCACTCAGGTCAGGCATTACACAATGCCTTTCAGGTCACAACAGCCTTCAGGGTTATCAACCGCATACTGGTCTGTCGCCAGAGTCAGAACGCCACGTGACGACGCGGACCACCCGCACCAGATTCGCCGCCCTCCTGATACAGGGGGCTGCCGTCAGCGGATCAGCATCTCGAGAAGAACCCAGCAGTACCGCGCTCAAGCACATACGCCTCCCCGCTCGGCATCCAGCGGGAAGCCACGAAGTTCAGGCCACCAATCGCAAATTCAGTAGCACCAGTGTAAGCCGGGTTTCTCATGGGCAATGTCACCCACAAAAACTTCTGCACCTTCTCACTGGTTACGCAGCAGCGTCAGCGTGGACCGTGACGCAACAATCAGCATCAGGGTTGTGGTTGAACTGCATACCCTCATCCGGCGCGTCATCCGGCTTAGCATCCTGAATCTTCATGATCGCATCAGTCAGATCATCCATGGGGTTAGAGTTCGCCGCATCCCCACTTCCGTGGAAACCTGCTGCGAGGAACATTAGCAGCACGGAACGCAGCCATAGCGCTACGAACATTATTACATGAATCATCGTGTTAGAAGCCGCATTAGTGGACAGCTGCACCAGGTCAATACGGTTATTCTTCCGCATCTGATACGAAATACGAATAGCCGTACCCAGTCGTGGCAGCTCACAGCCGTATGCACGCCACTCAAGCTCCGGGGACGAAACCGGAATCTCACCTGAACTCGGCGATCTCTTCCGCATCGTCCTCAAGGAACATCGATGCCGGATCCTGCCACATCACAGAACCCTGGTTGTCGGGGCCTTGGCGGAACAGTAATCCAGCGAGCTGTGCCTCTGCAATCAGGTTGATGATGCGGGTGGGGATTTCGTCGGATCAGCCATCATCCGATCGACGGTTAGTGTCTGCCCAGAGCTAAAGCCACTGGTGATGAGGTTATTCATCCTTCATTGTCCTTTCATTCTCTAGGCTGGCACCGTGAGTGCACAGTGACGAATTTTTCCGACCGGTGGACGTACAACCACACTCCACCTGCTTTGAACCAGTCGCGGCGACCTTACCATCGTCGGCGGCTGATACCTTAGTGCCTAGCTTGAATGTGGAAGCCTCACCAGTGAATTCAAGCTCCCGACAGCCGGGGAAATGTGGACAGCCACAGTGCCTCCGGCCCAATTGTGAGGTTGTTGGCACCGTTGCTGGTGCTGTCCGATACCATCTGTCACGGTCGCGCCGAATACATCATCAGCCGCCTCGCATGCTCGACGCCCCTTCTCACCCAGTTTCACTAGGCGACGCTTCGTCACAGGCTTGACAACCTCGAAAGCTGATGGGGCGCGCTCAAAACAACTCCCGCCATTGCTCTTTCTCCTCTTTTGCTTATGCCAATGGGGACTGGAAAATCTGCGCCATTTGCCGATCATAAGACTGCACCGCGCAGCAGTCGTATGCTCGGGGTGGTCTGTCCATGCCCGATCTCAGCACGTGGAATCGACTCGGCAACGCACTCAGCGTCTCCGCAGTCTTCTTTTCTGTCCAGGGACAGGGCTTTCAGCCACCGATCCTCAGACGCAGCACTGATACGGCCCTCCGTGACCGCAGCCTGAACCAACTGCTCATGCGACGCCTGCGCCTCCTTCTCGCGCGCAGTGTCCGCATACGCGGCCTCTCCTGCAGCCTCACGGTACATTCTCAGCATCCACCGTGACGGTCAACCCGTCATCCCTCGGCCTGCTGCTTCTCGGCTAGCTGCTGCTCCAGCTCCTCGACACGAGCCTTAGCTTCCATCGCTTCTTTACGCGCGGCCTCCAGCTCCTCAGCCGTGCTATCCGGGGTGGTCACTCCGCCCTCGGTCAGGCGCCTCATCCAGAGCCGCCAATAGTACCTTGTCGTCAACCTCACCTGGGACACCAACGCGGTGGGCGACCCCATTCCGAAAGATCCATGTGATCCCCTTTCATCTTGTCTCAAAATTGCAGGTCGCCCTGCGTTTTTACGGTCCTTCATGCGGAAGGGAATTCATCGCGGAAACCACCCACAGCCGCCAGGGCCTGGAATCCTCCCGCCTGCGGACTCGACACGATCAGTCAACCGGCCTCCACAGCCTCATCAGCGCTGAACCAGGATTCCTCCCGCATCGCGTCGCGCCAATCCTCCCATCCCCCACCGGCCTGGCCTGGTAGATCGCCGCGAGGTTACTCAGACGCGCGGTTCAGTTCCTTCCCGCGCAGCGCAGCATGTCTTCCGCGTTGCCCATGCTCGCGCCCCACGCATCGTGGATCATCAGCTGTGAGTGCGGCATCATCACTACCCCATCACCAGCGCCAACCGCAATGAATGACGCGGCCGATGCGGCCAGTCCTCCACGACCGTGGTGACTTTAGCTGGGTGGGATTTCAAAATGTTCATGATCGCACTGCCATCAAAAACATCACCACCAGGTGAATTAATCTGGACTGCAATATGGTCAACATCCAGATCACGGAGAGTGTCCACCATCCCCGGCTGTGTCGCCCCAATAACCGATCCTCGTCGAACAAGTACACCTCGGCCCTCACGAGGTGTCAGGTTCTTGATCTGCATCCCCACTCAGAACCCCTCCTTCCGAATTACTCTGGGCTAACGTCGCCCTAGTTCTTGGGCTTGTTTCTCATCCTCCGCGCGCTCCTGCAAAAGCCTCCAACAGCGGACGCTCTGGCGGCAACCCCACCTGCGTCGAATATCCTCCTCCACACGCCTTATCAGGGATGATCGCCCCGCACTGAATCAGCAAGGCCAGCGCCTCAGCTGTAAGTTCCTTCTTCGACCCTGATAGGGTACAAACTCGATCAGGGGCACGTGCCGTCATACTCAGGAAAAGTCTATTTCAACTAGGTCCTCAACGATGTTGGTTCGCGGTGTCCCTGATCCAATCAGCGGTGGTCTGCAACGACTGAATAAACAGGTCAGCCTGCGTTTCCGCCAGACTGTACGAGCCGCCCTTGCCTTCCAAGTTCAGGAAGTGCGCCAACACGGCTTTTGCCATCATCGAATCATGGTAGGTGATCGCCTCACGCGGCGACGCCAGCTGACCAGTCGTGCCCTCTAATCTCAGCTCGCCCCAGCCGGGATTGATGCCCCGGAGGACCCACCAGACCTAAGTGAGGTTGCTATCTTCCTCACCAGCGGCCAAGTCACCATCAGGGTCGTTGGAAATATCGCTACCGGTGTGCACGGGCACGCCCATGCCGTTACGATCCAGGGCATTGTATTCCAGCCGTATCAGCCGATCACGCAACACCCAATGCTTATACGCAGCACGCAACACTGATCGGCCCGTCCAGGTCGTGTCCTTCGGGCGGTACACGTACGCCACCAGGCGATCCACCGGGATAACCGGCGGCTCCGTGTCCCCTTCGCCGCATACTGCTCGATAGATCCCAACCCCCGTCACGCGCAATGTTAATCCGCGACACAGAACCAGGAGACGAAGCAGCCAGCTTCACCAAGTGTTCTTCCTCATTGATCACCCCGTACACCTGTTCAAAGAACACATGCCCGAACTGCAACGCCCACAGCACTTTCTCCAGGTGCTCCGACCAGGAAATACGACCCCGCATCCTAGCCATAGGGCGATGCGGATCATCCCCCAACAGGGGAAGGCGCAGATCATCAGCAACCCGGCGCGCAATCTCATCCGGCGCGCCATTAGGATTCACCCGCCACGTCACACGCTGAATCCGCGAAGCTAATCGCATTAAGTACTGATGCGACCATGGGCGTCTTCGCGCTCCATCTTCGCAGAACACATACCGACTGCGGCCAGCGCAGCTCCCAGTTGTCATCCCTGAGAAATTACTCGCGGTCAGGGGCGTGACCCACTTCACGCAGGCCAACTGCATCATCAGCCATGACCCATCACCTCCTCTACTAGAACACCAGGGCATCAACCCTGCCAGTGGGCATACTATGCGCTCGGGAACGCCACTCGACAGCAGCGGCGGTCTAGACCAACAAAACGTTTCTTCGCAAGCATCTTCGGCTCGACGAAACCAGGGATTCTCTAAAATCAACCAGGCCCCTACACCGCGAACGTCGCCGCCACGATAAGGAAATATCCCCTCAGCCCTGGTCAACGCACGCCCAATCTCCCTGATCGTGCGGGTCTTAGCGATCCGCCAAGCCTCAACCCAACGCTCATCCCCATCATGCCGAAATGCGCCTCCTCGAACATCCGCATGAACAGCTCAAACGCCGCCGAAACGCGTCTTAGCCGTCATCGATGTCGCCTCAACCCCTTTGCCAGCCTCCAGCGGATGCACCAGCGTCGAAGCCGCACCAGCAGGATCGAGAAACACGCACGGATCCGAAACATCCACTGCACCACCGATGAACTCGGCAATTTCATCGCGGTCGAACTCCAGTGATCGGCGCAGCCAAAGAGGTGAACGCGACCCACCACCGGATAGCAGAAACCGCTGATGCGGTCGCCGCACCGGGGCAACGTCCACTGCGATGCAGGATTCCCAGACTGGTTCGGCTGTGGGTCAGTGGGACTTCTGCCACGCATCCAGGCCAATGACCGTGAACTCTTCCTTAATTCACCCGAGCGTGGTACGCGGTTGCCTTTACTCAGCGACTCGACGAGGAACTGTCTCGAGCAGTTCGTCCGAGTTTTCGCGGCCGCGGCATCAGCCTTGATGTCTGATAGCTGCGCGCCCGGCCCTCATCCACCAGGGATGGGTAGCACTTGGCCCAGGCTCCTGAACAAAACGGGTCATCGTTTTCAGCAGGGACCATTCACGGAATAGCATGCCCTCAGCACCGTCGATACCGGCCCAGCGTTCTCGGCTGAGAAAATCGCCCCGTGGGCATGCTCAAACCGGTTGACCGGCGAAGAAATGTAGATGGTTTCAGTGCGCGCTCTGCGCCCTTTGTCAGCTTCGAGATAGCCGCATGAACCCTCATTCGGCAAATCGAAACACTCGTCGAAACTACCCAGATCACACGACAAGCCACGCCCTGTTTTCTTCGTGCGGGTGCGGAACTTAATCTTCGCGCCATTCGGAAAGTGAATGGCCTCCTTGCCGTTAGTCTTCACCAGCGTAGGAATCTTCACCAACATAGTCATCATCCCACCAGTGCAGCAAATCATCGTTACCCCCAATGACCTCCACAGGCGGTCACGGGGCATCGATAGCTGTGTCTATGAAGTGCGCCGTGTGCAGCAAGTCCTTCTCGCGAACAGGAACACCCCCACCAGCTCCTGGCTACCAGCACCTCGCCCTTGCCGTTCTGGCGGGCCAGCACCACCACGGACTCACTGGTGAGACTACACCCAGCTACGCGGCGTTGGGGATGGTGCTGGCACAGTCGCAGCAAATCCTCCTGCCACGGAAACAAAGTCTATGCCAACCCAGCGGCAAAACTCCACAGCCTGGATACCCTCATCCCACATCACCAACAGGGTAGAGAACAAGCGGGGCTTCTGCACCCTAAAAGCACACTCAAATCCACCGCCCTTCATGTCTAAGCTTCACAGCCTCTGAAAAAGCCGCCTCCCACGCAGCTTCGGGACCGCGTTTTCTCAGCACCCGGATTAAAACAAGTCCAAGGTCCTTTGATCCAGCCCTGATCTTACGGCTGATCTTCTCCTGCGCCACTACAATCGGGCGTGATGCTCCCCCTCTCAGAGAAGCTGAGTCACTACCCTCCTGCGTGATGGTGCGTCGTGCCGTCTCGGCCTGGGCAGATCTAGGTCAGCGAAATGCTGCACAAGCTCAAAAATCACTCTAGCAGACAGCGTGCGGCCCTCGGTGAGCTTTCGACGATTTTTAGACCCATCAGCCATGCGGGGCCTCTAACGGGGTTTTGGGGCCGGATTCCGGGTTTCATAAACGCTAACCCTAGGGAGAGAGGGCAAGGTCGAAGGCCATTAGAGTCGGGTAGCCCCTTTATGATTTGTGGCAGGGGTCACATGTGGGTTGGTCACGTCATGCGAAGCGCAGCCCCCTCCCCGGGGCCTCGACGCGCGCTGGCTGCGGTGCTTGCGTGAGCGCTGGACGAGGTGATCGTTCTTCCCGTCTTGGCGTTACTGTTGCATGTGAAGTGCAGCGCAGGCGTTCTGCGAGGCGTCCGCCTTGCGCGCGGGGTTGGATGTGGTCTGCGGCTGGGGGTTTGTTGTCCCAGTTTTGGTGTGGGTCGCGCCACATTGGTTGTCCGCACCACCAGCATGCCGTCACCGTCGTGGTGTTTGCGTATGAGGGCGGCTGCGTTGTTGGGCGTGGCGCCAGCCTAAAGCCTTTGGTTTCGGTTTTGCCTTTTGTGCGTTTGCGTGCGACTTGCATTGGCACCTCCGTTTTTGGGCATGAGGTAAGCCCCTGCACCCTGGCCTTTTGTGGTGGGGCGGTGGGTGCAGGGGAGTTTGCGCTGGGTGCCAGTATAGCTAACTGGGATTCATTTCTGCGTTTTCGAAGTTGATTTCCAAGTGTTGTTTGATTTGGGCGAGGTTGTAGGTGGCTTGGCCTTTGGGGTTGAGTGCGTTTGGTGATGTGGCCTCAGTTTTGCCCATGTTGCGAGGGTTTTGGGGTTGATGTGGATGCCAGAAGCGCCTCATGGTGATGTTGATGGACCTGGCGGTTAGGTAGGTGTCCTGTGTGGGGGTGATGGGTGTGGGGTTGAGGTGGTGTTCTAGCACGGTGATCTGTGTGTTGATCTCGTGTAGCAGGTCGTCGTGCATGCCGAGTGGTTCGATCAGTGCGGCATTGAAGCTGATGTAGTCGAGTAGTTCGATGGGGTTGTGGGTGAAGCAGCGTGAGGGTGTGAGGTGGTTGGCTGCGTCGCGCACATACTCGAACAGGCGGGCGACATATTCGATGCTGGTGTCGATGGCCCACGTGTTGCCGGGTGTGCGTGGGCCTGGTGCGCAGCGTTTGTTGCCTGCGCCTGGTTTGGTTTGCTGTGTGGTTTTGAGTGTGTCAGGTTGGATGTGCAGATACCGTAGGCGCTGTGCCTGGTCATGGAGGTTGTTGTGGGTCACACTGTGAGTGTAGCGCGTTTGAGTTCTATCAGTTTGTACATGTTGTGGCCTGACCAGTAGTCCACCTGGGTTTCGTCACGGGTGACGGTGATGACATAGGGGAGGGTGGTTCTTCCAGCCTGGGTCAGCTCATCAGCAGCCAGGGCGGGGTGCTCTCTAATGTCCACCACCTCGTGTGGCAGGTTATGCTTTGCGAGGAAAGCGATGGTGGCTTTGCACTGTGTGCAGCCCGGCTGAGTGTATACGGTCACCATTGTTTACGCCGCCATTCCCAATGTCTCGGTACCACGTGCGGTCAAAACCAAATCGCCGTATTCGTCGTGGGCGACGTAACCGGCTGCGATGATGCGGCGTGCTTCTGACTGTGGATGCGCTTGCCAGCGGCGAGACGCCGCAACGCGCGAATGGGTGCATCCATTTCAGGATCCCTTTCTTGTTAGTGTGTTTGATACGTGTCAGGTATGAGGATACCCCCGCACTAACCTGCGTCACGATACAGGCCAATGCGGGGGCATCTAAATGGGTAGTTTACTCGAATGGGGTTTGGCGTGTAGGCGTAATGTCCGCCGAAAGCGTCGCGAGGATCAGGTCTTGATTCAGTATCTCCTGCGATGTCATAGCGTCTTTCGGGCCTCCGCATACATCCCACACGTCACCATCGTCGGTGAGCTTGTGCGCATGGAAGACTTCATATACATCTCCATCCGCATCGACACCCAGGGCGACGATAATAGCGTGCTCAGGTAGCTTGGCCATGTCATCGAGTGTGCCGGATGCGTCCCTTCTCCGAGTGGCGTCGATGCGCACAATAATCTGGCGGCGTACAGCCCGCCCACGGTTTGCGTAGGCTTTGCAGAGACCCGAACATCACTCCCCTCCCTTCAGTTGGCATAGGAGTCATGAGGATAGCCACCGCATCATCCAAGCAACGCGGCGACTCATACTCACGGGTGATCACACGCTCGTCCTTTAGCCCAGCCACCAGGTGAGTGACCATTCTTCCGGGACACGTACACGAGGTTGTTGACCAGCATCATCGCACGCCCACTTGCCTTCCGGGGAGCTGCTGGAACACTTCATCGCGTTCATCAAGGTTCATGGGGGTTTCGCGAACTCCATCTCCATGCCAGGCTCATTCCCGGAACGGCTCCTCGGACAGCACGGTTCCGGGCCGTGGGTCATGCCCTTTGGATTTGATCGAAGATGGATTCCTTCAAAAGCTGCTCCGCTCCTTCTCTGCCTTGACCTGTTCCTCATGCAGGTTCACTACCCGCTGAGGAAAAGCGCGAGTGCGCGGCCTTTGTGCTACAGTGCATGCCGTTCGACGAGGGTGAACTCCACCACATCATCAAAGGTCCACATGGCGGATTTGCATATCACCATCAGGCGCATGCGTGACCGCCCGTACCTCCTGCGCATCGATGAGGCCAGGGATCCACGATCATCAGGTGCTCACGACCAACCGTTTCAATGTGCACTCCTGCGATGCCGTCGGACCCGTGGTTTCGTTTCATCACACCTGCACGAGGGCATCCTCGTTGCTGCAGGATTTTCAGTCAGCTCGTTGAAAGCTGATTTTCATCATGGTCATTTTGTTCACCATTCCACGTCGTGGCCAGAAGATTTCGATGTGATCGCTGAGTGCTCATTGGTTTTTCCTTTCAAAGACAATGTCGGGGTAGTAGGTGGTCTCCCAATCAGCGCGTTCCTTATCGGCGCCCCGGATACCGCAATAGTTGATACGCGTATCCACCGGCGGTCAGGCGGCCACCGTAGTTCATGGCATACGCAGGAGGTGAATCAGGAGAGGTCACGCTGGCCCAATAGTCGGAAGACTTCGACGGCGGACCAGTAGCCTATCGGGCGGCACGTGTTCGGGCTTGCCTTGCCCCATCTTTGCATCACCATGCCGCGCGTCCTGGATTCCCTCAGCCCCTGAGTCCGGTGATGCGGCGCCCACCGCACGGCGTTCCGCTTCACGGAATCCAGGGTCGGGGGCGTGCTGGATCATTCCTGTGGTGTCCTCATGCGCAACGCGCCACGTTGTCACCGGGGACAGTGATCTCGTGGTAGTTCACCATGTGGCCGTACTGGTTGAGGAATGCGTCTCGTGTGGGGTCGCGGTCAGGGTTTGTCGAACCCGTCTACCCGCACCCGCACCAACGGAGGTGCAGGCCGGTTTGCGCGGCCAGCCACGCCACCACCGTGGAATCTTTCCCCCACGATGTGGACACGAAACACGTCAGCCTCAGCGAACGCGCGGATCGTGTCAATAGCCGTGCTGATGCGTTTCGGCGTTCCGGGGTCAGGGTAGGTGTCGTGGCGGGCGATTTTCTCCCAGGCTTCCAGGTCACGGACACGGTGCCTGTGGGATTGGATTAGCAATGCTCCATCCTCCTCGCATTGTCAGCGGCACGCCTGCGGTTGCCTTTTACAGCAACAAGCACGTGTTGATGCAGACGCCCGGCTGATCGGGTTGGGGACCACCAGCGGCGCAGCATCCTGTGCCTGGTGCCTACTGGGTTGATGATGATGTGCTCGTTGACGAGGCGGAATCCGGTTTCCTGCATGATGCGGGCCGTGTGGTGCGGGAGCATCCGCAAGTGACCTGTGACTGTCACGCAGATCACCTACCACCCACACAGGTACCGATCCTCTTTGAGCGCGGCGTGGCAGTTGAGTAGGGCTGGGCGCACGGCGTCGGTGCGTGTCCCAGGTCATGTTGGAAAGGTCACGCGGATCATCCGTGTACTTTTCACAGTGTGGTACGGGGGCAGGTCAGCACCACATCAGCCAGGGGTTTTCGGGTGGTAAAACGCCCCGTCCCCCACTGTGTATGTTTACCAGTGGGGTTATGCTCCAGTTGTGGGCTATTTGGGCGGGGTTGATGTCCACGACCCTCATGCGAGATGCCCAAGACACCCGCGACGTAGCCGCGTGTTGTACCACCAGAAAACGGATCGTCACGCATGCGATCCCTCGCCTGCGTACCAGGTCAGCATCAGCTCAGTTAGTACCGGGTCGAAGCGGCTACGCCCACCATTGATACTCGTGTGGTAGCCGCTCTTCCCATGCGCATACAGGTTGTTTATCCCTACCGCTGGTGCCGTCATCAGGCATCACACCATCCCAGTACTTGCGGCGGGCCGCCACTCCGTGGTGCGGGTGTCCAGGGGTTGACCATGGGTGAGATGCCGTGACGTCGAGACGGCGGGTACTGGCCGGTCAGGTTTCCCGCTCCTGGTCAGGTGTGAATGGGGAGTTCAGCGGTCGCGAGGCACCCGCCCACTCGGGTGATGGTATGGGGCACGCGGACGCCGCATCACCCGGGCCGTCTGGCACGGGCATCGGGCAGCGCTTCTCCCCAGATCATGTCGGTGTGTTCCAGTGGACGCAGTTCCCATTTCTGCACGTGCGAAACCATTCCTGTGGCGCGCCCCAAGATGGTGACATCACCCAGAAGGTCGAGCAACGCATCAGCGGCAAAGCCTGGTCATCGCATGATGCCAGCCAATTAATCTCATCGTAGTAATCAGCCGATAGCACTGTATTGCAGGCCTTCATCGCACCCAGACCACTGTGATGGTCCCTTGGCTTTCGTGAACCTTGCCATTTCACGGGTGGCTGGCTTACGCCTGATTTCAACCGATGTCGAAGTCAGGCTTCGTCACGATAGCGTCACGTACGCAGCCCACACCTCCTCCCGCTCCCCAATGAGACGGCGGAAGCGGAAATCAATCCACATACTCATCAGTCATCGGCGGCAGCGGCTTCCCATCACGCACCGCACGCTGATACGCCGCATAAGACAACGGCGCATCCAACGGAGACAGTGTGCCAATAACCGGGGTGTCAGATAGGCGGTCACCTGCAAATCAATCATGACGCCAGATCCGTAATCAGCTGGCGGATTTCGCCGGCGTTTTCACAACATGCTGGTCCACTCATTGCGACCGCTGGGCCTCAACTGGTCGATGCCGTCAATGAGGGCGACGCCGAAGCCCTGAGCTGTCTGCACAGGCGGGCCTCCCATCAGGCGCCCACGAGGACAGGCCCGCGTACATGACCTGGATTTGGGCTTTAGTCGCGGCCTGAGACACTCCCAACCATGCCTGCCCACAGGCGGGCACCGGGGATGAGGATTTGCTGATCAAAAATCATCTAGAGCAGTCCCCCAAATCACCCTTAGTCATCTGGATCATCCGCTGCGCCGGTGTCGTGCCCGTGTCCTTCCGGGTGCAACTCTCGCTGCGGTATTTCGCGGCGCGGGTGCTTGTCCTGGATCAGGCAGCGCCAGTTGTTCTCCACGCACACCAGCATCAGGTCGGAGGCGCGTAGAGTGCCGGACACAATGTCCGACTGGGCGGCGTAGCCGAGCAGCGACAGCATGGGAAGGTATTGTTCGACGCGGCGGGCCATGTCCAGGTTGGTTTTCGCGGTCGATGTGACCCGCACCACCGAAAACAACAGGTCAACAGCAGCCTTGGATGAGCTACCGTCTTCAATTCCTGCGTGTTCGATGAGGTGCCGCAAGGAGCTACACGGATGCCGTGCCGCACACTCGCAGCGGACGAACGAGCACCTTCGAGATGGTGCCGGTTTCAGGGGTCCATGACTTCTTGGGTGCGTAAGCAGGCTGGGTGTTACCGGCATTGCCTGCCCCGTGGTGGAAGGGGGTTTGCAGCGTGGCGGTGATGCTGACGTGGGATGCGAGTTTCGGTGTGATGGTGACCATTAGTAGGGGAATCTCCTCTTCTGCTTCTTTCTTGGCTTTGCGGGCGCGGTTTCCAGGCGGCTAGTGCCATGATGTAACGATGGTGTCATCGACGTGGGCGGCCCAGGCTTAGTAGTCCTGGTTGATGACCTCAGCCGCTGTTTTCGCCACTTGTGCGGCGTGGGTGGTGAGCACTGGGATTTGTGGTTTGCGGGCGGCGATGGTGAGGTTGCCTGGTTGGCGTTGTCTGCACCAGCAGCGGCGGTTTCAATCGCGGTGGCGGCGCGGCCTCCCCAGAAGTCAAGGCGGCTTGGCCCGTCATCGGTGAGGCTGTCGCGCAGCCTCAGATACTGGGTTGATTGTGGCCTGGTCAGGTTGGTCAGGGGTGTGGGGTAGGCATTGGTGTCCTCCATGATGGGTTTGGTGATGCACCAGAGTGCGAGGTCAACTAGGGGGGATGTGCGCAAGTGTTCTATGCGCTGGCTGGCGTGGTGCCAGTGTTTGAGTTGGTCGTGGGTTTTTATGGCATTTCCTGGTGCTCCGTTCTTGATGTTTTCTGCGGTGACTCCCATGCGGCGAAGGGTGATGGTTTCCTCGAACACCCAGCGGAACCGGGTGTGGTTTATTTCGATGGTGGTGTCTTCCGTACGGATTGTTGACGTGTCACCACCGTGGTTGGTGGTTGCGTAGGGCAGGACGTGTTTCTGTCCGCTGGTGGCGATACACATCACCCATTCCCCCGCCAGTGGCTGCATGAGCAGGTCAATGATGGGGCGGGTGTTGGACCGGTTGGTTTGGCACAGTCCGGGCACATGCCACGGGGCTTTCTCCACCGAGTCGGGCAGGTCCACCCCAGGGGCGCAGACCCAGGACCACATGCGCGGCGACAATGCACCCTTACCTGAGCAGCACCATAGGGCGGCTGGTCCGACACGCGCAGTGTGGGCGCGCCACAGGGAATGGTCGGTGAAGTTCTCCCCCAGGGCACGCCGAGCATCAGCTGTGATTTCCTGGGGCTCACCAGTGATTGAGCAGATACCGGGCTGTGGTTTCAGCAGCTTGCCCTTGGCCCCTTCGATGGGTGGGCGGCCTACTGTGTCGTAGATGAGTTGCTGTGCTGAGGTCATGCAGTGGGTTCACCACCAGCAGTCCCACATCCGTAGGCTTTCGCAGCCCACCCATTGAGCATGAGGCGTTCAAGATTGGCATGGTTCTTCACAGATCCATTCCCGTGGTAGCACACACGGTGATGCGTGAGGCGCGCGCCCTTGCGCCACCCAGTGGCCGGGGTGAGGTTTCACCACTCCATGTCGTGGATATTCAGCGCGTCCGCGAGCATGCGTGTCCCCACGCTTCGTGCTTATCCTCGGGGAGGGCGCGGCGTTTACCGGCTGCAGACGGTGGCGTTCCCTATGAGGAGAACTCCACCTGCACCCCAGTCGCTGGGAGCGTCGATACTGCGTTCCTCCATCACCAACAGGTGTCACAGACCTTTGGACGGGTGGCGGTGCTGCACAGCAATGATCCGCTGGTCCGGTACCGCGTAGAGTACGCGCCCTTCGTTGGGAAACTCAGCGGCCACCAGGCCGTGTAGCTGCTGAGAATCACGCGGCAATTCCCCATCAGGTTCGCAAACCACGTGAGAATCATGGCCACCCCACTTCGGTGGTGTTTATGCGTCTGAGTTCACATTTAGGCATGTGATTCTCCTCTCTTCGCATGCATATCCCCAGTCGCCCGGCGATTCTTCGCCATGTCGGTAGGGGAATCTCAGCGGGGGTTTTTGTTTTTGCGTGCCCGGCGCACAATCTGCGTGGATTGATCACTGCACTATGACCCCGATTCATGGGAATATTGTCTAGCGCCCACTCGACTGGCAGCAAAGGTACCGCGTAGTAGAACGCGTGCGTGTCGTTCCCTCCACAGGGGTAGTCTTTTCGGGGCGTTGCAGCTCCTGCGCTAAGTCCTGTTTGGTGACTTTTTATCTCAACCGCCCAGCGCTCACCTTTGCGGAATAAGATAAAGCGCATCAATGTACCTAATGCCTTTACCTGTTCCCGGATTAGCGCCCTGGACGGGCGTCAGGCCCAGTGGGGCGTGCGGGCATACAGCTTCATTGCGGCGCTTATAGCTGCTGTGAATCGCGTGAAAGCACTGCTCCTCCGTCTTCGGCACACCCAAGTACTGGAGAAGCTTAAGATCTTTGTCCCTCATCGCGGTTCACTCCCTGCGCATCGTCCTGCGCCTCCTTCTCTTGCTTCCATGATTCGGCGCGAATGGCGATCATGTCGTGGATTACCCTGGTATTCCGCTTGCCAGCGTTCTTATGTGGCTTCGTCGTGGCGCTTCCAGTAGTTGGCGCGGCGTTCAGCGACAGACTTGCATCATTGTGTCTGGGTGCCTTCCCAGCATCCGATGCGTACGAAAAGTGTCTCCGGTTCCGGTGCGGGCAGCGGTGACCCATCGGCTTTCTATTCCTGCAGGGCCAGCAACGAAGATGTGCTGCTTGCCGGACACCTCCGCGTCGCCGGACACCTCCGCGTCGCCGGACACCTCCGCGTTGCCGAACACCCGCGCGTCGCCGGACACCTCCGCGTTGCCGAACGCCGCGCGTCGCCGGACACCCCCGCGTCGCCGGACACCCGCGCGTCGCCGAGGCACCTCACGCGTTGCCGAGACACCGCCGCGTCGCCCGGACACCTCCGCGTCGCCGGACACACACGCGTCGCCGGACACCTCCGCGTCGCCGGACACCTCCGCGTTGCCGAACACCCGCGCGTCGCCGGACACCTCGCGTCGCCGGACACCTCCGCGTTGCCGAACGCCGCGCGTCGCCGAACACGCCGCGTCGCCGAACACCCCACGCGTCGCCAGAACAAGTTTGATTCCTTCTCGGTGAAAACCGCCGAGACTCACCTTCATCCACATATCGGCTTGGGATGCTCTCGGTGGCTTGAGATACGGTGCAGAGTGCGTCCAAAAGACCGTGATTGTTTTCGTCAGTGAGGCGATATTTTCTTTCGCTCATTTCACTCTCCTTGTATAGTTTTTGTTAAAAATCATCCCATAATATGGGGCTTTATGTTTTATTCACATATTATGTTCCTGGTATAAACATCACTCCTTGATGAATACGTCAATGGGTTCGCGCTGCTTTGCCTGGCCCGGTGACCATAAAGCAGCTTCCGCCTTTTGCTAGGCTGATAACTTCCCGTGTCGGTATTTGTGTTTTGTTCCATTTGAGCACCAGAGTGCCACCAGTTTTCAACACATGAAACCCCTCCGCAAACCCCTCCACGGTCATCCCTCCATGGTGAAAGCGCCCGTATTTCGCGGCGGTCACGACGACGCCCTAGACTCTCAAGATGCGGCGGATCGAAAACCACATGATCAAACGAATCATCGGAGAACGGGGAGGCACGAAAATCACGCAGCAACATCAGGCTAGTTTCCAGCCTCCTACCGTCGCACAACTCAGTATCAAGCGTCCGGTTGTCCACGAGAAACCGCGCTGGTGTTGTGGGTCGAACCACATCATTCAGCTACCGCCGTCATATCAGAACACTTCATTTCATCGCCAAAAGCTAACTGCATCGCGGTGGACGACAAACGCAGAAGCTCCTCACGGGTGAGCTTCACTATGATTTTCTACCCGCATATTCCGCTCAATAATGAAGCAGATGCGCATCCTCACCATTGTCCTCAGCATTACCAATGCAGAAGACCCCCGTTCCCAGGTCAGAGTTGCTTGCGCCGATCGAGTCCCCACCGTCTTCAAGCGGGGAAAGCGCCCCATCGTCTCCTCGTCCACTGATGAGAGTCCCATAGATTAAATTAAGCATCTAGGCCTCTTTGATTTCCTGCCTGGTGGCGATGCCGTCATCGAATCGGCGTTTTGATGCGGTACAGGTTGAAAAGGGTGTTGAGGTTTCGGTGTCGAAATCCACCATGTATCCGTACTCATCGGTTTCATTTGCCCCATGTCCTCCCCGCCGGATGCGGCCCGACAGTTCGACGTTTTGCTCACGCAGTTTTTGGCGCTCACTGCTGCGCATCAAGAAGGGTGCGGAAAACAACATCATCCATTTGATAATCTCGTACGCTTTCGCCCTGGCTCAGGGTGGACTTGAACGACACCAGGAAAGCACCCGCCCTCCCGGCTGGGGTAATCGTCGGCGGGAAAAGCCGGTCACACACAATGCACGTGTGGGTGTCCACCCGCCACTCATCCGTGTACACATGCTCCACACCATGTGTGGTGTATGTGGTTCGCCCAGCCTCATGCGCGAGACCCAGCTTCTCCACATCATCAGGACCACAATCATCACAGATCACAAACACGTTATTTGCCCTGTCAGGGGCCAGGGGCTGACATGATTTCCTCATGCATCCCTCATCGACTCTTCCACCTGAGCAGCAGGTGTGGTTTCGTCAATCATGGTTTTTCCTTTCAATGCCAATAGTGATGCCCTGCAAGTTCACTCACGTACTTGTCTTTGGCTGTTGCGCGTATCGGGCTGAGAACCGGGGCACGCAGCTCACTTCTCACGCCAGCCTCAATAAACCCGGGAATGGGCGACATTACGCGCCGAATATATTCATCAATCATTACCCGCACGGCAATGAAATTGAACACCCGATACATGCTGTTCGCCTCAAGCAGTTGGGGTATCACTGTCCACCTCAATCACCATGTAAACCCGGCCCTTCTCCCCGAGCCGGCTCATCGATAATCAGCATGACCTTCGTCGCTTGAAATTCGAAAGGTATCATCAGGAACCAACCCCGCATCCACAACACCATCACACATGGCCTTAAGCGTCGGAGCGAGATTATCCGCATCACGACGCCGCCTATCACGCGGCTGATAATGCAACTCCACACGCATGCCGCTGAGGGAAAGCCGAAGACGCACGCGCGAACAACCGCCTCATACCGAATACGGCGCACAATCGACGCCTGCTCCGACCAATGCCGAAACCTCATATTCGGCGTCAACAAAAGGCTTAGTAAAACCAAACTCAATTATGTGGCGGCTAGGCATTGTCATCCTCCGCCAGCAAAGTAAACTCCCAGCCCTCAATCAACAGCAGATGCGGGGAATGGAATTCGTCGTACTCATGCTCAGTAAAAACCAGGGGCAAAACATTTACCGACCAACTCAAGCCACGTGACTTCCACCTCAATCTCGAGGTTGTGCCCATGCCGTCGATCTCTTTGCAGCGAAAAGCCTTATCCCCCAGCTGGAGATAATCCACGATTCCCATGCCAATCAACCAACGGCAACGCCGCCAACATAGCCTCCACAAGCACCATCTGAGCACTAAACCTGTACTTATCATCAGGATTGTAGTAATGCGTTTTCAGCTCCAGTAATAAACCGCTTCTGAACCACCCGCCGATGCCCTCAGCGACGAGATTTCGCATCACTCAAAACTTGACTCCCACTCGTAACGCAATCCACCACTCTTAGTGGCCGCACGATACTGAGGTCGAGTCCCCGCGCATCATAGTCATGCGACAAAAACTCAGTATTACTTATCGAATAAGCACCCATCGTTTTCCTTTCATGCTCAAAAAGTTGATGCAGCGCAACCGCTGCTTGTGAGCACGCATTGCCAATGGCCTTAAGCTGCGATGTTCGCGACAACCCAGAGCACACCAGTAACATGCCCATCAGGAAGCCCCATCATCCACTCACTAAACACAGCAGCAAGCCTCAGGCGGTTGTACGATTCATCTCCACGGGTGAGGCGCCGGCCTCGTCACCAACTCCACCTGCGGATCGCTGGCCCCGCCTCTCCCCAATCAAATCAGGAAAATGCTCCGTCACCACCGTCAAAGGCGGCGTGTTCCGCGCCCGGTCCGTCACACTGTCCGCCCGGCGCGCATCCGAGCGCTGTGGGCGTGGGCAGACATCTTCACCACCGTTTCCGCCAGCGAGCCGTGCGCTTTCTCCACATGGCGGCGCGCCCTGCGACCCCATTGTGCAGCCTGGTGATCCGCCGCCTCGGTGTCAGAAGCAGGGTCACTATCGTTCCCCAGGTGCGTTGATTTTTCTATCAGGCGGCCCGCGTGCGAGGCCTGCCCATGATCCCGTCAGGCTTTCAGGTCAGGAAAAAGCCGCGAGGATGAAAAGACACTCACGATGGTGCGGGGCACCGATGTCGGAGGCTCGAAGGCTTGTCACCACGCATGCGCCCGTCTTCGGCCATGTCTCCGAGTACTCGATCGAACTCCGAGACCTGTGTCAGCCACATTTTCCAGGAAGATGTGTGGGGTCGTAGGTACGCAGTGCTTCCTGACGTGGGAGGCCATAGGTGCCGCTCATCGTGTTCCTTTTCCGTGCCCTGCGTGCGAAATTTGGCTAGCAGGGGTACCCGCCTGTGAGGGATGTCTACTTGCGGGATGATTCCCCAATCAATGGTGGTGATGTCCCCGTAGTTGGGGATGCCTGGCCAGTGGTGTTTGAGTATTGATGCTGGTGCTTGGTCGCATTCAATGAACCATGCGGGGTGTGCGTTGGGAAATGCGGCTTGTGCTGCCATGTCGAGAGCCCGCCGCTAGCCGCTGAATAGAGAGCCTATTTTCATACGCCCCCGTTATTTTTCAGCGTGTTCACGTTCGATTTTTCGTAGTTCGCCTGCGGCTGCGGTAGTTCCCATGCCATTTGCTCTGCCTCGTCTGCGTTTAGGAAGATCAGTGTCGTCGAGGTAGAGTGTGATTGATGGAGAGTCGTTTCTCTTATCATTCCTGAGGATGCTGGCACCGTTTCCGATGCGGCGAATGGTGGTGTAGTCGCCATGTTGTACGTTGGTGGTTTCAACCTGACGATTAGCGTATTCTCTCAGGTCGTTGACGGCGGCGTTCATGCGTTCCATGAACATTTTTCCTCGTTACCCGTTGGGTCATTGTTGTTCCTTCCGATGGCGTGTATGGCTTGTGCTATGTGGGTGATGGTGCGGTGTAGGCGGTCTGCTGTTTTGGTGATGTCTTTCAATACCACACCCTGCTTTCTGATTGTTTTCTTAGGTTTTTGTTCGGTGCCGTTCGCTGGCCCGCGCGCCCTCGCCCACAACCCGCACCGTCGAGACGGGGGTTTTTAAGACGTTGAAATGTCGAACCATGTACGACTACCCGCCAGTGGGTTTTCAATCGCTTAGCGGCACCAATGCGAGCGGATTTGAGGCATTCCCGTTCCGCCACGCCTCCAGCTTCTCCGGAGACATCCGGCGGCGGGCGAACCGCCAGGCGGATCAGGGCCGGGAAAACCGGCGGCGGACCATCGTGCGAACACCGTGTGACCAGCGGGTTTCCCACCTCATCGGTGGTTTGCACCATGCCGCGCTCATCACACCAGGAACATGCCTGGATAGCGGCGCGTCGTGCCTGCTTGGCTTGGGTTTTCTGGTCATTGAACCGGCGTCGAGCCTGGGCGCAGGCCCCGCATGGCGGCACCTGGTCGCGTGGCAGCCCGGCGTGGTCGCGGCATCGGGGGTCGTCCGGTGGACCAATCGGCGGTGTGTCGCCGGTCACTTTCAGGGTGTTGGGGTTGGGCGGCGGTGGCGGCGCGTCCCGGCGTCCGCCAGTTTCGCCGTCGGAAAAATCCTGGGGCTTCACATGTGCTTGCTCAGCCAGCAACTTACTGGGTACCTCAACCCCCATATAACTGTTCCCCTGTTCCCTGTTCCTACGCCCTGGAATTCCCGACTCCGGCGGAACCCGCCGTGTTGTCGGCGGGTTCCCCGAGATACGGCGGAACCCGCCGTGTTGTCGCGGAACCGCCTCAAACCCGCAGGTAAAGGCTCATCAGACACCGGATCAAAGGAACCCCTCACCCGGCCCCGGAAACTTCGACGCTTTTGTACGCCGATCAACCTTCTGATGCTTCTCCCGAGCGGGATCGCTAAAAATGCCTCCCGCCACACTGTAGAACTCACTCCAGACACCCGGCGGGTTCGCCGCATCGGCGGCAGTTCGCCGGAATCCTCAACATGTCGGCGGGAACACGAAACCAAGAAATTCACGAGGGTTAAAGACCCCTACCGAGTCATCAGCAAGCTGCAAAGACCTATATAGAAGCCGCCACCGGTATTCCAGGGTCTCAATTCCGGGGCTTGACCAGAACTCCGGCTTAGTGTGTCCTAATCCTGTGCCATCCACCTCCCTTATCCTAGGCATATTTGGCTGATGCTATAGCGCAAGCGGCAGCTGAGCTGCAGTTGTGTACGCGCATGGCCCACAGGGGCGATTGCTTGGGGTGTTAAATCACTGTAACCCCTCATGGGGTTTTGGCTGTCACGTCACTAGTCTTTTCACAGCCCCCAGCGTGTCCCAGCAGGGGAGGGACAGCCAATATCAAACACAACCTAAGAACAATTCTCAGGCTTTAGAGCGGGGCTTCACTGCCCGCACATCCAGAAATACGCCGGTGCCTGCACACCCCGTCCGCGCATCCACAATCGAGGTGAGAATGTCCATCGCATTCAACTCCACATCCGCTGGTTCCCTGATCGCCTGTCACGACCGGGTTTCCAGCTTCCCTTTCACAGTGACCTGCTCACCTTCGACAGCTCAGACGCTGGCGGCGAGATGGTCCCAGGCTTTCACCGTGATGAAGTGCCGCACATCTCCACGCCCCACCAGCGGTGAGACGATTATCGAACAGGCTAACCGGAATCAGGTTACCACGTTGGTGGCGTTTTCCTGATCTCTGGGTCCGCGACCAGACGGCCTCGAAATAGGTGATGGGGATCATGCGCTACCCGCCTGCAGTTCCCCCAGGCGCTGGTTGTATGCGTCCAGCGCCGCGGCGTGTTGTGGGTGGTCGGTGGGGATTGCGCGGGCTTGTTCGACCACGGCATCTAGTTCTTTGCTGTTTGTGGCGGCGGCGAGATGCGGCGATGATGCTGTCCACGTCCACGGTTTCCGTGGTGGTGGTTGCCGCGGCTGCTGCGGGGCGCCCGGCTGGTTTGTCCACGCGGGTTGCTTTGACTTTACGGCGCTCTTGTTCAGCGTCGATCTGGAGTTCTTCGTAGCTGTATTGGATGCCGAGGAGGATGTAGCGATTTTGCGGCACATCTCAGCTGTGGCTTTTGGCGAACAGCATCGCCTGCAGGTCGGTCTGGTATTTCTTGTTGGTCGTGTAGCCTGCTTTTTCGCCTGTCGATGGTCCATGTGCTGGTTTCGGTGGCTCCGTCAGGGGGCGTTTGCGGTGACAGTGACGGCCTCGTCTGTGGATTCGACGGTGCTGATTCGGTAGCCGCGGCTGGTGAGAGTGCGGCCATTGTGCGGGCGTACACGGCGGGGAGTGCCGTGCACCACAAACACGTTCTGCAAGCTTTGCATGGGGTTCAGACCCAACTCAGTGCCGTACGGGATACGCGGCCCCCATCGTCTGGTTTGCCTCAGAGTGTTGGGGCACCATGCCGGTGTTATGAAGGGACGGTTTAGCAAGTTCGCGGGCAGCTCCCATTGCTTCGACTTGCTGTTTCAGCACTGCCAGGGGTGTCGCTGTTGGGGGTGGGGTCTGCAGGGAGGATTTCGGTTGGGGCGATGGGTTCGATGTCGTTAGCCATTCTGATTCTTCCTTTCTTTCTGGATGTTGCGGGAGGACTCGGAGCGGGGCGTAGATGTCGGTGCCGCCGGTGATTACTTCGTTCAATGCATGGCTGAATCTTTTCCGCTCTTCTTCGGTGAGTTCCTTCCACCTGGGGAAGTCTTCTGACCGCTCTTGTGAGCTTATACGTTGCGAGTACGGTGGGTTCTGGGTCGTCTTTGCGGTTGATGACGATGACCCGTGTTTTTCAGGGCAAAGGCTATACCCGCTGCCACGGCTAGTGTTTTGATGAGTGTTTTCACTGGGTGATTCCTTTGATGAGTTTCTTGCGTTCCAACTGGTAGGTGGGGGTTGATGTTTGCTTCTTCCACCAGGTCAGCTGCTTCTTGCGGAGTTTCGAGGTCGAGTTTCAGGGGTCATGACATCGGGTCTTTGAGCAGGTCGCGCTGTTCCTTCGGGGACGCGGTCCTGTACGAACCGTCGGGGCGTCGGCTCATGATCTGCACACCCGTCCCAGGTGAGGGCTTTCGCATCCCCATGTCCTGCATCAGCTTGTTTTCAGGGATTGGGCTTGGGATTCCAGCTTCTCCATTTCCACTAACTACCATCGCTAGTTGCGCGGCGGTCTGTAGGTCTGCTTCCACGGTCTGGTCGGTGGGTTTGGGGTTGAGGCGCTGGAAGATTTCTTCTAGCGTGCTCACTGTCCCCACGTCTGGTGGGGTGCCTTCGACTAAGGCCGGTGGAAATGCTGCGTCATTCCAATGCCGTCGCACAGGCTGGGGTTGTACTCGACAGGATGGATTGATGGGGTGCCGTAGATGGGGACGATCACAATATCGGCGGTGCGGATGCCTGACGCGAGCATCTGGATTGCACCTGCACTAGCCAGTTGTCTTGCACACCGTTGTCTTTGCGGGGCGTTTGACTTCGATGATGCGGCGTGAGCGTCCCCGGCTTGCGCGGCGATCGATGGTCGCGAGACATGGGATGCCTGGGAGTGCGTCGGGGTTGGTGAATGCGATTTCCCCAGCGCTGGTGTGCCAGCCGGGGTTGGCGCGTTTCCAGACGTTGACAGCGTAGTCTTCGGCGTCGTGGGCATCGTCAAACATGGCCTGGGTTTTAGCATCAATGGGTTGTTCCCATTGCCCGGTCATTCCATGAACCGCTCAAACGCGGGAGGTGAGTCGATGCCCAAGTATTCGCCGGTGAACCGGTCGCGGATCATGGCTGGGACTTTCGATGCGGTGATGGTGCGTTGCCAGTCTGGTGTGCCTGGTGCGGGTGGTTTTTTTAGTTGTATTGGTTTCATGCTGTTTGGCCTAGGTAGGTGTGTGGGTTGAGTGTCACGTCAGCGAGTGCTGGAGTGCACTTTGCAGAGGTAACAGGGGTCTTTGGGGTCTCGTTTTGCGTTGGCAATTGTGTGTGGTCATTGCTCTGCTGGGTTTTTGGGTGATGGGGATGCTGCGTAGCTGAGTCCCACTGCGGCGCAGCGTCAGGTTTTCGAGGTTTTTGTGGGGGAGGACGTTTTCTCTTGCTACATACATGCTGCTAGGTGGGGTTAGGAACACGGCGGCGGCGATGGTGCCACCAGCTGGTGTTGTGATGGTTTTCTGGGTGGGGGTTTGGGTGAAGTACGCCGGTGGTGCGGACGTTTTTCTAGTTCCCAGTCGGTTGTTTTGTCGTTCGAGCCATTGTCTGCTTCTTCCTGAATCGGACGCCGCCGAGGGTGGTAGGCGGGGAGGGTCGTGGGTTCGTTTGGTGAGTTTGTACACCTGCAGGCGTGATATGGCCCATTTCCGCTAGTTGTTGTGCTGTCAGCATGATTTTTCCTTTTGGAAGGGGTTATGATCATCAGCGGGGTTAAGGTAACTTCCGGTTTCGGTTGGTGCGTCCTTGCCGAGGCACTCATGCGCCCGCACAGGTTTTAAAGGTTTTCCTGTGCGGGCGTTTTTAATGCTACGGCCAGATGATGTCACTGATCTTGTTGTCGCGATCCCACAGGTCAATCAACCGGCGCTGATGGTAGCAGCGCTCATGTCGACTTGCCCACCGTGACCCCACAGAATGTCCAGCCCGTGCCGAGCACACACAAGTGACAGCCAGTTCTGCTCCCCCATCATTGAGGTGAGTGTCCAGTACTGCAAGCACAAAGGTCAATAGTGCGGCAGCGAAAACGTGTGGTCTTTCGATGCGTTCGCGCATGTCGAGGCTGTGGTGGATTTGGCGGGTGATAGTGCTCGTAGCTCTCGCGTCCAGGGCGGCGCGACTGCGGGTGTCATACGCGGGGGTATCGGCGCATCCGTATTCACGCCGTCAGTGTACGTGGACCTAGTTTGACGCGTTTCGATACTTCTGCTTCGTCGATCGTGTGGGGTCTTTCCTGGGCGTCTGCGTGTTTGGGGCGGCCTTGCATGGAAGCGGAAGTAGGCATCCGCTACTGGGGGCATCGGCTGCAGTGTTGATGTGGTCGTCGTGGTTGTTGGTTTCATTGGTGGTCTCCTTTGCCCAGAGAGAGAGGCTTCGTCCAGTTTGGTGAGCGAGTGGTGATTTGTGCAGCGGCACCGTCGTGAGTGCGCTGATTTCGGCGTGTGGGTCGTTGAAGTTTGCGAGCATGTCGGTGGGGGAGTTTGGAGGTGGTGGTATAGCATTTTTGGTTTTCCTTCCGGGTTGTGGTTTGGGGCCCACTGCCAGGTTGTCCACTACGTTGGCGGGGCTTGGTGTGTCCGCGGCGGGAGTTGCACCCGCGTGTTCTGCTCACGACTGTTTTGTGCGCGCTGTTGCCTGCCGGTGTGATTCGCTCCTCCAGTGATCCAGGGTCAGTCCTGCGATTCCCACCCCTGACCGAAGCCCAGAATTGGTGTGCAGCGTGTGGGCGGCGGGTCTCCGCGTGAGGTCAGGGTCTTGGCGTGGCTGGTTCCTGCTGGGGGCCTTTCCATCGCTCGCCGGTTCAGTCCTCATCGCCCGTGTTTTGCGCGCTCGGTTTCACTGTTTTAGTTTCACAGCGAGCTTGTACAGTTGTTTCTTATATTTTGGTGCATGAAAGTATTCTCATGCATCGCATTTCTGCTGGTCCACGACAACCAAATCGTCGAGGGGCGTTTTGGTTAATTCACGTAACCTAAGCAATGTTTGGACCGACTGGAACGGACTCGGCGGGAGCAGGAGGTTCGGACGGCTTGGCCGCTGATTCCCCAGTGCGCTACCTAGCTTTTCGTCGCTGGTCCGGCTTATGCCGTTTGTCTTGCCTCGTCGAGCCGCCGGTCTGGGTAGATCATGTGATCCCTTTCGGTTCTCTGCCGGTGCAGTTCCTTGCGCCGCTGGATTCATCATTTGCATGCATAAATTGGACTTGCGCAGCTCGACTTAGACGAGTCCACTATGCCAGTTTTGACAAAAGATGCAGCTAGACGCCAATAAAAAGTGCAGAGTCTTGCGCGGATCTAATGCGACGGGTGCAAAATATGGAGACATGGACGCACGCATGGATCCGCACCGGACGGTGCGCAAAACCCGCCGAAATCAAAGCCCTCGCCCACATCCCCAAGCTGCTGCCACCCAGTCCCAGATCGCACGCAGCAACATCCCCGCCGAAAACATCATCACCATCTCCGGGGCGCGTCCGGACTCCACCCGTCGCGAACTGGTCCGCTGGGCATCTTGACGCTGGGTCGACGACGCCAACCCCCTCGACACCATCAGCGATGAGAGCTTTGCTACGAACTGATGCGCCGCAGCAGAAACCATGCACATATGGTGGTGATGTGGGATAATCCAGACAAAACCACCGCCAACCTGGAAGGAAAACCACCGTGCCCAGCCAGCGCACCTACCACCTAACGGACAGCTTTCCTCAGCAACGATGCTGTTACCACGCAGCTAATCGAACGGGCATGCCAGAAAGCAAAGTCACCCCTAACGCACAAGTGGCAGCGCGTACTGCATCAAAGGACGCGACAAGCGCACACCATTCATCATCGAGATCCCCAGGCACCCCAGCCTTCACGGCGGACGATCCACGCAATTTGGCACCAGCGACCACGGTTGTAGACATGATGGATAAAAGCCACTACCACCCCATTGACGACCACGGATTACGCACGCGCACACGAGCAAACCCGACCACAATCATTTGCGCTATGATCACAGGAATCCTCGACGGTGGCAGGCAGCGTCCTTTACCCTTTATCGGACGCGATCAAGGCCGCTCGCATGGACGCCTGGTGGGCACCGAATAAACGCGCGATCCTATCCACTGTGACAGGGTTCGCAGATCATCGGGCGCAGTACATGTCTCGAAAAGATCAGCCAGTATAGAAACCAGCCGCGCGACCACTTGCAGGCATGATGCTGATCACTCTGCGCTACCTCGAACACAGAGATCAAAGCGGTGACGAAGGTGAAGAACGCGATGATTTTTCGAGGAGACTGTACGTGAGCCTATCGACAATTCGAGGTTTCATGCGCAGCAGCTTGTCGCGGTCGCGGGCAATGGGCCTACGGTTCGGAGTCTTGATGTGGCTGGGCAGTTGGTGAAGCTTGCTGAGCTGCATGCCGGTGGGGCTTTGTCTGATGATGAGTTCGCGGCGGCTGGAGCCCGTGTCTTAGCGGGCGCATGAAACCACCCGTTATATGCAAACAATGTGTAGAGGGAGATTTGGGGGTCTAAAGAGTGCCAACCTCTCCGTTTGCTAGCATGTTTGAGTATAACACACGAAAAGCCCCCAGAAACCTAGGGTTCCTGGGGGTTCGACACATGAGTGATTTAAGGATAGCAAACATGAGTGTGCAGCGTAGGCCGAAGGTTGTCAAGGATAGGAACGGTCGTGTCCGCTGGGTAGGACGGTTTCCGGGACCATGCAGGGGCGGGAGCATTCCCGGAGTTTCGAGCGTGAGCGCGACGCAGCATGGGTGGAGGAGCAGCGCGGCGCGCAGGATTGGGTGGACCCGGCGCGTGGTGGGGACACTGTGGGGAGCGATGTGTGTGATGCGTGGGTGTTGCAGGCCCCGTCACCTGGTACTGGTCAGTTCGTGGGCAGTTGCGGAGGAATCTTGGTGACCTCACGGATGTGCCGGTGGGAAGGTCACTATTGTGTAGTGCGTAATTGGGTGGGTGTGTTGCAAAATGGTCGGCCTTGGCGGGGTGGTGTGGGGTTGGGGCGTGCGGCTGTGAGTCGATGTTGTCGCAATTGCGGGCGATGTTGGGGCAGGCGGTTTCGGATGGGATCAGTTCCGAGGTCGGCTGTGGGTGGTGGTGGTGCCGCGTCCGTCTGGCGGTGTGACGTGGGGTGACGTGCCATCGCCCGATACCGTGCGGTTGTTGGTGGAACGGCCACGCATGGGGGCGCAGGAAGCAGGGCGCTGACGGCAAACTGGTGTGGGTGACGGCTCAGCCGGATGTGGGGTTGGCGATTCAGCTCATGGCTGCGACGGGTATGCGTCCTGGTGAGGTGTGTGGGTTGACGTGGCGCAGATTGATTTTGAGCGGGGCGTATTTCGGTGGTGGCTCAGGCTGGCCTGCGTCCGGGTGATCCGTTGCGGGCGTTGAGCCAGGTGATTCTGGGCGCAGGGTTGTGGCTGTGGATGAGTTGACGTTGGGGATGCTCCGGCAGCATCGTGCGGAGCATGCGTGAGCGGTTGTTTTTGTCGCGGGCGGGGCCGCCATGACCCGCGCACCTGCTCCTACTCACTGAGTGCGGTTGCGGAAGTACCTTGACAAAGTCGGGAGACGTCACGCCGAAGTCCATAGGCATTTTCATGCGTCGATGTTGTTGCGTGAGGGTGTGCCGATTAAGACGGTGCAGGCGCGGCGGGCATGCGACGGCGAAGATGACACTCGACACCTACGCTCACTTTTGCCGGGTGATGATGAGCGTGCGGCGGATGTTGTGGGGGCGTTGCTTGCTGGTGCGGGCAATGTGCGGGATGCCCACGCAGTGGTTTGCGGGCAGTGTAGGCGTTTTTGGCTGGTCGGGGTCGTGTTTTCGACATTGTAAAAAGCACGATACATGCATCAAGTGTAGTTTGTGACCTGTGGTTTTCTGTTGCGCTGGTCATGGGCTTTTTCATGGCCGGTGATTTGTCGCATGGATTGCACAGATTACATGCGCTGCCACTGCTGCTGCGGGCAAAATGCGGGCTGAGGGGATTCTGACGGGCAAGTGTGGCGGGCTGTGCGGGCGGGGTGGATAGACCGAAATCCATCACCCCCTACTAGACATATGTCGCGTAGGTGTGTATATTGAAAGACATAGAGGGCAACAAGCCCCACCAGGCAGACAAAAGGACCAGAGCCAATGACCACCATCAACCTCAATGACCTTGACTGGACAAAACAAAACCCAAGACCTCTGCTACGGAGGTGGGCCCAGCCTCCCCAAAGAAGACAACGACGAAGCACAATTCATCGTCGATTACGACATCGACGGCACACGCAAAAGCCCGCTCGTCGTTGACGACTCACTGTCCACAGTAAGACGGCCTTCCCAGGACGATGGGCATCTAGCACAGACCCTGCCGATTGGCCCGTCCTGGACGAAAGCTTGTTTTGAGCGCGAACAATGGCAGCAGTGGCTTCTGACAAGACCGAGGAAATGCGCCCTAGACGCTGGGACCTCGACAGCTAACCACCATGCAAACCCCGGGGGCTTCGGCCCCGGATTAAAGAACCAACAATGACACCTACACCTTCAAGCATGTCATGTCGGGACGCTGGGAAGTCATCCATGAAGGCAAAGCATTCGCAGTCATTGAGAGAAACACCTGCTATTCCTCAAAAGACGGCATCATGGAATCAGCTTCTGAATTGTGGGTAATCATTGACCCCGTAACTGGAAATTCATCAGCAGGTAAGCTCCTGAACACCTCTATCCAATTGGGTGGGGCCACCGCGCCTACCGTGAAGCAGCATCAGCCTGGAAGGCTACCGGGCCCAGCACGCCCGTCCCCATCGGACAGCTCAAACCCCACCCCGCCATTGTGCGAGCTAACCTGGTCGCTGGGGTGTGCCCCACCCCTGTACCAACTATGTACGCATTTGGATATTGCTCACCAGGGGTGCGCGCCAGCAGTGGTTACACGACGCAGACACGCACCACCAACCGGACAAAGAGTCCACGACACATGACCAATACGCCTCTGCAGTCACTTAACCTGACGACCATACATGGACGCGCCGGGCCGCCCGAACAACAGTTTCATCGCCAACTATCTCCGTATCTACAACCTTGGAAACCGGGGCTGGTGGACACTATCACATGAAAGTGAAGGGGTGAGCCCAGTGGCAAACTGATCGCTAACCACCTGCATTGGCACGGCTATATCCGTGAGCAGTTTTTCTGCTGGTGGCGTGCTGATTTCGAGGCTGACGGCACCTCAATGATCCGCCGCGCCACTGGCAGATCATGGAGTTGCCGCCATATGATTTCGCCCGATTCACGGGCCGTCGCCTGGAACACATCGTAAGGAAGTGAGCATGAAGACCACCAGCGCTTGAATGGGCGCGCGAGATACCCGATGGGCACCGCAACGGGGTTTTCCTGAGTCCCCAGGACGTGACGGGATTAATGGTGAGTCCTGCGCTGTATGCGTATCTATCTGGGGTTGTCGCAGATTGGTTGGCTGCGTGCTTGGGGGTGGGGCGTAGGTATGTATCGCAGATGGAGCGCGGCGCGGTGGGGGTGTCGCAGCGTGTGCGTGACTGTGGCGCGTTTTAGGGGGCGGCTGTGCAGTGAGGCTGAGCGGGTTGTGGCGCGGGGTGGGATGACAGTGCGTCGTGAGGGTTTTATGGGGTGCCGCATGGGGATGGTGTGGTGGGTGCCTGCGAAGTGGGTGGCGCAGGTGGTTGGCAGGGGTGTCGATGGGGCACCAAGGTCGTTTGTGCGTTGGGTGGGTAGGTGTGAGGGGGTGCCACACCACTGAACATATGTCGTAGTAGGTTATGGTAAAACCATAAGCAAGAAAGCCAACCGAAAAGGCCAGAACAATGACCACCTACACCAAAACCGGCAGTGAGACACCACCAACCCCACAGCCTCGAAAACAGCCGCAAAGTTCCAGCTCCACACCAAAACGGCAATCGCCTGCATCCTCCGCCGCCACGACAGCCGAAACCAAAACATGACACCCGCCAAATTCGCAAAGAACTCAACATCGAGGGACTACGTGGACGCCGCCCGCAGCGCCTCGACGCCGAATGGAAACCGTCAAAGCTGAGCTTGCTCGCAGGCAAAACCCGCACAGAATACCTCACCATCGATATTCCCAACGCGGACGACGAGTACTACACCCCCAACTACGAGACGGCAAACACCTCATCAAAACCACCTCCCCCCGTCACCGTGCGAGGAGCTTCCTGAACAACACAGCAAAACCAGTTGGAGCGCTGTACTAATTTGATCGAGGACTTTCACCTATTTGCTGGGGTAAACGGCACGCCCATGCCAGTAGGGACGACCGGCCAGCCCCAGAGTTCCTGAGGAAGCGCGGGTATGGGCGCCATAGCCGCCAGACGGCAAAACCCCCACCCACGTGTTGTTGATGCTCCCATCCCGGACAGCATCAGCATCCCTGCTGCTGGCGGATGCTCGCCAACTTGGGAATATATTTTCATCGAATCCGCGCCGCGAACGCCCCGCCAGTCATGGGCGTTCGGTGTGGCACTCCACCTGTGGAAACTGGAGAATTCTACTGCGAGCACGCGGAATTCCGGCCACTCGCTTTGACCTTGAATCCTGCGACTGCAGTGGAAAGTCACTGTAGCATCACAATGTGCCCGCGTTTTTCGAAATATGCATCGAAAACCCGCATGGGCTGTCTGTCCTACGACACCGATGATATACAGGAGCGTAAGCGGGCGGTCTTCAGAAGGCGGTGGCGGCCAGGCGTTCGGGCGATAAAAGAAGCCGCAGAACGATTCGACGAGAATTGGATTCAATATGCTTTGATTACAACTACAGGCATTGATGAAATTAAAACACTAATAAATAAGATGTTGATAAAAAGCTAAAACTAATGGAGGGATAATGAACTGCGATATTCTATTCTAACTGTCCTTATATCAAACCTAGCTATGCTGGCGGTATCATTTTCCGCGCAGAATGGATGGTAATCGTGACTCATACGCAGGACTATCACTGATTGCATTCAGACTATCCGCAAAATATAGGAAGGTACGCCATGGCTGAACCCACCATCAATGCCCCCAGTGGTCTTTTTGACCTGCCAGAAAACTACGCCCCCGACTTCCCCACCATGCCTGGTGAACTCACAGGCACTAACCGCCTGATCCGGGGAATGTTGCATGAGCCAACGCGACTTGCAGAACTCCTCAACCTCAAAAGCGGCGACATCTACACCCTGGAGGTGGACAGGCGGAAAACGTACCCACCACTATCCACGACGCCGTGCGCTACCTCGCTGAGCAACACGCCCACTGGAGTAAAGACACCATTGACGGCACCACCGTCAACATCAATGGATCGGCTACCGCAAACTCAGCGAAACCATAGGGCACCCGAACGCAGGTGGCGCTCAGTAATCGGCGTCGCCCTCACCACAAACAAGCTGTCACCATCGACCTACCAACTACTACAGGAAGGCCCCTCACCAAGCACATAACGCGGGCGCCTGCAAACTGAAAAGGAAACCCTCTCATATGCCAGAAATAATCATGTGTCCTCACGAGCCTGCTTAGCAAGCTCCCGAATATCAGCCTGAATCACCTGCGGAATCACCGGCAAATCATCCGGCCGCTTACCGAGCCCGCTTCCTCGACGCCCTCCTCACGAGCCGCAATATGCTACAGCCGTGCGATGCCGCTGATTAATATCAGTCACCCTGGTCGTCAGGTCAGTGATCTGCGTGTCCTGGTTCGTGATCTTCGTGATGCATGTCCGTCACCTGCTGAGCAAGCCGGTCATGCTATTGCGGTCACCGTGTTCAGGGGTGGTTTCCATAACGTTCACGGTCTTGGTGAGATTATCTGCAATCTGCCGACTCATCAACACCAAGCGGCGCTCCTCCACCTTCCATCAGCATGCCCTTGCGGTGCGCGTTTGTCCACGCAGCAAGAATCACACTCACAGCAGTGGCGATACCACCCACCCAACCAACGGTTTCGCTGATGCTCCAGCCTCAGCCACCTGCGGCGGCAGCCGCCGCCGCCAACCCGTAACGACACACCTGGCGAGGTCAAACGGGAAGCGGTGCCTCCTGGGATGCCGCATCAACTGCGGCGACCTCATCAGACACACGCTCCACAACCGACGGGTGATGCTGCCCTTCATGGATGCCTGAATGACAACCTCAGCCCACACCCACAGCCCACGGCAATGACGGCCGCGACCTCAGCGGGGAATTTGACCCGCCAGCAGGCCGATGATGTTGGTGATTTGCAGCACAGATATAGCCACACCGACCAGGGTGTTCTTGCGGCGCGCGAACCGGGCTGCTCAGCAAGCAGGTTCGTTGCGGCCTCTTCGATGATCTGCACGGACTTGGAATTCAGGTTATGGCGTGCCATTTTATTTTCCCTTCATGATGATTTGGATTTGCTGTTGAATGTTGGCGATGTCGCGCCGGGCGGCCGACACCATCCACGGTGAGGTTTTCACCCTTCGAGTTCCTGGCAACTGCGGCCAGGGGCCGAAGCTGACCGCTGATGTATTCCCTTGTTGGATTAGACGGTCAAGCTTTTTGTTGGTTTCCTGCGCCGCGACTTTGGCGTCGTTCAGCGCGGCGACTTGTTCATGTCCGAACAGGGACACTGGTCCTCCTTTGATCTGGATGTTTGGGTTTGCTGGGGCGTTCGAGTATGCGTAGCCCTTCGGTGGTATCAGCGATGCCAGCTGGTCAAGGCTGATCCAGTAGCCATAAGGGCTGAACCCTGGTCAGCGATCCACGGCGTCCTGGTCACCATCGCGGTAGCCCATTGCGGAAATGTGGTGGTACACCACTCCCCCGCCTGCGAGATGGAGCCATACACACCGCGCGGGTAGTTTGACGGTGGGGCCACGATGTTGCAGATGACACCATGTCCAGCCTTGACTGATGTCTTGATGTCATTCCACAAGCGTTCCTCTGGTCCCGCCGTTGGTGGGGTCGTTAGGCATCTCTGCTGACTGGTATTCAGCCCCGGTATGTGCTTGTTCAGCACCTTTGGGAATAACCCAATCAGTCGGTTCCGTTGACTGTGGTGCCCAATTCGACGGCAAATTCGCCTTCCAGTTTTGAGAATGCCCGGTAGCCGCGAACACCACAGTTTGGGTGGAGAGCTGGCCCACAGTTGTAATGGGTGTCACACAACTGCGCTCACGGCTGTGATTCCACTTCTTCACCAGCCTGGTTGACCAGGGGTTTTCACCGCGCCACCACCAGTGTGACCTTCGGGGAAAGCGACTCCCCCAAAGTCAGGCGAAGTCGAAGCGGCGTTTGCCGGTCGTCGATTCCGTTGGTTCCTCCATTGATCGCGCGGGTTTGCGGCCAGATCCTTCATACCGCTGCCAGCCCTCTAGACCAGGGTCAGCTGCCTGGTCAGCAAATTCATTGAGCCGTGGGCGGGCTATCACCCAATACCAGGCTGCAGCCATGAATCCCCCACTTCGGGGTGGCCCCAAATCCGGGTCGTTCTGACCAGGTTCGGATCGTTGATGATCCCACGCTCGTGGCACCATCGACCGAACGCCCCGTAGTTGTTCCGTCCCGTGAGCTGTATGGGGCCGCGACCATGGAAACGCGCACCGTCACCAGGGTATACGTTGCCGAGGTCGCCGGCCCTCATAGTTGCTGGTGGAAGTAGTTATACCCGCTAGGTTCCTGCATGAATTGCAGGCCCACAGACTCATGCCCAATCTGCGCACCACATCGCGGCGCGCGCCGCTAGTCGTGATGTCCGCAAAACTTCATCGCTTCATTCATTGGCTCTACAAACGCTGAATCAACGTTAGAACCCATAGCGCGGTTAAGTGTTCCTAGATCCATATTCACTCCTTTCTATTGAGCTAAGTAGGTTAGTGTGAATTCGTAGGTCATGTTCTCGCCGGTAACCCAGTCTGAGTAACAATCACATCTGGCCGCTTCGGGAGAGCAGAAAAGCCACGCGTTCGTCGTGTTCTTGTCTTTCGACCAGGCGCACGCTGCCCGCACGTCGAACAGGGGCATTGCCATGATGCGGGGCGGGTGGATCTGATCTGGCTGATTGACACTGTGTTGGCGCTGGTTGAGCACGCAGCACCACTGTCCACGCCGCGCCCACGAAGGCCCGTTTTCGTTCTGGTCGCAGGAACGCAGGGCGGGATCAGCGTAATGCTTTGGGGTCGCATGCGTGGGTTTTAATGGGCCAAAGCCGCATGTATGTGCCCTTCACCGTCAGTTCTGAGAACACGGTTCGCGTTAGCAGTCAACCCGCTCGCGTGAAAAGCAGAGTCCGAAATGTCAGCAGACACGTGCGTGTGCGCCGTGGGCTGGCGGGCATCAGACAAGCGCGCATCGGATGTTGAAACCTTCCATTCAGCGCGTCCTGCAACCCATCAACATCCGCCAGGCGGTGTGTGTGCTGGAGCGTTGGCTCTTTGCCGTTCAGCTGCGTGATAGTCGCATAGGTTTTCGACGCCTCGTCTTTGCTGAGCTTCGTCGCCATTTGCGACACCAACGCCACCCAGCCTCACGCAGCTTTTCAGATGCGCCTCAAGCTCCTTAAGCGTGTCGTAATTCTGCATGCTTTCATCGACGATCTTATCCATGTGCTGTAGCGATGCGGGCAAACTCCGCCTGCACCTCGGGCGCCAGGTGCCTGAGCAGAATACCAGCGTTAGGAAGCTTTTTCAACGACCACGCGGGAAGCCTCGCTGCGCAGCGCGTCACCTGGGGTTTCTTCGCCGCATCCTGCGAAGCCTTAGCAGCTTGTTCACTAAACCTAGCGGCCTCGCGTGCCCACCAGCCAGGGCGGCTGATTCACCAGCGACTTCGACGATGCCCGCGCGGAATCCTCCGACTGCTTCGCCGCATCCTGAGACGACGACAGCCGCCCGCTGCGACCCCGCCGCCGCATCCTGCGACGACTTAGCGGCATCCTGCAGAAAGCCTTCGCTGCGCGCTGAGACTCAGCGGCCGCCAGCTCCGACTGCTTCGCGCGTCCTGCGACTGCTTGGCCGCGTCGCGGAACGCCCCGCATCCGCACGGGTCATCGATTTTCACGCCGCAAAGTCCGCGGCTCCACCAGCATGTCGAATCTCCCGCACTCCACACGGTAATCTCAGCCTCCTGCACCTCGTCTGCCCCACAAGCAACGCAGATTCCGGGACGTGTCATCACCGATGCTGAGGGCCATTGCCTCGGTGTGTGAGGTCTCGAAGCCGCGGCGGTTGGATTGGTGGACTAGGACTAGGGTTGCTGGTCCTGGTTCGGCGTCGAATTCTATTCGCCCGTCTGGGGTGGGGGTTATTCTCACGGGTTCGGAGGTGATGATGCCGCCTTGCCCGGGTCGGGGTTTATTGGCCCTCACCCAGATTTCCCTCACCGTCGATGGGGTTTTAGTCACTGTGATTAATTTGCCGCTTATCCTAGGCACCGGTAATCAAGCCTCCCCATTGTCTTTCCGAACCTTTATGCCATCGCCAACGCATTCTGCTCCACAGACCTTGTGATACCCAACTTGTCGTTGAACTCCCACGACCGCGGCAACCCGCGCGACACCGGATGCCAGCGCACGATGGTCGGGTGAGCGACGCGCAGGGTTATGAAGACCGCTACCTCACCCTCCCAATCACCCTTAGCAATCCACTGGTCACAGCACCTGCGTATTATCCAACGTCAGATGCTGGTCAGTCTCATTCTGGCCCACGATCACAGAACAAGGTCTGCGTCGCGTTACAGATGCACCAGGTTAATCAGCTACGTGTTCTGCATCAATCAGCATGCGGTTCATGCGCGCAAGCACCTCGCGTCTCAGCGGAAGGTCGCCTGCACCGCGCGGATCCGCTCACTCTGCGCGTTGTTGGAAATCTCCATCGCCTCAAGCGCCTGAGTGTTCGCCGCAATAGCAACCTTCCTTCCCTCAACGGAGTTCAGGTCAGCGTCCTTCGCGGTCTTGATCGCCTGCTCAACCTTCGTCAACGACCGCGCGGAATCCTCCTTAGCGCGCGTCGCAGTGGACACACCGCGTGAAGAAGACTCGCGAGACACGCGCTCGCACTCTTGCTGATTCTTCCTGCGCTCAGTCGCCAGCGCTGACATGATTGACCGGTTCTTCTGATCCAGGGCATCATGATCCGCGATCAGGCCGCCACCAACATGCACCTTCCACCCCAGGTGGTGGGCACGGCTCGTGGTCATCTCAATGCTGGATGCAGGCATGCCGATCCGCTTGCCGCAGGCGCACATCCACCACATCGCCCTCGGTGATCCAGGCCAGGCACGCTGACAGCCCAGCGTTGGTGATGTCGCGCGCTCAAAGAGACACCGTCGCCGCCAGCGCAGTGAGTAGGCTTTCTTAGGTTCTCCTCCACATTCGACCTGCCTTTGAGAGCAGACCGTCCGTGGCGTCGCCGTCGCATCTGCCCTCACGCGCAAAGTCACTCCTGCCCGGCGGGGTGTTGTTCAGACGTGAAAAGTGACCCGTCGGTGATGCGTTCGTCGCGCTGCCCTGCTGGTCGCCATCAGGGCTTCATCCCGCCGCACACGAACCGATAGGCGCGGCCAGTGGTCATTTCGCCACATCAGCCTGGCTGCACCCCATCACTACACCGCATTCCTTTGCTTCCGCCCAGCACGCTGGCAGGCTGGGCTGGTCAGAGATGCCACAAGCAACATCCCCAGGCCACCACAAATGACGGCTGAGAAGGACGCCGGCGTTTTCGCCGTCCTTCACCGTGTCAGTAGCGAACCATCCTCCGGGCGGTCAGCACATGCGGTGACTCACGGTGCGCAGTGGTTCCGAGTCCACCACCACCGGCTCATCGTGATGCCAGTGACCCGCCAAAAACGCGGCCAAAGGTCAACAGCAACCTGCAATTGTGGACTCAGCCGGGCCGGATACTGTAAACCCGTCAGCCACAGCAGCGAGCTTGATCTCGCCATTGGTATGGCTTTGACCATTCTGCGCTGATCCGGTCAATCATCTTCCGCGTCGCCGTCCAGTAAGACCTGGGGCGAACCGAACACAGTATTGATTCCACGTCCATCGCTTCACGCCGTGCACCTCAATCGTGGTGGGCATTTCCTGCCCCCTGAAAGCCTTAGCGTGGGTGATGCCAGATGCAGCGTCGAAACCCTGCGCGCTCAATGATGATGAACCGGTTCTTCTGGAGACGCCACCAGCAGGCGGCCTTCACTGTCGGTGTCGGTGAGGGTTTTCCGCGATCAGCTCCATCCACAATCGAAATATGGCCCCCCGTTAACGCGGGTGCTGATGATGATTTTCGCGGGCTTTCGCGTTCGACGCCGCCGGGCGTCATTTTCGATCACGGGGTAGGTCCGCGGTCGGCTCCCAGTTTTCATCAGCTGGGCCGATCACTGTCCGGTGTCATTCTTGACCTGTTCGCGGTGTTTGCGGTGGTTCTCCAATCGAAAGTCAAGCCAGTCTCCTTTACTTCCGGTCAAAGACACCAATGTTCCACAACAACTCCGCCCCGTCAGGGCAAGGTGTGGTGCGTGACTGCCCACTGGAATACCCTCAGGCATCGCCGTGAAGTGCGATTACCCGCCACAGGGCACGGTCCGAGCACGCCTTTTTTTTCGTCACGACTGCGCGGGAATCAGCGTTGATAGGGACGCCGTGACTCCTGCGCAGCGGGGAGGAGTGCGGGGACGCGCCGGACGGCAATGTGACTTTGCCGCCAGCGCCCTTCCATCTGATGCGCGGATACACGGGCACGTCACCGGGGTTTGTGCGGTGACGGTCCAGTTCGGTGAGGTTCATCACCAAACACCTGAATCGCTATCGCACTGAATTGCAGGTCGTGGCCGTCAACCTCCGCAAATCCACCGGGGTGGGGCATTGACTTATCGCTTCCGCACCTGCGTAAACACACCACCAGGGTGTGCGACACAGCCGCAGAGTGCCGGGCGTGCGGTTTTCACGACGACCTGAAATTGGCTGAAACCTCATCAACTGTCGCCCTCCATTCCATCACCCAACACCCCTAAGTACCGGTCCATAGCTGTTGTTCAGGCCGTCAAACTGGCCAGAGCGCACCAGTAGGGGACGTGGACACATCCTCGAATCACACACAGATCGTAAAAGATTCTCCTTGATGAACACCCCCGATGACCAGCAGCCAAAGGCCACACATCACCAAAAGGCGACTCATACACAATATCCGCAACCTCATAACATTAACATCAGCAGAAATCAGCACCAGGAACCAGAAGTCCCCTCAGCTCAGCAAGCTTGATATTGATACTGTCCTCAGGGCCGTTGATCTTATCGACCAGCTTGTAACCTCATCCGTAGACCAACAGTCTTACCGCGCTTGAGCATGTTGATCGTCATTCAGGCCCTTGGTATAGCAACTTACGACTTACGCGAACGCTCCTCCTGACCTTGTCAACACCAGCAAGCAGACCACGCGGGTAGTCTTCCTGGCAGTGTTGCTCTGAAGACCTGTCCTGCTTTGACAATGTCCTCCAGCCAAAGTTCAACCGCCAGCGCACTCAGCCTTCGTCGATGCTGCGATCTCCTGCTGCAGCTTCGCGAACTCCGCCTGCTGCAGAGCCTGAGTCTTCCGCAGCGACTCCAGATTCAGGGCGGATTTCTCCAGCTCAATCTGCGCCTTGCGTGCCTCAAACTCTGCAACCGTCGGTTTTGTTCGCGGCAGCCTTCACCAGCTTGTCAGCCTGGGCTTCTTCCTCATTAGAAGCTCCCCCACGTGGCGTTATTCCTGCTCAGAGCTTCGCCGTCGCGGAAGCCAACTCGGGCCTCACCTGGACCGCACCAACAGCACCGCCATGATGTCGCGGCGGACACTCGACGCCTTAACAGCATCGGTTTGCCTTCCAGTCCGCCTGGCTTTCCAGGCGTCGCCGATCTCCTTCTTATTGAGGAAGATGTCACGCACACTGCGTGCCTCGATCAGGCACCCAAGACGGTGGCACCTGCTGAGACTAGCACCGGGATGTTGCCGGTCGCAGGGACGCAGCCACACCCACCACCACCCAGCAGGTTTCAGGATGCCGCAAGCGGGCCGCCGATTACTGGCGATGCCGCGCTTAGCGCCACCTGGCGCAGGACTCAGTGAGACCGTAGAAGTTTCGCCTGGTCAGTGAGCTTAGCCACCATTGATGCATCTGCGCCGTGTGAGCATGCTGCAAAGCGGCTCCTGCTCAGCCGGCGCGGCCTGCGCCTGATTCAACGCAGCCTTCTTTCTGGTCCGTGCGGCCTTCGCTAACCTCAGCCATTCCATTCCGCCACCTTGATGTCGCTGGGCGCAGCCTGAACTCGGACATGCGCTCAATGGAGAACCACCGGTCTCGCGACGGTCATCTTCTGGGGCGTTGACGCCAGTTTCTACCTGCGGGCTTGCTTTGCCCGCTCCTCAGCGAGCTTGCCCTCAGCCTGTACATCCACAGCGCCCTGCAAGCGGGTGCGGGACATCTGCTCCGCGTTGCGCGCCTCGGGCACAATGCCTTGAACATGGCCAGCGTGTCGTTACCAGGCTCAGCCGGAGCTTCTGCGTCTCCGTGCGGGTCTTCTCACTGCCTGCTGGATGTCGCTTAATCGTGGCAAAGAACTACGCATCGACGCGGCCGCAAGCTGCGGCCCTCAATCGTATGGGTGTGATCCACCCACAGCCTCGATGCGATTGTAATGACCTTCTTCTGCGTCCGCGATTTTCTGGGCCTGTGTGGCTGCTTTCTCTCAGGCATCAGCTGGTTTGTCTTCGGCCTGTTCCACCTTGTTCAGGCGTTCTTGACGTTCTTAGCGTTTTGTTCTCAGATTTCTCCAGGCCGCCGCGTTGTCTTCACGCACCCTAGCCAGGCGTTTCTCAGCTGAGGCGATCTTACTGGGGTTCCCGCGGACTGGCGGGTGCTGCGAGACTTCCTCTGCGTCCTGCAGTTTCCTGCGTTGCGCGGTGGATGAGCCGCCGCCTTCTTTCTCGGCTGGCTGGTTCCTCGCCGCGGGCATCGGCCTGGTTTTCTTCTCCAGGTCACGAGTGGACTCCGAGTTTTCCGTAGCCTGCTTGCGGGCCTCTTTCCGGGGCGTTTTCGGCATCGACCACTTCTTTGATGGTGTCCACCATGCCTGCCCCGAGGTGAGTCCTGCGCGGAGGTCGCCGCCGATCATGCGGTTTGCGACATCAACGGAGTGCGCCAGTGTTGTCGTTGACTCTGGCGATTTCCGCGTTGACGGGCGATGCCGGTGTTGATCGCGTCGATAGCGCTGGGCTGACTGGTGCCAGGCCGATGCTTGTTGCGAGCTTGTCGGTACGGGTATCAGGTTGCCCATTTTGTCCGACAGGCTGTCGATGTTGTCCTGTGGTGCAGTGAGGACTGGTTCGAGACGACAGACGAGTTCAACCCCTTACCGCCGTGGGATGGAAACGCCCTGGTCGTACAGTGGAGTTCCCAGAGTCGGATGGCGCACCCACCTGTGGCATAACCGCCTGCACGGTTATATCCAGCAGGCAAGCTACCGTAACGCCAGGAAACGTGTGGTTTAGCCGACGCACGGATATTAGACTCTAGATTCCCAGATATTGTCATACCCAGGGTCTTTGTTGGCCTGGAACGTCGGATCAATGACCCATCAAGCCCTTGGACGGTATGCCCTTAGCGGCGTTGGAGTCCCAGTTGTTAATGGCACGTGGGTTACCACCAGACTCCTGGTTCATGCGGCGCAGAGTCGTATCGGTCAAAGGTCAGGTGAACCCTTGGCTTTCGCTGCTCTCGACCAGTGGGCTGCTGCTCCACCAGCCCCGACAGCGCCTTGGTATGCGCCAGCGTCCAGAGCCAAATGGGATTTTCGACGGGATGAACTCCCAGGCTTTATTAGCCATTGTTTCCAGGGCTTTGAGCGGGGTTGCCCGACAATGCCAGGGAAATGGGATTGGCTTCTTGATCGGGTCAATAACGTGTCCATGCTATTCACCTGGTCGCCGATGAGCTCACAACACCATCGAAGACGCAGGTTCCCGCCGGGACCGCCACCTGCGAGCAGAGGCGTTCGCGGCAACGTGCACCGTGGTTTCGGTGCTTTGAGCCATAGTAAGCTGCACCGTAGAATCCCATGCCGTCGCCAACGGACTTGCCGTTCTTGATGTTGGTTCCAAACGGGGTAAGATCAGCTCGGTAGTTCCTTGCAATGGTTTGAGCCAAAGTATGCAGCTACCTGCTGCATCTGTGGGGTGTGAATCCATTGGAAAGTCAACGGCTTTGCCTTGACCGTGGTAGTCCTTGCGCAGGGCGAGAAGGGTACTGATGGTCATCATCGGAAACTTCTCACCGGGCAATGTTCGTGATCGATCGATTACCGCCACTGGCAAAGGCTGCATCATGGTGGTGGCCGTGCTTACGGAACTCATTCCGGTGGCGTTCCGCGGTCGTGCCGCCCATGCGGGTTCAGCGGCGTTGATGCCGTCAACCCAGTCTGAACCGAGGACACGGCCAGCCTCTGGTCGAAACGCAGCTCTGCCGGATAGACGGTGTCATTCTGTTCGTGGTTCAACGAAATTATATCATCGCGTCGGGGTATGCCGGGAGGATACCGCCGGTAGCAAACCCTGCCTTGTGTTCAAGACGTTCGTTCAATCCGACCAGTTTGAGACAGCGTTCCATGCCTTGCGGATACCGTTGTTGTAAAGCGTGTCAACAGCAAATCGGACAGGTGCGGCTGTACTTTCTTTGATCAATCCCGAATTTGCCGATGTTTCCACGGTGTCGTGGAACCAGCCGCGCAGACGATCCGAACCACCCGCGCAACCCATCAAACACAGGGTGAACAACGTTATCAGCAACCCGTTAATCGCGTTGCCCATTTCGTTCCCTTGTCACCAGCTCCATGAGGATCGGCAAAGTGACGTTGTTCCACAGCCAGTTCAGGGCACCGGCCACAGCATCAGGTGGGTTTCACAACATTGTCGCGTAAACCACCGGATGATGATGCCCCAACCGTTCCACGCGTCGCCATGAACCCAACAATGGGGTTGAACACGTTGTTCCACAGCCAGTTAATGCCTGCTACCGCATCCCGCAGGTTTGATGATCGTGTCATACGCCACCGGTGAATTAGACTTCCGGTCCACCTGCTGGGCCAGTTGAAGATGACATTCAACACCGCGCCCACAGCCAGTTAGCACCAGCCGCGCCAAAGCATCCCACGCAGGCTTAACCGTGTCCCAACCAATGCAGTTACCGTGGCCGCTGGTGTTCCACGCGCCACCAATCAATTCGAAGATCGGCAACAACACCGCGTTCCACAGGATATTGATGCCCGCGTTCATGGCATCCCACGTCGGGCGGATCAGGTTGTCCCACGCCCACTGAATACCACTGGAAAGCAGATTCCGGGCAATCAGCAACAGAGGCCCAGCACGAGCGTGCCGATGGTTGCCAACTGACACGAGCGAAATAGTCCATCGCGGACCCGCGCAGGCGAATGATGTTATCCACGCCACTGAATGCCCGTGGCGCGGCATTCCACGCAAAAGCCGTGCCAGCGTTAATCGCAGTGGGTGTACTCGACCACAGGCGGGATGTTAACCAGGGGTATGAACCCGTTGGTCTGATCCACGACAACACATTAGTGATGGCCTGCTGCAGCACCCAGGCCAAGGCCCTCAGCTGCAACTTCACCGCCGCGACAACCGCGACGACAATGGTGCCGCCAATAATGGGCCGGAGCCTTAAGCACAGGCAACAGCACAGGCTCGAAGGTTTACAAGCCCTGCAAAAGATTCACAAGCCCACTGCAAAAGATTTCACCGCCCGCCGAGACTCACCGACAAAATCAGCAGGTAAAGGTCAGCGTCTTGACAGTCTCCCCACAGGACGAGAACGCACCGGACAGGAGTCCACGACAGTAGCACCACTCCATCGCACGCCCCATAGCGTCGAACGCATTAACGATGCCCTGCGTAACCTCATCACCAAACAAAGCCGCCAAACCACCAGCCAGCCAGCATCATCACCCTGGAACGCGCGGCGGTGAGCTCACCCGCGACGCCAGTGTTCTGGAACGCCACACCAGGCGATCAGCGGGGTCAACAACCCGCTGCGCCATCTCAGACCCGAACAGGAGTTCGAGGCACCGCCAGCATCCCCACCCTGGAAGCGGTGAGACCTCACCGGCGTCATGGGGTGCCGAACGGCTACTTGACCCTATCAGGTTTCGCCGAGCAACAAGGGTTCCCCCAGATTTCCTGCCCGTCTCAGTCTTCGTGAAAAACGGGCAGGGGGCACCAACAACCGCGGCGATCCCGCGACAATCCAGGTGATAGGGCTGGCCGGGCGGCGTTGAACAACCACTGTGTCGCCGTCGCAACCTTCGAACGATGGTTAGTTCACGGAAACGCTAACCATACAGCAGCGTAATCGGCGTGCGCACCGGTTAAACAATCCATCCCGGCCGTCAGCGCACCGATCGTCACGACAAGACCATCAACAACAATCTTGTTCTGCTCAATCGGGTTTTTCATGCTGGTGAACGCCCCCACCACAGCGAGATACGGTCCCGCAATCCGCACTGAATACCCTCGCCGACGATCAGCCCGCGCCGTTAATTGTGGGTTCGTACCGCTCATGGGGTCGTAGTTTGAAATCATCGAGCGTTGCCGATGCGGTCCATCGCCCCGTTAAGTTACTGCAGTTTCGCCCCGGCGGTTTCACCAGCGGAGCCTTGCCCGGTCGAGGCGCGCATCTGGTCGAATACTCCGCGCCGCCATTCGCGCGACCGTCGCAAAGCTCACGGCCTCACGCGAACGCAGTTGCAGCGGCGGCAGTGACGCCGATTCGCCCATGCGGTCCTGCGCCTGCGCTAGCTGGTCGCTGATCGCACACCAGCCCTGAACTTGCCTCAGCATCAAAGCCTTGATGCCCATCTGGTCGAGGGCCTTGGCCCCCTCCTTCGACGGCGACGTGAGGAGAACCTTGGGGCCGACCATAGCAGTACCTGCCTCAGACCCCTTGATGCCCTGGTTGGCGAAAATCCCCAGCATAGCCGGTATCCTCAGACCAATCCCAAAGTCCGAGGGCCAGAAGTCAGACCCGCGTATAGCGAATCTGCAAGCTCGCCACACCCGTGGCGGGTTATTCACAGCGGTCGTCAACATCCGCCACCCTGGCTGCGTCACCGGCGGCAAGGTGGAAACTATTCAACGCCGCAGCCTGAATATCAACAGCTTGCCCCGCATCAATCTGCGCGGCGCCGCCAACTGGATCGACCCTTTGGCCGCATCCATTGCCTGGTCAACCGACAAACCACCCTTAGCCAAAGCGAGCATCGCGTCGGTAGTGCGGCACTGGTGCCAGCGAGGTTTCATCATTACCCAGATCCTTGGCGCTGCGACACGCGACATCACATCACCAGTCGAGCCGGTGACCGCCTGCAGCTCACCCTTGACCTGCGACGCTCCACGGCCCTTATTGATCGCATCCCCAAAGAACGCGCATGCAGCAATACCCACGCAGCAGCCATGACACCCGCAAATTTGGTGACCGTGCCCAGTGTGCCAGCAATAGCCTTACCAAAACCACCGGCCTTAATAGACGCACCATCGAGATTACCCCCACGTCAACGACGACTTAGCCGCCGCCCCCTGGGCATCATCCATCCGCTTAGTCGCGGCGATGACATTCTCCGAAGCCTCCTGCGCCTTCGTCTTCCGGTACGCAAGGGACTCCTCAGACTTCCCTAAAGCCTCATTCGCCAAACGCGACTTCTCACGCCTTCAGCACATTAAACAGCAGACGACGTGGCGTCCACCTTCTCGCACAGCCTGCAGCTTCTTCTCCCGCCGCTGGCTGCTCCACACTAGCCTTTTACTGTCACGCAGCTTAGCCAGGTCAGCCTCAGCCTTAGCCACCTGCGCGTCACCAGCGGACCGCACGGACTGCAGCTTCTTCTCCGCAATCTCGATAGCCTCAGTGGCCTGCTTAGTCTTTTCCTTCTGCGCGAGCTGGGCTTTCTCAGCGTCGATGACTTCGCGGGCGGCGTGCTCCTCACGCTTACGAGCATGACAACCGCATCAGCAGCAGCGTTAGCACCATCAGTGAGGTTCTTCTCCGCCAGTGAAGCAGCCTGTAGACGCACTATCAAGGGGCCTTTGAGGTAGAGTTAATCGCCGGACTGCACACCCCCGCAATGATGGGGTAATCAGCGGCAAGCGTACCCGGCCATTATATTTCTACCTCTCTGCTTAAAATCCTCTTCCGCATACGTGATGCTTCAAGACTTTCCGCCGGCGTTTTTCTCCGCCTCTTTCAGCCTGCGCTCCCGCAAATCATATACAGGTGCGGTTCACCAGAAGAACGCATGGAAAGCATCCGCGGGCAACCGCTGATCGGTGGTGTAGTAATCCATGTGCAGGCCGCACCGGAAGCGCGACCCCATCAGCGGCAAATCATCGTCAGCGGCAGACGCCCAGAGCGTCGAACGTCCCCGCCGCAGGCCGGAAACCGATCACGGTGGTCGATCCCCGGTCCATAAGGTCAGGCTCACGGCCTCCTCGTAGCTAGCAAGTCAGAGCGCGCTTTAGTCTCCCCAGGCCCGCAGCCTCTTTCATGCATCCATGAACTTGAAGTCACGGATGGTGGCCGTTGCTTTCAGAATGGCGCGGTTCGATCACCGATCAGGGCAATGAATGCCTTGATGTTTTGCCTTCGTCGAAGTATTCAGGACACCTCAATGGCGTCCAGAAAGAATCGACGGGAATGTCTTTCAAGGGTGACATCCTTGTTTCGACCTTGCCGCCCGCTCACTCGGACGGTCGTTCACTGTCACATCGATGGTTTCGATGCCCAGGGCCTCATTTTCGGCAGAAGCATAGTTTCGGTGGCCGCGGACCTTTCCGTTGAGTTGTTTGGATTGAAAATGCATTTGGCGGACCATTCGGTGGCCCTGCTGAAGTCCGCCAAAAATATGAAACCCATGTTTACTGTTGCGGCTGACCAGGCGTAACAACGAAAACTACGGACGGTCGTCCAGGAATTCTGGACGCTATCCGTCAGCGACAATTGTTGTTCACCGGGACGCGGGAGAAGTCCAGACTTCAGACAGCGTTTCCGGTGATATCGTTGAAGCCAGAATTGTTACCCCTGATCTTCCTGATAAGCGGGCAGCTTCGGGCGACCAATGTGGGTGTTACCGGAGATGACGCAGCGGCGGGGCTTCGCCAACTCTGTCCGCGTATTCAACCGGTTTCGCGGCGTCGCGGGGTTTCGTTCTGCAACAACATCCGCCCAGAAGGTGTTGTTCGTGACAGTGGAACCGACAGTAGCCTCAAAGTCCGCATCATGGCGCAGGGACACCGAGTTCCATGCCTGGCCAGACGATGTTGTTGTCGAACTAACGCTTGCACCAGACAGTGACGTGCCGTTGTCAGAAAGGGACCTAAGTGATTACGAACAATAATGTCCGCTGCATCCCATGGTAAGACCAATCGGCTCCAGGCGGTCATTGCCTCCGCCATGCGGATAAAGCTCGACTCGATAGTGATGTTCGACGGGCCCTTTTCAGGTCCACATCATCCACCACGCCACGCCACCTGCCGCATGATGTTGCGAAAGTCCAGGTTACGGATCGATGCGTTTGCCAGCGTTACCCACCGGGCGGAAATGCCATGGTCGGTGGTTCGGTCGAGGCGAGGCCGATGCCGTCCATCTGAGATGTCGTCAGACACGCCGCCAGTTGATCGGCGTCAGCCTTCTTCCCAGTGACTGCAGCCCAGGGCCAGCGCCGCCGGAGTTCGGGATGCGCAGTCCATCGAGTGATGAACCGCGGGCGTTCGACGGCTGAATGCCGTGTCCGGATCGTGTCTCGCACTTTTGCCAGCCCATGTCTGGGGTGAAGCCGTGGAACGTGGCACGGGTCGGGCGCTTACCGCCACTGGTGGCGAGGAACGGCACGTTCGTAGCCGTCTTATCGTTGCCATGATTTCGTGACATCACGGCCAGCGCCCTCAAAGGCGCTTACCAGCCAACTTGTCCACATTCCACATGGCATGATTTGGAGACTCACCGGAGAATCTTCGGTGACCTTCGCCTGAGGATCATTGATCGCGGCCTGCGGGTTCGCGGTAATGTCACCACCAGTAATTTCACCAAACCGACTGTCAGTCACGCCGCTGCGCCCGCGTCACTGACCGGTCACGCCTGCGGCACGGCGCAACCGGGCGCGGTGTCCTGTTGACGACGGCTGTCCAACACCACTGAGGGCCACGGTACTGCTCGCCTGGTACAGAATCCCAAGAGTTGTTGTTCTCGTTCTCCTTTACCCCTCGGCCCGCCAAAGGTGTCGTCGGTGGCGTGGAAAGCAACGTTGCTCTTTTCGGCCTTCTCCAGTACCTGGCGTGGCTGGTCCTGTGGATTTCCAGGTTGTGGATCGCATGGACGAAACGCAGCGGGGACTCACGCAGTAGTGGTCCGGCGTGACCGGGGCATCAGTGTCATTCAAGTACTGGTGGCTTTTCTTCTCAAACGACGTAGGAATATCGGCGCATTCCAGCATCTCCGGCTTCGTCCCGTTGGTCAGAAGTTTACCAGCAGCGAGGCCCTTGCCGAACTCGGCCTTGATGTCCTGGTACGCTTTCGTACTGAGGCAATCAGAGCGGCCTCAGCCTCGGACCAGCCGATTTGATCATCTCGTCCAGGAACACGCCACCAGATGATGGCTTCCTGGTACCTCCACGAATCTCACCAAGCACCTCATCAGTAGAGCGGCCTTGCCCTTGATGGTGCGCACATAGCCAACACCAGGCGTTCTTCTTCATAGCTCGGACGTTAGGTCGGTGAAGGTCCGGCTCCCACTGCCGTCGCCGAACCGCTTCGGGGAGGTTGATGATATTAACAAACCCGATGATGTCAGGTTCGAAGAAGATGTAGTCCCAGACCAGGTTGACGCTGGTCAGCCCACCAATAGGTGACCGGACACCAGTAACGCTTACCCGGGTTAAACCAGCGGAACGGGGACAGCTCGGCTGCCTGCGCAGCAGGCGCAGGGTGGTCAGTCATGTACTGGGTGACAGCCTTACTGATCTCAGCCTCACCCACCAGCTGGGCGGCTGGGAGTTCATACAACGGCCTGCAGCTTCTGCTCAATCAGACGATCAGCATCAGTTGCTTCTGGCTACTCACCTGGTGGAAGCGCCGCCAACTCGTCCTTGATCAGGCGTTTCAGGGTTTCCTTATCGACTCCGGGGTTCCTTTACGTGATCCGCTGAATAGCGGTATTCAGTTTTGTTTCCGACTGGGAAAGACGCTGGTCAATTTCCGTCATCGTAGTAGTCATGTCATCCACACTGGCTGACGGGACTTTAAGCTTCTTTCTGTGCGGTTCAGATTCTCTGCCTCACGGGGTCCCTCGGATCTCCGTCTCGATATTCCATGTTTCTCCTTGTTTGGTAGCTGGACCAACAACCCCCCACCCGCATGATTCAGGGGTGGGGTCAGGCGAGGTAAACCCCTCAATTGAAGCGGCGTCGGTAACCGTGATGGTGTTAGACGCAGCGCAGTCGAACCGGAACCATCAGCCGTGACAGCAAAGCACGCTAGCCGCCGTGAACTCGACGGTGAAGTCGCTGGTACCGGGCGCTGAACGATCACATCATCAAGACCAGACACGGCCTGCAGCTTACTGCGCAGCGTGGTCAGGGTGACGTTGAACGCCAGGTCACAGATGGTTTTCAGAACCAACCGTCAGCGCGTCCATGTGCCGCCGGTAAACCGTCGAAAGGTCGATCTTCTTCTTCACCTCAACCGTGGCCGCGCGGGTCACGGGCTGACCACCAGGCGTACCAGGACCAGGGTTCACCGGTCCGGGGTTCGCGCCGGGGGCTGAACCGGAGCCGGATTGGCAGGAGTACCACCAGGACCAGGCTGCGCAGTAGCAGAATACTGATCAGCCTTAGCCACACCAGCATCCACAAACGAATTTGACGCGGATCCACAACCTTCTCCAATCCTCGCGCTTGACCAGATGCTCGTCGAACCGACTTGTCTTTATCTGGCTGGGTGAAATCGACTTTCTTGCCAGTCAGGTCTTCAGAGTGATGAGGTTTCCATGGTGGCGATAGCCTTCGCGCAGGTAACGGATCGAAATCACCGTTCTGTTTCTCCTCGACAAACGCGACGTGGCAGCGTGCCGGTGCTGGAGTGGCGGCGAATCTTCCCGCACCATCATGAACATGGGTTTCCGGCCATGCGATCTTCTCCAGAGTCTCGTTGAACTCAGAGACTCTGTAGGGTCAATCAGCTCACCGGCTGGTGGTCACGGCGACCACACGAAACCAATACCCTTGATCTTGTTCTTGTCGATGGTGCGGTTCAGCTCCATCTCCGTACCAAATCATTCAGCACGCCGATGGAAGTCACTCGGCGGGGAACGCGATCTTAGGATCATCAATGAAGCTAGCAAACACCTGCATGTCAGTCAGGGGCGGGATGTTATCGGGATTACGTACCGCGGGCATCTAAATCACCCTGTTAAAACCACCGTGTAGGTGGCGGATGCGCCAACCCCGATACAGGGTGGGACCTGCGATAATCCCCGTCGCAGGACGAATAGCCGTGCCGAACCTCTGGGGTGAGGGCGTGATCAAGCATCAACCAGGTGATCGGCTTCCTAGCCGCAGGGGCCGTCCTTAGCCTGAACAGGCCCGCACGATCTCCTTAGTAGGCGGCTCGTGCGGGACACACCATCAGACTCGACGTGATCACAGCAGGCTTGCGATGCCATTTTATCTGGCATGTGGGCGACAATCTTCGGATCATCAGCGTTCTTACTGGCGTAATACGCACCATCGCGGCGGCGTCCTGCTACGCCCACAATCCTGTGGTGAAACTAGGTGGACTGAGCGCCGTCATAGTGGGTACCTCGTGATGTCTAGGCCAGCAGCAGCAGCAGCTTTGGTCAGGGTGCCGTGCTTAGCCTGCATCGCCACACCCTTCGGCTCCGCTGGTCACCATCGCGAAAAGCCGGCCATTTCACCAACCCTCTTGGTTAAAACCTCCACCCCATCGAGATGTTTTCGCCATCTCTCTGCGGCGGCCTCCAGCAGGGGCAGGGTGTTTTCCTGGATCCACTGTTCCAGGCCGGTTGTGGATAGTTGAATCTTTGCCACTAGGCTTCCTTCCTCTCCACTGTGATAGCGAGTTTGGGTTTGTGGCGCGGGTTGACGGGGCGGCCTGCTGACGCTGATCAAATGGGACGCTGACCACGGTGTATTCTTCTTCGCCGCGCTGCATCAGCCGCACCCACATCCCCTGCTCGACCCGCACCCTGGCGGCATGCACCACCAGGCGGTTATGCAGCCTCCGTGACAATGCCTCCATGCCGGTGTCCAGCCAACCCCACAACCGCCTGAACGAAATGCCACCAGGCCGTGTTAAAACCTGGTGGGAAATTGCCGGGGTCCAAAACACCGGATCCTCAATAAGGTTTCCGTCCGGGTCATTACGACTCGTGCGGATAACCTGAATCACTCATGCCCCACCCTCCGCACAGGCTCCTCTGTTACGGCTGAGGATCAGGAACCTCACGCGGCCACCAAGGACTAAGCCCAACTCGATGCGCACTCATCCGTCAACGTCCGCACCACCATGGCCAGACGCACACCGACCTGGGCGAACGTGATCGAATCCGACTGCAGGGCCAGTCGTAGACGTAGGGCTGGACGCACCCGTGTTCACGCCAGCCATGATCGCCGCGGCAGCCATCTCCTGATCGCACGGGTTGCAGAAACGCAACCACGGGACGAAACCAGCTCGGCGTCAAAGTCGCGTACACGCTGCAGAACTCATTGCAGATATATAATCCTCAGCGTCCTGCAGGGAAACGGTTGAGCCGCTCGTATACCGGGTCGAACATGTGCTGGGGGCCTTCCATCCGCATAACAACATCCTTAGCGGACCGACATCACACCACCTTAGTGTTCTGGCCGTTGTTTCTTGGCTTCGTAGTCTTCCGGCCTTGATGAGTTGCGGCTTGGTCTCATGCCGCGTGAGTCGATGCCGCGTTCCTCGGCTGCCTGCTGCCAGTCCTCAATCTTCGCTGCCTTTTGGAAGCGGGCCAGATGTGGTATTGTCGGATAGTCGGACTCCCAATCCAGGACTCCGCTTCCTCAGTGGTAGCGGTGATAAATCGATGACAGAGATCAGCCTGTGCGTCAGCACTTGGTTCATCATCATGATGACCGTTTCGGTGTAGATCGCCGCTTCCTTCTGGAACCGCGCGCAACCGGTCCTGACCTCCTGCCGCACTGAACAGCTCACCCTTGACGCGCCCACGAGCCCCCTTCAGCCGAGGGGTTCCCTTCGGTAAATAACTTGAAGCACCGGTCAGGCGTTGCGTACGCTGGGTGCCTGACAGCCTTCGGGTTATCAACCCATACACGGTCTGTCGCCAGAAGTCAGAACGCGCCGCAACTGGATACGCACCGTTGCCGCCCTCCTGATGGGGGTTGCCGTCGGATCGCTTGTTGAAAGAGAACAGCAGTACCGCGCTCCAAGCACATACGCCTCCCGCTCGGCATCAGCGGAAGCCGGGTTTCAGGCCACCAATCGCAAATTCAGTAGCACCAGTGTAAGCCGGGTTTTCATGGGCAATGTCACCACAAAAAACTTCTGCACCTTCTCATGGTTACGCAGCAGCGTCAGCGTGGACCGTGACATAACAATCACATCAGGGTTGTGGTTGAACTGCATACCCTCATCCGGCGCGTCATCGGCTTAGCATCCTGAATCTTCGCGGTCGCCAATTGAATTCATTTCCATAGGGTTTAAAGTTCGCCACATCCCGCTTCGTGAAACCTGCTGCGTGGAACATTAGCAGCGGAACGCAACCATAGCGGCACGAACATTATTTTGAATCATCTTATTTAGAAGCCGCATTAGTGGACGCGCAGGTCGGCCGGTTTATTCTTGCGGCATGATGCGAAATACGAATAGCCGTACCAGTCGTGGCGCCCGTACTTCCGCCGCGCCACCGGCAAGACAAAGAACCGGAATCTCACCGAACTCGGCGATCTCTTCCATCACTCAAGGAACATCGATGCCGGATCCTGCATCACCGACCCTGGTTGTCGGGCCTTGGCGGAACAAGTAATCCGCGAACTGCCTCTGCAATCAGGACGATGATGCGGGTGGGGAATTTCCGTCGGATCAGCCATCATCCGATCGACGGTTAGTGTCTGCCCAGGCTAAAGCCACTCGGTGGTGAGGGTGCCATGTATTTTGGCCCTTTCATTCTCTAGGCTGGCACCGTAGGTGCCACAGTGACGAATTGCCGAGCCGGTGGACCTGTACACGCACACTTTGAACCAGTCGCAGCGACCTTACCATCGTCAGCGGCTGTGCCGTACTGGCGAATGTAAACCTCACCGGTGAATTGACCACATTGGCCAGTGTGGACGACCACGGTGCTCCGACTGGTGTGAGTTGTTACGGCACCGTTGCGGGTACCCGCTTCGGGATACCATCTGTCTGGTCGCGCCAGATATCGTCAGCGCGCCCGCATACTCGACGCCTACTCACCCCCAGTTTCACTCGGCGACGCTTCATGCGGGCGTGGCCCTCGAAGCTGATGGATGCGCTCCAGCAGCTCCTGCCCGTGCTCTCCTTCTTTTGCTTATGCAATGGGGACTGGAAATCTGCGCCGTTGCCGATCGCAAGACGCATCACGCGAATAGCGCCAGGGTGAATGTCCATGCCCGATCTCAGCGTCAAGTCGACTTCGGCCTTGCCTCAGCGTCTGATCTTCGTCAGGACAGGACTTTATTTTCCGATCTGCAGACACTTGTATTACGGCCCTCCGTGACCGCAGCCTGAACCAACTGCTCGTGACGCCTTTCCTTTCCGTGTCGCATACGACATCTCTGCAATACTCACGGTACATTTCGCATCTTAATGGCGGTCAACCCGTCATCCTCGACTCTGCAGCTCTCAATAGCTGTCAAAATATGACACGAGCCTTAGCTAATCGGCTTTCTTTACGCACGGCCTCCAGCTTATCAGCCGTACCAGGTGATCCTCCCTTTCCAGTGGGGCCTCATCCAGAGCCGCCAATGGTACCTTGTCATCAACCTCACTAGGACTTGCTTGCGGTGGGCGGCCTCGTTTTCGAATCCATATTTGGTCACTTTCATATCTGAAGTGGGTGCCTCGTTTTGATCCTTCACTTCGGAATTCATCATGCCGGAAACCACCCAGCCGCCGGGGCCTGGGAATCCTCCCACTCTTGCGGTTCAGCGATCAATGGCTAAACCTCCACAGCCTCATCAGCGCTGGGGCAGGTTCTCACGCCATCGCATAATCATCCCCACCAGCGCACGGCCTGGTATTTGATCCCTTCGCGAGTTTATCGAGACGCTTTGGTTCCAGTTCTTCCGCGCAGCTGTGTCTCCGCGTTGCATATACGCATCGTGGATGTCAAACATCAGTGCGCCTCATCTTTCTCATCCCTAGCGCCAACCGTGAATAGCGCAGCCAGTGGGATGATCCCTCGTCGTGGTGACTTTGGCTGATTGGTTTCAAAATATTTCTGGTCGCAATGCCATCAAACATCTGGGGTGGGAATAATCTTGGCTGCGTTAAACATCCAGATGCAGTGTCCACCGCATCCCATTGCGTCGCCCCAATAACCGATCTTTCAATAGAACAAGTACACTCAAGCCTCCGAGGGTGTCAGGTTCTTGATCTGCATCCCCCACCGGAGACCTCTGAATTTTCTGGTTAACGTCAGCCCCTGGTTCTTGGGCTTGTTTCCTGTCTCACTCCCGCAGAGCCTCCAGCAGCAGTTGTATTTGTAACTCCCCCACCTGCGTCAGATATCACTCTCAACATATCAGGGATGGTCTTGCACTGAATCAAGCAAGGGTGCACCCTCAGCTCAGTTCTTCGCCGACCCGATGAGGTCAAACTCGATCAGGGGGCACGTGCGTCATACTCAGAAAAGCTATTTCAACTAGGTCTTCAACGTGTGTTGGTTCGCGGTGTCCCTGATCCAATCGGTGGTCTTGCAGCGACTGAATAAACAGGTCAGCCTGCATTTCCGCCAGACAACGCGAGCCGCCCTTGCCTTCAAAGTTCAGGAAATTGCGCCAACACGGCTGCCATCATCGAATCATGGTGGAAGAAGTCGCCTCGCGCGGCGACCAGCTGACCAGTCGTGCCCTTAATCTCAGCTTCGCCCCAGCCGAGATTGATGCCCCGGAGGACTCACCAGACCTAAGTAGAGTTGCTATCTTCTCACCAGCGGCAAGTCACCATCGGTCGTTGGAAATATCGCCCTAGCAGTGTACGGCACCTCCTGCCGTTACGATCCAGGGCATGTTGACCGTATCAGCCGATCACGCAACACCCAATGTATACGCAGCGCAACGTTCATTGTCCAGGTCGGTGTCCTTCGGGCGTTACACGTACGCCACCAGGCGATCCACCGGGATAACCGGCGGCTCCGTGTCCCCCTTCTGCATACTGCTCGTCGATTCCAACCCCGTCACGCGCAATGTTAATCGACACAGAACCAGGGACGGGCGTAGCTTCGCAGTGTTCTTCCTCATTGATCACCCCGTACACCTGTTCAAAGAACACATGCCCGAACTTCCAACGCCCACAGCACTTTCTCCAGGTGCTCCGACCGGGAAGTAGGCCCCATCCCTAGCCATAGGGCGATGCGGATCATCTGAGGCGCAGATCATCAGCGCTGGCGCGCAATCTCATCGGCGCCATTAGGTTCACCCGCCACGTCACACGCTGAATCCCGGCAAGCTAATCGCATTACTTAAGTACTGATGTGACCTGGGGCGTCTTCGCGCTCCATCTTCGCGAACACATATACACCGACTGCGGCAGCGCAGCTCCGGTTATCATCCCTGAAGTTACTCGCGGTCGGGGCGTGGCCCACTTCCGCGGGCCAGCTTCCATCATCAGCCATGACCATCACCTCCTCTGCTAGAACACCAGGGCTTAACCCTGCCGGTGGAGCCACTATGCGCCTCAGGAACGCCACTCGACACAGCGGCGGCTTTGCCAACAAAACGTTTCTTCACCAAGCATCTTCCGGCTCGACAAACCAGGATTCTCAAAATCAACCCAATTTACACCGCGAACGTCGCCGCCGATAAAATATCCCTCAGCCCTGGTCAACACGCCCAATCTCCTGATCGTGCGGGTGTAGCGATCCGCCAAGCCTCAACCCAACGCTCATCCCCATCATGCGAAAGCCGCCTCCTCAGACATCCGCATGAACAGCTCAAACGCCGCCGAAACCGTCTTAGCCGTATCGATGTCGCCTCAACCTTAGCCTCCAGCGGATGCACCAGCGTCGAAGCCGCACCAACGGGATCAAAAACACCCCACCGGATCCAGGCATCCACTGCCGCAGACTCGGCAATTTCATCGCGGTCGAACTCAGTGATCCGGCGCAGCCAAAAGGTGAACGCGCCACCACACCGGATAGCGAAACCGCTGATGCGGTCGCCGCACCGGGGGCAACGTCCACTGCGATGCGGGATTCCCAGACTGGTTCGGCTGTGGGTCGTAGGCTTTCTGCCGCGCATCGGGCCAATGACCGACTCTTCCGCCAATTCACCCGGCGTGGGTGCAGTTGCCTTTACCCAGCGACTCGACAAGACTATTCCAGGCGATTCGTCCGAGTTTTTCGCGGCCATGGCATCGGCCTTGATGTCCTGATAGCTGCGCCAGCCCCTCATCCACCAGGGATGGGTTGCACTTGGCCCAGGTTTCCCTGTGGACAAACGGGTCATCGTTTCCAGCAGGGGGACCATTCACGGAATAACATGCCTCAACACCGTCGATACCGGCCCAGCGTTTCGCCCAAAGGCGTCGCCCGTGGGCATGCTCAAAACCAGTTGACCAGCGAAGAAATGCAGATGGTTTGTGCGCTCACGCCTTGTCAGCTCAGATAACCGCATGAACCTCATTCCGGCAGAAATCAGAAACATCGAAAACCACCCAGATCACACGACAAGCCGCGTTTTCGCCGTGCGGGTGCGGAACTTAATCTTCCGCGCCATTCAAGTAGATGGCCTCCTTGCCGTTATTCTTCACAGCGTGGGAATCTTCCCCACCAGCATGGGGTCATCATCCACCAGTACGGCAAATCATCGTTACCCTCAGCCCGGCCTCCCACGAGGCGGTCACGGGCATCGATAGCTGTATCCATGAAGTGCGCCGTGCAGCAAGTCGCTTCTCGCCGAGCAGTTCCCACCAGCTCCCTGCTGCAACACCTCGCCCACTTGCCGTTCTGGCGGGCTGTATGCTACCACCACGGACTCGGTGAGACCTTGTACGCGGCGTTGGGGTGGTGCGGCTTTGGGTCGCAGCAAATCCTCCTGCCACAGAGCAAGTCATGCCAGCAGCGGCAAAAACTCTACTGTACGCTCCCATCATAACAGGGTAAGAAACAAAGCCAGAAGCCACGCAAAAGCACACCAACCACCGCCCTTCATGTCTAGCTCACAGCCTTGAAAGCCGCCCTCTCCGCAGCTTCAGGACCGCTTGCTTCTCAGCACCCGGATTAAAAACAAGTCCGGGCGGTCCTTGATCCAGCCCCTGATTTCACGGCTGATCTTCTCCACGCCACTACAATCCCAGGCTGACGATCTCCTTCTCTCAGAGAAGCTAGTCATACCCTCCGCCGCACGGAAGTGGTACATCGTGCCGTCTCGGCCTGGGCGATCGGGTCAGCGAAATGCTGCTGGCTCAAAATCCTCCACAGACAGCGTGCGGCCCTCGGTGAGGGCTTTCAGCGATTTTAGACCTATCAGCCATGCGGGCCTCTAACAGTTGGGGCCCGGATTCCCGAGTTTTCTGGCTTGTAACCTAGGGAGAGAAGACAAAAAGCAATGCGTAACTG
>BNJS01002737.1_pt1 | contig 101824 bp, 129 predicted proteins | sample 8540461 | NCBI WGS metagenome assembly BNJS01 (sample SAMD00202454, study PRJDB9452) | human saliva metagenome | isolation source: human saliva | place: Japan | reverse complement strand
ACGTTACGTGGTTGCTGGCGCGAGCATCTTCTTCCCGTATTCGGTGCATTCATCGGACTGATCTCGACCACTCCCGTTGCATTGCACTACGGGCAGGGCATACGCGTGAGATTCGAGCGTCGTTCAGCAGAGTTTGCCAAGACGCCCTTGCTGTACTGCTCTATGCACCGGTGCGACGCACCGTTCCTCATCTCGTGCACGCACTCGCGCTTGAGCCTGCGGGTGGAGGATCACCGCGCCATCTCTCCACATCGGCTGGGGTCATTCCATCGGCGATGGCGAGCGTCCTTGCGCAACCTCATTGATGCGCATGGGCGGACGCGCTCGACCATGCTCATCACCATGACGACCGTACCGCCTCGTTAACATCGTCCTCAACTACGTCTTTATGTATGGTGCGTGTGGCGTCCCTGCCTTGGCGGAGCCGGCAGGACTGGGAGCGCCGCTACTGTGTCAATCTCGTCCTCAACATCGTCGTCACTGCGCATGGCGCACCCGCCGTTGTCGCGTCTTTACCGACTGCCGCGGCCTGCGCTCGGAACAATACGGCGGCACGCCACATCTGCGTCCTTATCGGGCTGACGGTATTTTGCGAGCAGCATCTTCGCGCGGTCGGCCTTTTGATGGCGGCGTACGGACGACGGTGGTGTCGCGGCGCAATGTGGCGGCGAACTCACCACCATCGTTCACATGCTGCCGCCTCGTCTCCATGGCGACATTCTCGTCGGCTATGAGATCGGCGGTGGTCGCGAGAGCGGTGCGCGCGCTCACATCCGCCTCAGCCGCGTACTGACACCCTCTTCGTCGGTATCGCTGCACTCGTTCTTCGCAGTCATGCGCGATACGGTCGCCGCCCACACGACGGATCCCGCCGCGTTGCGAGCCGTTGCCGGTGTTCCCTCCCATGCGCTCCTCATGCAGTTCAGCGACTGCGTCAATGCGCCGCTGCAGGCGCGCTGCGCGCGCACGCGACGTGACAGTGACGTTCTGCTCGCCGTCTCTGTCCTTCTGGGGATTGGCTGCCGAGCGGCTATCTGCTCGCTCGCAGTATGCACCGATCTCGAATCGCGCAGGCTACCGGGCAGGGTTGACGGCGGGATCGTCGTCGGCGCGGTGCTCCTCATGATCCGACCGGCGCATCATCGAGCAGCAGAGCTATTGCGCAGAGCGATGCAGGCATAAAGACGGTCAGGATCCTCACTGAATTTCTCCGGAAATGTGGATATGATGGTGCGTATGAGCACGATTCGTCCGCACAATCTCTTTCGCGCATGTGATGTGACCAGACCATGTGATCACTTTTGAAAAGCGATTTGTCATGCGCAGACAGAAGCTACGTCGTCATCGTTGCGGTGCGGGTTATGGCGTACGCCCACAAGGAGTTGGCAAAAGAGAACGTACACATTTACGCTCGTTGACCGTCACACCTACCATTCTGTTTCTGCCGCTGCTCTATCAGGTAGAGCACGGCGGGCTATTTCGGCAGCTGAGATCGCTTTATCCGACGCGTGCTCTTTTCTACACAACAACAACGTGGACCTCTTCATGGCGAAGGCGACGGGCGTCGATCAGCGCCGCGTCCTGTCGACGGATCACGGCGAGTCGCCTACGATTACCTTGTGCGCGCGCGGCGGCGGTACGACCGAATCTCTTCGGAAACGAGAGCGTCGAGCGCAATTCTACGGCATGAAGACGCCGCAGGAGGCGATCGCTCTGCGCGGATCACTATCGTGCATGGAAAGTTCGAGCGCGCCTCGAAGAAGACCGATCCCATGAACAGAGAACGTCACGTCGTCACCTCAACTTCGTCATCGTCGGCGGCGGGTGCGACGGGCACGGAGACGCAGGCGCCAACGCGGAGCTCATCGGTGATCTCAAGAAAAGAGTTCCATAACATTGACTTCTCTGAGGTGCATGTCACACTCAAGCTTTGAGGCGATGGGCTCCTGTTCTGCCGATGCCGCCGTTCGACCCGCAGCAGCACAACACCATCGACGTCCTGCGCAAAAAGCGTATGCGTCGCGCACTACAGAAGTGCGGCGACGGCGTGGCGATGGCAACGATCTCGTCCTCTCAAGGACGGGGAGGTCATCTCCACCAAGACACGTCATCTGGGCGGCAGGCGTGCGTGCACAGGACTTTCACCAAGGACTGCGGCGGTGAGGTGGACCGCGCGGGCGCATCGTCGTCGCGAGGAGAACCTCTCGTAAAGGGCAGCGACTGCGATCTTTGCGCTTGCGACTGCGTGCGAACTTCCAGCACGGCACAGAGCGTCCGCTCCCCGACGGTTGCCGTCTCTCTGTGGCGCATTCCAGCAGGCGATGCAGCATCGAGCACGAACTCATGGCGCTCATCAGCGGGAAGACGCCCGACCAGCTCGGGCACCGCGCGCGCGACCTTGGCGCGATGGCGACCATCGGCAGAGGCGAGGCGGTCGCGAACCGACCGATGCCTCACTGCTTTTAATCTCAAGGCGAGCGGACTTTTCGCGTGGATCTGCATGGATGCTCAAGTCCACCCGATCCGTCTTGCCGGGAAGCACGCGGATCCTTACGGTTTCACAAGTGCGGTTCTGGAATTTCTTCTTCGGAACGCGCCCTGCTCACGCATCATCCTCAGCAAGCCGGCGCAGGACCTGCACATCCCACTATTTTATGCCATACCTGCGCGGTAATGGAAACGCAGGGCGTTTGTTTCCATGCGCAAGAAATCACGGATCCGTAAGGCTGCTCAGACTCGCAATCGTATGGGTTTCGTGCTGCCTTTCCACGTTCGCGCGAGACAGTCGAGCTCAACCAAGCGCACATAAGCGTGCTTTTGTATCCGGCAAAAGAAACGAGGTGTATCAACATGAAAGAAGGCGATCTTCATCCCGGAGTACTTCGAGTAGCGACGCGCGACGTGTGGCTGCGGCAACACGCTCACGTGACCGGCTCGACGGTGAAGAAGCGATCTGCGTATCGATGTTCGCTCGAAGTGCCATCCGCCCTTCACGGGGCGACAGCGTGACGTTCAGGCGGGCGGACGCATCGAGAAGTTCGCGAAGCGCGGTACGCGAAAGTAGGGCTAGTGATCGGCGGTGAGGTGCACTGCACCTGCCTTCGCCACCGCACGAGGTAATCAGGAAGAGCGCCATTGCACGAGAGACCGTGCACGGGTTACCTATATGACAGCGAAAAACATGCCAAAAGCGAAAAATTACGGATCTTGCCGATCGGTGGGCAGGCGGTCAATCGAGGGCGTACGATGCGCGACGGCCATCACCGTACGCTAATGCAGGCAGTACGTCGCAGTGGCGACATCAGATCGCTCAGACACGCACGGTTCTCCATCAGTGACCGCTATCCGGTAGCTCAACCCGCCGCTCATCCGCGCTCGGCCATCATGGTGGAGTCCCTCATCACGGGATGCGCGCCCTCCTTCTCCGCGCAGGCGGCAGGTGAGGAGGATGAGCAGATGACGAAAAGGAGATCGCCAAGACGATCTCCTTTTGCTCTGTCCTTGCGGAGCATCCTCTTTATCGTTATCCCGACCGAGCGGCACACTCGCGGCGGCGCATACGGACGACCCCATCGTGTTTCAAACTCATTGAGGAAGCGGCATTTCGTCTCATGGTATTCTCATATCTGATCTCACGTGCATGCGGCATCCGCCGCGTCTTCCAGTGCGGCACCACGGTGCGGAGCACAAGACCATCCACTGGCTACGAGGCAGGGGGAGCCACTGACCGTCGAGAACGTAACAGAAGCTTCCGCGCCTCGCATCCGCGCTGCGTGAAACGAATTTCCCGCTCATCGTCATGGTGGCTCGCCATCGTTCACGTCTTCGGCTGGCCGATCCCCGGCTGCGCATCCCGAGCCGCCTTTGCGATCTCCTGCCCGTCGTGGCGTCTCCTATGAGATCATCCGCTTTGCGGGACGCAGGTGAGAATCACCCGTACACATCCGCATCACGCCCGGACTGTGGCTGCAGTACCTGGACGACGCGCCCGCCCGCCGATGAGATGGTCGAGGTGGCGATCGAGTCGCCGAAGGCCGTGCTGCCGGCAGAGAGAGATGGCGCGGGCAGCGGAAATTATCGAATGAGCAGAAGGAGACAACGTGCTAAGCAAACTTCTGCTGCAGCAGAAGATAAATACCGTGTAGCTTTGAGACACTGCTCAGCGATCCGTCCGTGATGGTGGCGGATAAGCGGCGGTGTGGTGAAGTTAGGTCACGCGAGCATCGCGGCGCACGCTTTCAATCGTCGAGGCGTACGTCCTACCGACGGGCGCTGGCTACCATAGATGAGAGGATAAGGAGATGACTTGCCGAGTGTCGATGCCGACATGACGATGCTCGCGGAGGAGATCGCGTGAGTGCGGAGAGGCGGAGCGCGACCGTCTCGCCGCCGAGTTGCCGGATTCTCCTGGCCGTATTGCGCACCCGCGACTACGACGATAAGAACGTCATCAGCCGAGAGACCTGCGGCGGCGTGGCGGCGAGGAGGCGGCACTTTGCCGCGAGCCCTCTTTTCGCATGTATGCACGCCATGCGAGCGGTGCAGTTGGCGCACCGAGGAGCCAGCAGCAATCCGACGGAGATCGGCGGCCAAGGAGATCACCTTTCGCCGCGGTGCCGGCGCATACAGCAAACCAACGGTCCGCCATCCCCGTCACGGAGTTCCGGCGGGCGGTCCACCTCGGCGGTGACCGTCGCCGTCCTGCCCGAGGCAGAGGAGGTCGAGACCATCGATCCGAACGATCTGCGCATTACTACCACGCAAAGCGTCGGGCGCGGGCGGACAGCGTCAACCGTACGGAGATTTGAAGGCGATCCGCATCACGCATATCCCGACGGGCATCGCGTCTGTGCGTCAGGACGAGAAATCCTAGTTGAAAATCGCGAGAAGGCGATGACAAAGGTGGGCGCGCTCTCTACGACCGTGCATGCAGGAGCAGGCAGATGCGTTGTCGACCGCCGCAGTCAGGGTGGGGGCTCGGCGATCGCATGAACGCATCCGCACGTACACCGCAGGCGCGTGACCGATCGCATTTCCATCGACCGACGCCTCTATAAAATTGATGCGCATGGACGGCGGCCGGATGAGCTGCTGGCGGGCTGATTACCGATCAGGCGGAACGTCTGAAACAGGTGAACTGATGGCGGAGCGTGCAGCATACAGGAACTGTTGATCGGACGACAGATTTTTTCCAAACGCGCGGTGCGAGACACCGCGTCTCGATGCCGAAGTGCCGTCGCTGCCGTGCTCGTCGATCGCATGTATCTCTATGTCCATTTTACTGAGCCGTCGTCGCGGAATTGGCGACGTTTCGCGGTTATGTGAAGGAGCGCGTCCCAGGCCTTGCCACTGGGCAGACGGAGTTCGCGGGTTGTCCTTCCGCGTCACGCGCGATACACTCATCCGGGTGTCCCGATACATGAGATTCTGGGCGCAGTTCGCCGGATACCTCCGTGCATGCGTGTGAGGCGGAGCGGAGCTGCGCTTTGCCGATATCGGCACGGGACGGGGCAATCGTGCCCGGTTCTGCACCACGGAGGGGGACACGCGCAGATGCCGTGGGATATCTCTCCGCCGTTGCGCGACACAAGCCGCAGAGAACGCGGAACTGGGACTGACGGATCGAGGTACTGACGGCGACCACCACCCGCCCTCAAGCGCGCAGCTATGCTATGATCCTGTCCAACTCGCCGTATATCCCGTCTGTTGATGTAAACCCTGATGGAGTGATGAGCAGGATGAGCCGCATCTCGCACCCTTGATTTATGGGAGCAGAGACGGGTCGTCAGTTCATCGGTGGCGTCTCCTGCGGATGCGCCCGATCCTCCTGACGGAGGGCGCGTTATCGCCGCTGGGAGGTACATCCATGAGGCAACGGACGTCGCGGCATCATGGCGGCGGCCCACGCATCGTGCGGACGAAGACACCCGCGATCTGGCGGGATTGAGAGGCGAAGTCGCTGGAGAGAATCGTTTAAGCGAGGAACAACGTGAGACGGAGATTCTTCGTCCTGCATCCACGGTGGAGGACGGTGCGCGCCGCAGCGTTGATCCGCGATGGGCAGTTGGCCCATTCCCCACGGAGACGCAATCGCGCCCGGTGCAGCGGGGTCGATGCGGCGTGCGCGGATCTACGAGGCGAAGGCGCTCCGATAATCCGCTGCCTATCCTCCTTATAATCGCCAGATCTCTCCATGCTGGACGAGGCAGCAGAGGAGGTGCCGCTCCGCTGCAGCACATTTGCTCACGGCATTCGCGCCTCACCCCATCAACACCGTCATCGTCGCCGGAAAGCCGCGCATATTCCGCCACTGGTCACGGTGGCTAGTCGACGGTCGGCGTGCGCCGTCCCGCCCATGACGTGGGCACGGCGGCTCATCCGCGGCGGGGTGCCGACAGCCGCACCCTCGGCGAACAACTCTCTAGGCGTCTGGAGCCGATCGACGGCAGCGACGACGGCGGTGGATATGACGGGGCGGGATTCCGCTCATCCTCGACGGCGGCAGCTGCACATGTGGTAGAGTCCACCATCGTCGACCGCACGAGGAGGGCTGCAGCCCACCATCCTGCGCCCGGTGCGCAGACCCCGAGATGATCTCTTCTGCCGAGCTGCCGCATCTTCACCGTGCGCATGGATGCGGCACTCTCGCGCCTGGCGGACACCGCGCCGCGTGCCTCCCGGCATGAAGCACACACTATAGCCGCGCGTGCCGCTCACGGTCTTTGCGGAGGCAGGGACGGATGTCGTCGCACTGCGGATAGAGATCAAGCGCCGCATGGCGGCAGGTGAGCGACTCGCACCGATCGCGAGCAACGACACCACCGCGGCGCTCAGTGGACTCCTGCCTGCGGCGTATACCCACTACCGCGGAAAGCGCGCGGCAATCAGAGTGCACCTGCCGCCTGCCTCACGATGCGCTGCGCCATTTTGACGACACGATGCCACCTCGCTTCTGGCGGAGGGACAGGTTCGGTCGGACTCCCGGGATTGCGATCGCGAACCGTCTGCGCAAGCGCGCGGGGCAACATCATCTATGTTTCGAACGGGAAACCACACGAAGAAAGTGCCGCCATTACAGCATTGGCGGCAGAGAATGAAAGAACCGACAGCCGCTCTGTTTCGAGCAAGCTGCCGGTCATTTGGCAATCATAAATGTGTTTCACGTCCTTATTCAGTTGTGTTTGCTTTTTGCCGCACAGATCACCGCGTGTGTCTGCACAGCCGCATATTGTACGTTCAGCTGAAACCGTTTTGAGATCTCTGTATCATCCAAGTTGCGCGCGTGGTTTTCGAAAAACGAATCGTACAGTAACACGAGTGTCGTCTGCTCACACTCACCTGAGGACGACCAGCCTAGACGGTTCTCGCGAGTGATGCCAACGGAGCACTCCGCTGACGCAGGCTCAGTTCTTCTTCAAAGATGCATACTGCTCAGGAGACGATACCGCCATGCCGAAGAATTTGTGTCAATAGACATTCTCCTTTCCAGCATTTATGACTATGAGGAGATATATCTCTTTTCTACATTTATCATACCATAAATAGACTGGAAAATGCAATAGATTTTTACAAGGGAAACGATGTGGAAACGTCTGAATTGATGTATAATTCGTATAGATAGAGTCGCTTTGGTTGGCTCTGTACGACAGAGGTGATGCAATTGCTTTCTGCACTTCCGATTTCTTCTTCCCGCCGCGTTGTCCATCCTGCCGCGCCTGTGTCGAGCACCGTGGATTCTGTCCGGCGTGCGCAGCAGCTCATCGGCACGCGCCGCATGATGGAGATGGGCGCGATGGCGGAACATCTGACGGGCGTCTCTGGGTCCTGGCGCACTATCGCGCCGGCGTCCGCGATCTTTTGCGCGCACTGAAATATCGCCGAAAGATGACGGCACTTGACGATTTGCGCACGATCCTCGCTGCGGGGGAGGAGGTGCTGAGGAGCTTCCGCCGTCCCTTCTGCTGTTCCTGTCCCGCTTGCACCGCAGCGGCAGAAAGAGCGCGGCTTTAACCAGACCGAGGCGATCTTTGCGCCGTGGTTTGCGGCGCATGGCATCCCCTTTGCGCCTATTCTTGTTCGTACGCGTGAGACGATACCGCTCTATGAGATGACGCGTACGGAGCGGCGACAGAAACTGCGCGGCGCGTTCGCCTCGTCCGTGGCGCAGATGTGCAGGGGAAGGATCTCCTGCTCGTGGACGATATCATGACGACGGGGGCGACGCTGACGGAGTGCGCACGCTTCTGCGGTGCGGTGGAGCACGGCACGTCTATGCAATTGCGCTCGCGGGCGAACATCGCTGAGGACTTCCTTGTCAAATGAGCAGGAATGCTCTATAATGCACCCTATATAAAGGAGGAATTACTTTTGTGATGAATGGAGCGCGGGGCTCTTTTGAGAGCCTTCGGCAGGAGGGCGGAGGTCGTCTTTGGCTATCCCGGCGGTGCCGTCCTCACGCTGTACGATGAAGTATATAAGATGAAATTTCCGCATATCCTCACGCGCCATGAACAGGGCGCCGCGCACGCTGCAGACGGCTATGCGCGCGCCTCGGCAAGGTCGGCGTGGTCTTTGCGACCTCGGACCGGGCGCGACGAACCTCGTGACGGGGATTGCAACGGCGAATATGGACTCCGTTCCGATGGTCTGCATCACGGGGCAGGTCGCCAATCCATATATCGGCAAGGACCTTTCAGGAGGCGGACATTGTCGGCGTTACGACACCAATCACGAAGCACAATTACCTCGTCAAGGACGTAAATGATCTGCCGCGCGTGATCAAGGAGGCCTCTTCATCGCGCGGACGGGACGCCCTGGTGTCGTCGTCATCGACGTGGCAAAGCGATGTGTTCGATGCAGAGATCGACTTTGCCCTCCCTGCTGCCGCTGCCTTGCGCGGATACAGCGGCAGTGTCTCTCGATGTTGATGTTGCACGCGCGGCAGCGAACGCCCTCCGCACGGCAGAGCGGCTGCCGCTTTTTGTCGGCGGCGGCGTCATCCCTATCGGATACGGCAGCGTATGTACGGGAACCTCGCCTTGACGGGGATGCCTGCCGTCTCCACACCGATGGGGCTCGGCGGCGTTTCTGCCGATACGCCGGGCTATACGGGGATGGCGGGGATGCACGGCACCTATGCCTCCAATATGGCGATCCAGGACTGCGACCTGCTGCTCGCCGTCGGCACGCGCTTCAGCGATCGCGTGACGGGTGCAGTGGCAGAGTTTTGCCCGAAGGCACGCATTGTCCACTTTTGACATTGACCCCGCTGAGTTCAACAAGAACGTGCGCGCCGACATCCCTGTCCTCGGAGATCTGCGCGAGAGTCTGCCCGCCTTCCTCGATGCCCTGCGCCCTGCGGCGGCAGATGTGGCCTCGTATGCCGGCGTGGCAGGCGAGTGTCCGCACCATGGAGGAAAAAGCATCCGCTCGGTGGAAAGAGCGCGAGGCGATCCGCCCCGAGGAACTTCTGCACCGCGTGCGTGAAATCGTCGGCCCCGATACCATCTGCGTCACGGATGTGGGACAGCATCAGATGTGGGCAGCACAGTACTATGCGTGCACGGAGCCGCGCCGCTTTCACCCGGCGGGCTCGGCACGATGGGCTATGGATCGCCTGCGGCGATCGGAGCAAAGCTCGCTCGTCCCGACAAGGAAGTTGTGCTGATTACGGGCGACGGCAGCATCACGATGAACTGCCAAGAGTTTGCGACCATCGCGGACAACGATATTGATGTGAAGGTCGTCATCGCACATAACTCCATCCTCGGCATGGTCGGTCAGTGGCAGCGCCTGTTCTACAATCATCATTACTCCGCATCGGAGCCTGGCGGGCAAGACGGACTTCGCCGCCTCGCTGCGGCGATGGGCGTCGCTGGGATGCCAGCATCGAAACGCGGGCGGAGTTCGCAGAAGTTCTGCCGCGCGTGCTCCGCGAAAAGGAGCGCGTCTGATCGACGTCGTCGTACCCGAGGAGGCAGACGTCGCCGATGGTGCCGGGCGGAAAGCGTCTCGACCAGATGGTGTTGGGAGGAAGATAAGATGGACAAATATTTGCTTTGCCGTCCTTGTCGACAACAAACCGGGCGTCCTGACCCATATCGCAGGACTCATCAGCCGCCGTGCCTTCAACATCGAGAGCATCTCTGCTGGCTATACAGAGGAAAACCCCGGTCACGCGCATCAATATCGTTGTCTCGGTCGCCCTCGGAGAACGAACTGCGGCAGGTCGTGACACAGCCTCCAAACTCATCGACGTGGTGAAGATCGTCAATCTTACCCAGTATGAGTCCATCACACGGGAGCTCGTGCTCATCAAGGCACACGCGACCAAGCGAGACGCGTGCGGAGATCATCGATGTGGTCAACATCTTCCGTGCGCGCATTGTCGATGTCGCCTGAAAACGTCGTCGTGGAGCTTGACGGGCGACGCCAGAAAATCGATGCCCCTCTCGGAGCTCCTCTCCGACTACGGCATCATTGAGATTGCGCGTACGGGGCCATTGCCCTTCTCGCGCGACCGATACCGGTCAAAACAAATGTAGACAGAGTAAATTCTTATCGCAGCTCTGGCAAGTGTCGACTGCTTGTGCAGCGAATTGCTTCCATGCGGCGGTAGACCTGTTTGTCAGGCGAAACGGCCGCGTGTTTTTCGCTTGATCGAAGACACGCGGCTGTTTTTTTATACGATGCTCTTTTTGACTTTTTCAAAAACCTATTGACTTTTTGACTAAAAACATTTACTATAGATACCGTGTTAGCACTCAGTTGATGAGAGTGCTAACACGACAAAAAGATTTGGGATAAACTAGAGGAAGATACCATGATTGAGCTCATTGGGCGAACGTGTTGTCACTGAAGTCGCAGAGAGCGATGTCACGACGGCGAGCGGCATTGTGCTCCCCTGATACGGCAAAGCGAAAAGCCGCAGAAGGGCAAGGTCGTTGCGGTCGGTACGGGCAAGCTCCTCGAGAATGGACAGCGTGCAGGCCTTTGAGGTCAAGGAAGGCGACAGCGTCGTTTTTCCGAAGTACTCGGGCCTGAGATCAAGGTTGACGACAAGGACTACCCCTCATCGTTCGCGAGAGCGACATTCTGGCAATCCCGTAATAAATAGATGAGACGTGGAGGCAATATAAATGGCAAAGCAGATTCTGTTTGACGAAGAGGCACGCCGCGCTCTGGCCGCGGTGTTGATGCACTGGCAAATGCGGTCAAGGTAACGCTTTGACCGAAGGGACGCAACGTCGTCCTCGACAAGAAGTACGGCGCACCGACGATCACGAATGACGGCGTGACGATTGCACGCGACATTGAGCCCGAGGATCCGTTCGAGAACATGGGCGCACAGCTCGTGAAGCGAAGTTGCGACGAAGACGAACGACATCGCGGGCGATGGTACTAACGACGGCGACGCCTCGCACAGGCAATGATCCAGAGGGCATGCGCAACGTTGTGGCGGGCGCGAACCCGATGATCGTCAAGAAGGGCATCGACATGGCGGTCAAGACGCTGGTCGAGGAGATCAAGAGCAAGGCGCAGAAAGTCGAGACGAAGGCAAAGATCGCGCAGGTCGCGTCGATCTCCTCGGCGGACTCGAGGTCGGCGAGCTCATCGCAGAGGCAATGGAGAAGGTCGGCAAGGACGGCGTCATCACGGTTGAGGAGTCCAAGACCATGGACACGAACCTCTCCGTCGTCGAGGGCATGAAGTTCGACCGCGGCTATATCTCGCCGTACATGGTGACGGATACGGATAAGATGGAAGCCGTCATGGATGATCCCTCATGTGCTCATCACCGACCGTAAGATCTCCTCGGTCGCGGATATCCCGCCCGTTCTGGAGCAGGTCGTAAAGCAGGGCAAGCAGATCGTCATCATCGCGGAGGATCTCGATGGTGAGGCTCTTGCGACCATCGTGGTCAACAGCTGCGCGGCACATTCAAGGCACTCGCGGTCAAGGCGCTGGGCTTTTGGCGACCGCCGCAAGGCAATGCTTGAGGATATCGCTATCCTCACGGGCGGTACGGTCATCAGCGAAGAGGTCGGCCGCAAGCTCGACAGCGTCACGATCGAGGATCTCGGCCGTGCACGTCAGGTGCGTTCCTCCAAGGAGGAGACGACGATTGTCGACGGCGCAGGCGACAAGGCACAGATCTCCGCACGCGTAGCACAGCTCAAGAAGCAGATCGCAGAGACCACGTCCGACTTTTGACCGTGAGAAGCTGCAGGAGCGTCTGGCAAAGCTCGCCGGTGGTGTTGCTGTGGTCGAGATCGGCGCAGCGACGGAAGTCGAGATGAAGGACAAGAAGTATCGCGTTGAGGATGCACTCACGCAACGCGTGCGGCAGTCGAAGAGGGCATCGTTGCCGGTGGCGGCACGACGTTCATCGATATTCTCCCGGCACTCGACAAGCTGAACGTCGAGGGCGACGTCAAGGTCGGCGTCGAGATCGTGCGCCGTGCGGTCGAGGCTCCGGTGCGCCAGATCGCTGAGAATGCAGGTCTTGAGGGCTCGGTTGTCGTCGACAGCGTGAAGAAGGCGGGCGATGGCGTTGGCTTCAATGCACTCGAGAACACCTACGTCGACATGATCGGTGCGGGCATTGTCGACCCGGCGAAGGTCACGCGCTCTGCCCTGCAGAATGCGGCATCTATCGCTGCCATGGTGCTCACCACCGAGACGCTCGTCACGGACAAGCCCGAGCCTGAGGCTCCGGCCCCTGCGGGTGCACCCGGCATGGGCGGTATGGGCGGCATGATGTAAGGCAGTTGCCCTACATGACATGACGTACTGATAAAGAAGCATGTTTCTTTACAGATGGAAACATGCTTCTTTTTGTTTTACAATCTATATCGACGGATTGTTAAAATATAGAGACAGTGCTATACTACAGAGCATGAAGATAATAGAGCTCCATCGGCGGTGGAGCAAAAGGAGTTTCGCATGCTGAATATAGATAAGAAACTCGCGAAGCGCGAGGCAGAGGGCAAGATCATCCGCACAGGAATCGTGGGTGTGGGGCAGATGGGGCGCGGACTGGTTTCGCAGATGGTGCCTCATGAAGGGCATTATGCCCGCCATTGCTGCCGATCATACACTGGATAAGGTCATCAAGGCGTTTCATACCGCAGGTGTCCGTGATGAGGATATCGCCGTCGCAAAGACCCTAGATGAGGCAAATCGCTACATGGAGCAGGGAAAGTACGTTGCGACGGAGAACGACACGTTCATCTCGCACGCGAACCTCGTCGAGGTCGCCATTGATGTGACGGGAGTCCCCGAGGTCGGCGTGAAGATTGCAATCGACGCACTGAACAACAAGAAGCACGTCGTCATGATGGATGTCGAGACCGATGTCGTCATCGGCAGTTACCTTAAGAAGCTTCGGCGACAAGAACGGCGTCATCTATACCGGATCTGCGGGCGATGAGCCAGGGGCTGTCATGGAACTCTACCCTTCGCACGCGCGATGGGGGCTGGATGTCAAGGTCATTGGCAAGGGCAAGAACAACAAGATTGACTATGACTGCAACCCCGATACCGTGTACGAGGAGGCGGTGCGCCGCAAGATGAATCCGCGCATGCTCACCTCGTTCAAGGACGGCACGAAGACCATGGTCGAGATGACGGCGATGTCGAACGCCACAGGCTTTTGTTCCCGACGTGATCGGCGCTCATCTACTGCGGGCTCGCCGCAGCATTGCTGCGCTGATCTCAACGAGCTCTTTTAAGCTCAAGAAGCGACGGCGGTATTCTGAATCGGCACGGCGTCGTGGAGTATGTCAACGGCATTGCGCCCGGCGTCTTTGTCACCGTCGCATGTCCAAATGAGGATGCTGCCTATGTGATGGACTATCTCCAGATGGGACATACCTCTCCACCCCTCTACCGCCCCCTATCATCTGTGTAACCTCGAGACGCCGCTCAGCGTGGCGAAAAATCGTCATCGACGGCGAGCCGACCATCATCCCGCCTCGATCTACCGGTCAGCGAGTGCATCACCGTTGCCAAGCGCGACCTGAAGGCGGGAGAAAGCCCTTGACGGTATCGGTGGCTACACGACCTACGCTTCGATTGCGACGGCTGAGGAGACGTATAAAAAACGGCTACGTCGTTCACCCCTCGTCAACAAAAACGCACGCATGAAATGCGATGTCAAGAAGGGCACGCTCCTCACACTCGACATGGTCGACCTCGATACGTCCACGCAGCTCTATCAGGTGCGTAAAGAACAGGACAAGATGTAAGGGCAACGGGTACGCACTGAAGTAAAGCGAATCGCTGAGATTCCGTAACATAATGCCCCCACGATACAGGCGTGGGGGTCACTTTTGAGAAATTGAGATATAGAATCACTGATACCGGCATCAACCATCTTGACGTATTCTTTTCGCCCTGCTTATCGTTAGCAAATCCTCCACATAGCCTTTGCTATGCGTCCGGTTTGCTGCCTCAATCGGAAAAAAATCTACGCCAATCTGGCATACCTCATTTTATCAGTGATTCCATAAGGATGTAATGTATGTTTTGGCTTGAACTCATTGTTGTGTTGGGGATGCTTCTCGTCGGTGCACGCGTTGGCGGCATCTTTCTCGGCATGTCGAGCGGCATCTCCCTTGCCGTACTCATCTTTGGCTTCGGCTGCACGCCAGCCAACCGCCGATTGATGTTGTTATGATCATCATGGCGGTCGTCGTCACCGTCTCCGTCCTCCAGGCATCGGGCGGCATGGACTATCTCATCCAGGTGGCGATCCGCATGCTGCGCAGCAACCCAAAGCGGATCAGCATTTACGCACCACCATCAGCTGGCCTTTACCTTCGCGTGCGGAACGGGCTATATTGCTCTACGGATCCCGCCCGTGATTGCAGAGGTGTCACGTGAGGCGGGCGTGCGCCCCGAGCGGCCAATCTCATCTCCGTCATCGCCTCACAGCAGGCAATCACCGCGTGTCCCATCTCGGCAGCGACCGTCGCCCTGCTGGGATTTCTGGCTCCCGCGAACATCTCCCTGATCGACATTCTCCTGTCTGTGTCCCCGCAACACTCATCGGCGTACTAGCGGGGGCTTTCATGCCTCGCGCATGGGCGCGGAACCTCGCAGAGGATCCCTGCCTACCTGGCGCGCGCGTCGCGCAGGGGATGCTGCACCGATCCATGAAAAGACGGACTTTCAGGAAAAGACATTCGACATCGGGAAAAAAACAGCCGTTGTGCTCTATATCCTTGCGACCGTCATGGTCGTTGCCTTCGGCATCTTCCCCTGAGCTGCGCCCGACCTATCTTGTCGGCGAACAAACAACGATGTTCCCATGACCATGACCATCGAGATCGTCATGATGATTATGGCGGGCGTCATCCTTCTTGCAGCCAAGGTCGATGTCTCACCCGTCATCGAGCAGTCTGTGTTCAAACAGGGACTCATGGGCGTCTACTGCGTCTTTTGGCCTTGCATGGGCGGGGATACGCTCGTCGAGAACAATCTCGCCTTCCTGCAGGGCGGTGCACAGGACATCGTCATGGCACATCCGTGGGTCTTTGCGCTCGTCCTCTTCTTCCTCTCCTCGCTGATTCTCAGCCAAGCGGGCACGCTCGGGGCACTCGCACCGCTCGGACTCTCGCTCGGCATCTCTGCACCGATGATGATCGGTATCTTCCCCGCGGTCAGCGGACCTTTTTCATCCCCAGCTACGCCACCGTCCTCGCAGGTATCGCCTTTCGACCGCACGGGACGACCTGTGATTGGCAACTACGTCTTTAACCACAGCTTTATGCTGCCCGGTCTCATCACCTGCACGGTCAGCGTCGCCATCGGCTTGGGGCTTGCAGGTATGCTTCTTTGAGATTCCTTTTTGGACAGGCAGTAGTCGTTACCACGGGAAAAATGGGTTCCAAAAAACCTTTGATTTTTTTCTCCATCCCCTATGATATAGCACTTTTGTTGACATATGTGGCGCCTTCGTCAAGTGGTTAAGACACCGCCCTCTCACGGCGGGTTCATGGGTTCGAATCCCATAGGCGTCACCAAATTCGGCGCCTTCGTCAAGTGGTTAAGACACCGCCCTCTCACGGCGGGTTCATGGGTTCGAACCTCATAGGCGTCACCATCGAAATGGACAGGAGCCGTTTACGGCTTCTTTTTGTTTTCATCGTCATGAAAAATGGGGCGGGCAGGCATGCTCTTCGTATCGATGCTTCTCATGGGCGGATTATCGGTTCTGTCGGAGCGGGCGGCAGCGGCGTGATCATCACATTGCTCGTCGTCGGATTCGGCGTGCCCATCCATCAGGCGCTTGCCGTCGCCCTCGGATCTATGGCGTTCACGACGCTGTCGGGCGCAGTCAGTCACTACCGCGAGCGTGAGGTTGTTCCCCTAACGGGGGCGGTGCTTGGCGCGGGCGGCCTTCTCGGTGCACCCTCGGTGCGGTGATTTCAATCACATGGAGGCACCGAATCTCAGCCTCTTTACAGGCGCGTCATGCCCCTGTCGAGCGCCTTCCTCCTCTACCTGCGCATCTATCGTGCCGTGTGGCTCGGCGCATATCCACGTGCGTGAGGAGCTCTTGACAGGGCGGCGCCTCTATCTCTATGGACTGCCCATCGGCTTTCTCTGCGGTGTCCTCTCGGGCGCATTCGGCATCGGCTCTGCGGCCTACATACAGATCGCCCTCATGGTTGTGTTCGGTGTGCCGCTCCTGCAAGCCATCGGGACGACGATGATGATCATCGTGCCCATCTCGATCAGCGGCGGTATCGGCTACCTCCTCTATGGACAGTTGGAGCCGTGGCTTTTCATCCAGACACTCGTCGCGCTCTCGCTCGGCTCGTATGCCGGGGCAAAGCTGACGCACCTCGCGCCGCTGCCTGTTTTGCGCTTTTGGATTGTTGCCCTGCCGACCATCGGCGGTGCGATTATGATTTTATTTCACTGATTATATTGCTGCAGAAATGATATAGAGAATGATTGGTATTGATCTTGAACGAAAAAGAGCCGTGATACGGAAATTACGCCATATCACGGCTCTTTAGTATGTATTTGTAACGTTTTTTTGAGCCCACCGGCAATTAGCGCGGTAGCCAACTGATTTAGACTGACTCCCTCCGCTCTTGCCGTCAGAGCAAGATTCCGATGCAGACTCTTTGGCAGACGCAGATTAAAACGACCACTGAAGTCTTCTTCCTGTAGGGGTTCGGGAATGGGGACACCGTCCTCTCAGCGCTGCCTCGATCCATGAGAGCTTTGCATCGTCCAGTTGATCGAGCAGATCGCGTTTCGTTTCTGCCTGTGTTATACAGCCGGGAAGTTCGGCGATATGCCCAACGAACCCTCCGTGTGGGTCAGTTTCAATAATTTCTCGATATGGCAGTCCCATGTAGTATGCAATATCCTTTTTCATCATATCAGCCTTCTTCCTTATTGAGAACATCCATGATGATTCTGATGTAAACTTCCTTAACGTAGGGCTCGTGTTTTGAATCGTGATCGGCGCAGTTCCAGGTTTCCGAAACGTCCAATGGCTGGAGCCGCGCTTTGCTGACTGCGGTGATACCCCATGTGTTCCAGTATCTTTGCCGCTTCGTCAAAACGCACGCTCCTTGGGTTATTCTGAACTCGCAAGAAGTTTTCCCATTTACTCACCTTCATCACCTTGTATCTATGGTACTGTATTTGGTACTGAAAAACAAGCTAAATTTATTGGCGATTACCTATCGCTCTCGAACAGCGCCTGCATCATCATGATGTGTCGTTTTTTCGTATACCATTTGCAAAAAATCAGGATAATTGTTACAATGAAAGAACCAATCTATCTTAAGGAGTGATATAATGAGAATATGGATGGTATTGATGTTCGTCGTGATGTTGATGCTTTCTGTCTCTGGTTGTGGCGGAGCACAGTCGTCAGCGGCATCGGAGGGAAAGGAAGAGACGATGGCAGCATTCCAGCGCGTCGCGTCCGATGAGGCGCAGCGGATGATGGCGGAGAATACGAACTATATTATTTTTGGATGTGCGGACGGCGAGGGAATACGCAGATGGACATATCCCCTCATGCCATCAATGTGCCGAACGAATCCATTACTACGGCACCGCCAAAGGAGCTGCCCGACAAGGATCAGATGATCTTCGTCTACTGCCGCAGCGGGGCACGCAGCCAGCAGGCGGCGCAGAAGCTCGCGAACATGGGTTATACGCATGTTGTGGAGATGGGCGGATCAACAACTGGCACGGAGCGATCGAGAAATAACAAGCCGCTAGTAAGCCTGCAACAAAAAGTCAAGCTCCCCTAGACGAAAAAGATGAGGAGTTGCGGCAAGTGAACTTTTTGGCACGAAACAGGTCGCCGCAGGAGCGCCGACCGAACAGGTTGGGGTGAAACGTTATTCGTGGTCTTTGGGACAGCTCACAACTACTCATTCACACGTCCATAGTAGATGCGCAGGAACTTATTTGTCCCGCCGTCATATAGACGTAGTAAGGCTTTCCCTCGAGCGCTTCTTGTCCATGAAGTTGTAGACCGATCATCGGGAGCACGCATCAGGAGTCCTGAAACGATCTGAAACAGTGCCTCCTAAGATGCGGAGAACCCTGCTCTGATGTCTTGTTGCCCTTAGCTGCATTGTACCGACTGCTTTTGCTCCGGGATCAACACCCGCGAAAGCGGTCAGCGAGCCACGACGGGGAAAAACGGGTGATGTCACCGATCTCAGCGATCAGTTGGCTGGCAAGCGTTTCACCGACACCGTTCATATCAATCACAACGGTATTCCGGCAGCTGCTCGGCAAGCTCGATCATCTGCGTGCGCAAGGCCTCCACCGTCTTGGACAGTACATTGAGCTGGGCGATGGAGTTCTGCACCAACATCTTCGTCGTTTTGTCCATCGGAGCATCGCAATGAGATCCTTTGCCTTCTCCCAGAGCATCCTCGGTTTGTCCGGCTGAAAGTTATAGCCGTGCCGATGACACCATTTGCGGTAACGCCCGTGAAGGCAGAAAGACTCATAGCGCAGACATAATCGACGTGCCGGAACGTGGCGATATAGTCCACCCATTTCTGCGAGCCGTCCGCTCTGGCGGGGGCTTTTGCAAAATAGGTGTTGGCACCGGATAGACCTGGTCGATGAGCGCGATGAGATTGTTCTTGCAGGCCGTCTTCGCTTCATGCAGAAGCGCAAAACCGTCGATCTCAAGGTTTTGATGCCAGTACGTGTGGTATCCATGCTCTGTATGCTGGCGCAAATCGCACCAATTGTCAAGGGCATAACGTGCAATCTTTCTTGGCATCGGCCCTTTATCCGTCTTCACTTTACGCAGCGTGTTGTTCCCTGAAGTCCTTGATGAGTTTGGGATTGACGGCGGCGACAAAGACCGGATTTGGCGCCGCTGGAGCAGCGGCTCGTAGTAACGTCCAGTGTGCTCCATGACAATGCGCGTATCTGCGCCGAGTGTGTGGACAAAGCGAAACGAGTTGCTTGATGCCACTCTTGGTGTGGAGCACTCAGCGCGGGCAAGCAGCTTTCTCCCGGCGCAAGGGCGGCAACCATGCTTTTTCCCTTGAGACATCAATACCGACAGCGTTCATGTGAACCCTCCAAAAACAATAGATTTGCAGCAATGGTAAAACCAAACTCCCTATTGCCGATTCGATCTATTGAGGGTTGACACGAACGTGCAAGAATGCAGTTCTACCTGCATAAAAACGAACAGCTGGGAATGAGAGGATGGATGACGGACTTACTTGCGGACGTAACGTTCCAGGAAGCACACGTCAGACCAATGCCCTCTATTCTACAGCTTAGGGTAACGAGGTAGATATAGGGGCGGTCGCGAACCGCTCCCCTGATCTATAAATTATTGTATAGAAGACTGATAAACCTCGGCACAATTATCTTAGGGAAGTACCGATAACTCAGCACCGTTGTCTTAGCATTATTTTTTCGCCCTGTTCGTGTCGACAAATCCTCCACATAGCCTCCGTTAGGCGTCCGGTTTGTCTCCTGACAGGACAAAAATCTGCACCAATTGACGGACTTTATTTTATCAGTATTTCCCAGCGATTTTTTGCTCAGACTCGGGGAAAAATCCTCCACAGAGCACCACTCTGCGTCCGATTTTCCACCCTCGTTCGGACGAAAAATCTACGCCAATCTGGCAGACCCTCATTTTATCAGTGATTCCTAAAATTACATCAGAAAAGGGGCTGTTGCGTATTCGTGCAACAGCCCCTTCTTTGTGCCCTCTTCCACTGCTTGCAGGTGGTTCTCTTGCTGACCTGTCCAAGAAGCAAGTCCATAGGACGAAGCTGATTGGACAGGTCAGCAAGGGAAAAACGTCCCAAGAACACGAGCAACAGCGATGTGTGATTGGCTGACGTTGACCGCCCTCGTGATAACGGGGAAGGCTTTAGGATAGGGATATGCAGCAGCCCTTTATCCGTGCTTTTCAGAGTTTTGCGACGGGGTCGAGTGCCTGACCTCGCCCGTGGCCGTCATTTCGACGCTTGTGCCTTCGGGCAGTCCCGTGAAGATCACGAGGCAGGCATCCGATGTCGCATTTGCGCGGATGTAGTCGATGTCAAACGTCATCAGGCGGTCGCCCTTTTGACCCGCTGTCCCGCCTCGACAAAGACCTCAAACCCTTGCCGCCAAGCGCGACGGTGTCGACGCCGATATGGAGCAGGTACCCGTACCGTCTGCACTCTTCATGCCGATGGCATGCTTTTGTGTCGAAGACGAAGACGACCTCACCATCGGCGGGGGCGAGCACCTCACCAACCGTCGGATAGACAAAGAAGCCGTCGCCCATCATCTTGCTCGCAAACGCATCGTCCGGTGCCTCCGTGATCGGGTGTACTGTTCCCGTGACGGGGCTGCAGAGCGTATGCTTTTTCTCCTGCGGAGGGGAGCCGCCTCTTGTGTCGCAGCCTCGGCGGGCTTTTTCCTCAGCGACTGCGGCGGGGCGTCCTCCGGCTCGACCGCGGGCGCTGTCTCAAGATAGGTCTCTGGCGTTCGACTTGATGACGGCGACCTGCGTTCATAGATGACCTGTACACCCGTGCCCTTTGACAATGACACCGACGGCACCTGTCGCCTTGAGGAGTTTTTTCATCCACGAGGGACGCATCCGCGACGGAGCAGCGCAGGCGCGTCGCGCAGCAGTCGACCGAGGTGATGTTGCGCTTGCTGCCGAGTCCCTGGCAATCGCCGCGCTCTTGGCATCAAAACCTGCATCGCTGCCGCCAGCACCGCCCGCCCTCGCGTGCCTTGTAGTCCGCCTTGGTGTAGAGTTTTGTCTCCTCGTCGTCGTCCTCACGCCCCGGCGTCTTGAAGCCGAAGTGCAGGATCATCCAGCGGAAGATGAAGTAGTAGGAAGAAGTAGACAATGCCGACGGGGATGACGTACATCCAGCTTGTCTTTTGCCTCGCCCTGAAGTATACCGAAGATGAAGAAGTCGAGGAGTCCGCCCGAGAAGGTGAGACCCACGGCGATGATCAGCATGTGCGCGATCATATATGCCGCGCCCGCAAGTACAACCTGAACGGCGAAGAGGGCAGGAGCAACGAAGAGGAACGAGAACTCGATCGGCTCCGTGATGCCCGTGAGCATACAGGTGAGTGCTGCCGAGAGGAGCAGTCCACCCGCGACCTTTTTCGGGGCGTGCGCATGGTACATCGCGAGCCGCACCCGGCAGGCTCGAAGATCATGAAGATGAACTCACCGGAGAAGTAGCGCGTGGCATCTGCACTGAAATGTGCGACATCCGGCGAGGCGAGCTGCGCGAAGAAGATGTTCTGACCGCCCTGGATGAGCTGTCCGTCGATCATCATGGAGCCGCTGACGCCCGTCTGCCAGAATGGCAGGTAGAGACGTGATGCAGTCCGAAGGGATGAGCGCGCGCTTGATGATACCGAAGATCAGCGTGCCGATATAGCCCGTGCCCGTGACAAGGCCGCCGAGGGCGAAGATGCCCTGCTGTGCAAGCGGCCAGACAAAGTACATGGCGATCCCGACGAAGAGGAAGACGATGGTCGAGATGATGGGAATGAAGCGCGAACCGCCGAAGAAGGAGAGTGCATTCGGCAGATAATCTTATGGTATCGATTGTGTAGGAGTGCCACGCCGATACCGACGATGATGCCGCCGAAGACGCCCATCTGAAAGGACATGATGCCGCAGGAGGGCGCGATCGTGCCCTCGAGGACGCCCGGTGCGATCGTGCCATCGGCGAGGATCTGCCCGCCGATTTTCAGCATGGCATTGCAGGACGTGTGCATGACGATAGAAGGCGATCATGGCGGAGAGCGCCGCGACCTCTTTCTCCGCCTTTGCCATGCCGATGGCGACGCCGACAGCGAAGATGATCGGCAGATTGCCGAAGATTGTGCTGCCTGCACTCGACATGATCGAGAGCAGTGCGTGCAGTGGTGTTCCTGTGCCGAGCACTCCGCCGAGACCGTGCGTCGCGATGGTCGTCGGGTTCGTGAACGACGCGCCGATGCCGAGCAGGATGCCCGCGATCGGAAGGATCGCGACTGGCAGCATAAAAGCTGCGCCCGACACGTTGGAGCACACTAAAGATTTCATCTTTCATAGTATTTCCCTTTCTCCGTCTTCCACCCCGTGCGTCCTCCCTTTGGACGCACAATGTCAATCTAGTAGATGCACTGACACGATGAAAAACGGTATTGATGAAATGATACATGAAAAATTATACTGTAAACGCAGAGGAAGTGCAAAAAGAAAATTAGATTTGTTTGTCATAGGGATGTCAGAAATATTTTGTCCTGCGTTGAAGTTATGCTATACTTGTAACAGATCAGTGAAAACGCAGAGATGTCGCTCGAAAAATTCGTGAGATTGGACAGATGCACCACTTGCTCTGAGAATGCGGCGTATGCTATAATATGTGTGACTAATCTGTCAACAAAGGGTGTCGGATGAAATGAGAGGCGCGGAGGCGGTTCTTGCGTGTCTGCGAGAGCAGGACGTGGATACGGTGTTTGATACCCCGGCGGCATGATTCTGCCGCTCTACGATGCACTCTATGGGCAGACGGAGATCCGTCAGATCCTCGTGACGCATGAGCAGAATGCGGCGCACGCCGCCGACGGCTATGCGCGTGCGACGGGGCGCGTCGGCGTCTGTATCGCGACCTCGGGCCCGGCGCGACAAAACCTCGTGACGGGCATCGCGACAGCGTACATGGACTCGATCCCGATGGTGGCCATCACGGGGACAGGTCTGATCTGACATGCTCGGTCGCGATGCAGCTCCCAGGAGACGGACATCCTCGATGTGACGATGCCCGTGACAAAGCATAACTACAAGGTCAAGAACGCCGCCGATCTCGTACCGACGATCCGCGAGGCGTTTGCACTCGCGCGCAGCGGACGCCCGGGCCCGTGCTCATCGATGTGCCGCGCAACCTCTTTTTCGAGGAGATCGCCTATACGGAGCAGAAGCGGGCGGAGCATCAGCCCGGAAAAGCCCGATGCGGATTTCATCATCTGCGCGGCGGAGGCGGCGACGGAGATTGTGAATGCAGAGCGTCCGATTGTCATCGTGGGCGGCGGTGTGATCTCAGCCGGGGCATCGGCGGAGACGGTCGCATTCATCGAGAAATACCAGCTCCCAGTGGTTCATACCCTGATGGGGATGGGGGCTGTCCCCAGCACGCATCCGCAGATGCTCGGGCTTTGCCGGGATGCATGGAGCAAAGGCGGCGAACTACGCCGTCGGTGCCGCCGATCTTGTCATTGCGCTTGGCAGCCGCTTTGCCGACCGCTTGACGGGCAATCTCAGCAAGTTTACGGCGAACCGCAGGTTCATCCACATTGACATCGACCCCGCCGAGATCGACAAAAATGTCGGCAGCAGCATTGGGCTGGCGGGGCGATATGCGCGTGATTCTGAACCTGCTCATGCGGCAAGGAGCCCAAACGATGACCTCACGGCATGGTGGCAGCAGATCCATACGTGGCAGGAGGAGTTCGAGGACGACTATCATGTCGATCGACTGACCGTGCCGTGGGCACTGATCAGGTCGCGCAGCATGACGGCGGGGAAGCCATACGCCTATGCGACGGATGTGGGACAGCATCAGATGTGGGCGGCACTGCACCTGCGTGTGGAGGGAACCGCGGACGTGGCTGACCTCGGGCGGACTCGGGAACGATGGGCTATGGACTCGCCGGCGGCGATGGGGCACAGATCGCATGGGGCGATCGCGCGCCGCGTCATCCATATCACGGGCGATGGCGGCAGTCAAGATGACGGGGCAACGAGTACTATACCGATTGCGCGTCTCGGGGTTTGCCCGTGATCTACGATCATCGCGAACAACCGCAGCCTCGGGATGATCCGCCAGCTGCAGAAGGTGACTCTACAAGGAGCACTATATCGCCCTGTGAGCTGGATCACGAGATGGACTATGTAAAAATACGCGGAGAGCTTCGGCATCAAGGCCGTACGCGTGTCGACGCAGGACGAGTTTGCGGCGGCACTCAGCAAGGCATTGAGGATCGTACGCACCCGCGTGTGATCGTGATGGATGTGTGCCGCAGTTTCGTGGAGCCCATGGCGAAGGGACGGTGTGTGCATTGATGAGTTCGTCGATTTCAAATAGAGCCGTACTGCGCGGTGAGCGCGGATTCTCTCTGCTCTCGACCCTTCTTGCCGTGATGATTCTGGCGGTGATCCTTGCGATTGCCGTGCCGCGCTTTTCCTCAGCGCTCGCGACCGCAAACACGGTGAAGGTACAGGCGGATCTCACGGCACTCGATACGGCGATTGTCCTCTATCAGACGGCAAAGGGGAAAAACCCTGCGGGTGTTGATGATCTCACGGACTACGTGACGGATCTGAAGCATCTGAAACCGCCTGCGGGGACGATACGCGCCGGCGCACAGGAACTCTCCACGGAGAACGTCTCCTATCAGGTAGAGAAAAAGGACGGTGTCTGGCGTGCGACCTGTGCAGGACGCACGGCGGAGGAGTACCATACACGGAACTAGGATGTCTTGAGGGGGATGGCGTGATGCAGGAGACAGCGCACACGTTTTTGTCCGTCGCGCTGTGCCGCGTCGATCCTCATCCTGCTCTGGTGTGCGGGCAGTCTTGGCGTTCTCCTGACCTACGGTTTGGGGCTGCGCGGCGGATGCGGAATGCTCTTTACGGCGGTGCTGCTCTGGCTCTCCTATCTCGATCTGCGCGATGGGATGCTCTATGACTGCATCACACTGCCGTTTGCCGTCCTCGGACCGATGGTCTCGGGACTGGACTCAATTTCAGATGCACTTTTGGGCGGGACGCTTTGCGGCGTCTTATTTTATTGTCTGTATCTTGCCGCGCGCGGCGGACTTGGGGGCGGTGATGTAAAAGCTCGCCGCCGGACTTGGGCTCTGGCTCGGCTGGGAGGCGGCGATTGTCGCCGTCTGGACGGCGTTCCTGCTCGGCGGCAGCGGCGGCGTTTCTTCTCCTCACGGGGCGCAAGAGTCGGCATGACGGCATCCCGTCTGTGTCCATTCCTCGCCGTCGGCGGCTAGTGGGATGCCTCGCGGGGCGGCATCTCTGGCAGCTCTACTGGGGGCTGCCGTGATGCGGAGGGATGTGCGCGGCATGATGCTCCTGCACGTCCTGCTCGCCGCGTCGATCATGGCGGTACTTGCCGCCGCAGCACTCCCGCGTGCGCGTTCTCTCTATGTGCGGGCGGCCGTGGAGTATGAGGCGGTGCATCTCGTCGGTGAGCTGCGCCGCATCCAGGCGGTCAGCCGCACGACGGCGATGCCGCTCTATATGCTTGGAGGGACGGCGGCAGGGGCGCGCGAACCGCAGCTCTACGTGCGGGGCGGCAGCTATGAAATCGCGCCGCACGGCGGGGCGGGGACGTGCCCATCGGATGCTTCCCGCTCGTGCGGATCACCCAGGTGACCGCGGACGGGAAACCCATGTCATTTGACCGCAACGGCGGCATCGGACAGGGGAGCAGCAACATGACCATCCGCATCGAGGCAGAGGGGCACGCGCGGGATGCGCTGAACGTCATCATCGACAGTGCGGCACGCATCCGGCTCCAGCGCGGAGGCCGCGATGAGGAATGACGCGCGCGGCTGGGTGCTCATGGAGGCGGTGATCCTCGGCTGCATTGTGCTTTCCGCCGCCGCCGTGCTCGGGATCTTTGCCCGCAGTGCGCTGCTCGCAGAGCAGTCCTCCGCGCGCATGGATGCGGCGTTCTTGGCGCGGCAGGAGCTCTCTGTGATGGAGGCGGGACTTGCGCATGGAGCGTTTCCGAGCGGTCAGCGCGCCCTCGGTTCGCGTGAATGATGTGACCTATGCCCCTGCGCGCAGATGTTGTGCGTCAGGGAGATTTTTATGATGTGACCCTGCACCTCTCATGGCGCGTCTTGGGGCGTGCGGAGACAGCGGACTACGTGCGGAGGATGAAGCGATATGATACGCAGGCGGCACCGTAGAGCAGGTGGGGAGCGCGGCGTTGTGCTGACGGAACTCGCCGTCAGTCTGCCGATCTTCGCGCTCCTGCTGACCTTCCTTGTCTTTGCCCTCGTGTGGGGCTGGCGCAGCTATCAGCGTACGGTCGCCGATGCCGAGCTGCGGCAGGAGATGCAGATCGCCATGGCACGCATTACGGAGTCCGTGCTCTCCTCGTCGTATGTTACGCAGGACACGCAGGGCATCTATCGGATGCGGCACAGCATGGAGGAAAAAGCATGTGGGGACGCCGCTGGATTCCTATTGGCTCACCGGCGGCAGACTGGTGTATCAGACGTCCGCTGCACCGCTGACGGGCGGCTATGCGGGCGCAGGCGTGCACATCTCGTCGTTTTCCATACGGCCGGACGCACACTGCCCGCGTCTCTATCACATCGAGATGACGGGCGAGAGCGTGGCGACGGGCAGGAGCTGCACTGCCGCGACCGCCGTCTATCTGCGGGAGGATCAGGGTGGGCGGTAAAAAATCCCGGTGCGGGCAGGATGGTTTCGCCTCGGCGCTCGGACTGTGCATTCTCGCACTGCTTATCCTCATCGCCATGGCCGCCGCGTCCCTGACACGCAGCGGCGGAACGGTCGCGGCGGAGTATGAGCGTGAGATGCAGCCAGCCTTGCGGCGGAGAGCGGTGTACTGACAGTGGCAGACGAGCTGGAGCAGCGTTCATCCGCCGCTGGGAAATTGTCCGCTGGGGAACGGCGGAGCGTTGCCGTGCACGATGTCCCCATGGCGGCGGACATCGACCTGCACGTCGTGATCGAGCCGCAGACGGACGGAACGATCTGGGTCACTGCCGCCGCCGTAGATCAGCGGCATGATACGGATGTATCGGATGGTGAGCACTGGACGCGAGCGAAGATCGTCCGTGCGCAGATGGAAAAGAAGGATGGGCACTATGTTTGGCGTCGATGGTTTTTAGTCTGCGTCCGCGCGAGGCGGTGGGCATCAGCATGACGGCGGAGGGGCTGCGGCTCGTCCGCCTTGCTGCACCGGAGGAGAGGGATGGTACGTGGGCGGTCACAGCATCATCGGGAGCGGCGTGTTCCTGTGACGGAGCAGATGCCGCTTCTCTCGCTGCTGCTGCCTGCGCAGCACTGCATGCGCTTGGATGGATGCACCTGCCGCTCGGGCTTGCGCTGCCTGCGGAGCTTGCCGTGACGGCGGAGCGGGAACTCCCCGCAGCACTGACGGGGAGAGAGCTGCAGGCGGCACTCCTCTGGGCGATGCGTGCGGAGGCGGATAGCGAGGGACGCACACTGCCCGCCGATCTGCAGCTCTGCTGTGCGCCTATGGAGACGGATGCCAACATACATCGCTATTGGACGGCAGCCATGACGGAACGCCGTGTGCAGTCATATTTTTTTCGGCGTTCTCTGCGCGTGGCCTCCGTCTGCGTCGGCTGACGATCCTGCCCGCGCGACGGCGGCACTCTTGCCCCGCTGATTGCGGCGGCACGGGAGCCGCAGATGTCATGGGAGGAGCCGGAGGAGCGCATGGAAGAGTGCGCGGCAATCTATGCGGGACTCCTCGTCACTGAGCCCTCTTCGCCGCCTCTTGGCACGCAGAGCATCATATCATTCCGCGTCTGCGCCGCCGCGCGCCAGAGCTGATTGCAGGAGCGGCGACGCTCATCTTTCGCCGTAGCCGTGTCGGCGGATGCGGCCGGCCTGATGGCGGAGCGCACAGCGACAGAGACGGTGCAGGAGGAGCTGCGCCTTCATGATGCGGATGTACGCCGCATGGAGGAGCATGCCATGCGGCGTGCCGCTGTGGCAGAGCGTGAGCGTGCGCTGGCAAAAGTACAGGCGGAGTCCCTGCCCCTGCGTGCGCTCCTCGTACACCTCGGCACGCTGCCGCTCAAAGGGCATCCACCTCACCGCGCTGCGCGTGGGGCAGATGCTGGAGATTGAGGGGAGGCGGAGAGCTACGAGGCTCTCGCGGCGATGACGGAACACATCGCAGCGGATGGCTTTTTCCGTGCACCGCCGGTCTTGGCAGAGGCATCGCGGGAGGATGGATACATCCGCTTTGTCCTGCGCACGGATGGTTTGGGGCTGTGATGCGGCGGGGGACGGAGCGTCAGCACCTGATGGTCGCGCTGATCTGGGCGTTTTTCTCGCCCTTTTATACGCGGCACTGCTGTCGCCGTATTTTTCTGCAGAGCGGGAGGCCGCGCGGGCGGAGCGCGATGCGGCGCGTGCTGTCCTCGCACGGACGGAGGTGTATCAGCGCACGGTTCACGCGGATGCGCAGGCGGAGGACAAGCTGCGTCTGCGTGAGGCACGCCTTGCGGCTGCTCTGCCTGAGGAACACGCACAGGGATCGTTCTTTTTCATCGGTAGAGCGCAGTGCCCGCCATGCGGGGTGACACTTGTCCGCATGGTTCCGCACCCCGCTGTTTCTGATGGGGAGATCGTACGGCAGAGTGCTGAGCTTCACGTGAGCGGCGATTATTTTTCCCTGCTCTCCTTTCTGCGCGAGGTGGAAAGCGGGGAACGCACGGCCGTGTTCAAGACGCTAAGTCTGACAGCGGACGGCACGATGCTCCATGCAGTGATTACACTTGAGACAGCGGCGATGGCGGCGCACGAGCAGAGGGACACATGAACTTTTAATTGTTCGTTGGCAGGAAAAAGTACTTAATATATCGAAATTATTATACATATATATATACAAAAAGTGGGATGATCAGAGGGGGGATTCACATGGGACAGCTGCGGTTTATCACGGGGGGAGAATCGCATGGCGCGGCACTGACGGCAATCATCGATGGTCTGCCGGCGGGGCTGCAGCTCTCGCGTGCGGAGCTCGATGCCCAGCTTTGCGCGCCGCCAGCGCGGCTATGGACGCGGCGGGCGCATGAAGATCGAGACGGATCGCGTGCTCGTGCTCTCGGGGCTGCGCTTTGGCGAGACCATCGGCGCACCGCTTACCCTGCAGGTCGTGAACCGCGACTTTGTGAACTGGACGGATCGCATGGATCCCTTCGGCACACCGACGGGGGAACGGATCACGGCAGTGCGCCCCGGACACGCCGATCTGGCGGGCGTGCTGAAGTACGCATCGCAGGGATGCGCGTGACATCCTCGAGCGGTCGAGCGCACGCGAGACGACGATGCGGGTTGCGGTCGGCGCGGTCTGCCGTCAGCTCCTCACGGCGCTCGGTATCGACATTGCCTCCCACGTTACGGAGATCGGCGGTGTAGCCGTCGATGCGACGGACATCCGTGCCGACGATATAGGAGTGACCAACTCCGACGATTTGAACTGCTGTGACGCAGCGGCGGGAGGCGCGCATGAGAGAACGCATCGACGAGGCAAAAGCAGGCAGGGGATACGCTCGGCGGCATCTTTGAGATCGTCGTGCGCGGGCTGCCCACGGGACTCGGCACGCATACGCAGTGGGATCGGCGGCTCGACGGCCGTCTGTCGGGCGCACTCATGTCCATTCAGGCGATCAAGGGCGTGGAGATCGGCGCTGGCTTTGCGTGCGCGCATCTGCCCGGCAGTGAGATCCACGATGAGCTCTATATGGGCGCAGATGGACGTCCCTATCGCAAGACCAACCGCGCGGGCGGCCTTGAGGGCGGCATGACGAATGGAGAGCCGCTCATCGTGCGTGCGGCGATGAAGCCCATCCCGACGCTGATGGCGCCGCTGCAGACCATCGACCTCGCGACGGGGGAGGCGGTCTCGGCGAGCAAGGAGCGCAGCGACACCTGCGCCGTCCCTGCCGCGTCCGTGGTCGGTGAGGCGATGACAGCGTTCGTGCTGGTGGATGCCGTGTGCTCGCAGTTCAGCGCGGACAATATGACGGATCTTCAGGCGTCGCTCGCGACCTACCGTGCACGGCTCGCCGAGGTGTGGCAGAACGCATGAAAAACATTGTACTGATCGGCTTTATGGGGACGGGCAAGACAAGCGTCGGACGCCTCCTCGCGGGACGGCTCGGCTGCGCCTTTCACGATCTCGATAAAAAGATTGAGGAGGCGTGCGGCATCTCCATTCCGCAGATGTTCGCGCAACACGGCGAGCCGTACTTTCGCGCACGGGAAAAGGAGGCCGTGCGCGCCGTCGCCGCGCGGAGAGGGCTTGTCATCGCAACGGGCGGCGGGACGGTCAAGGATGCGGAGAACGCTGCACTCCTGCGCGAACACGGTGTCCTCGTGGCACTGACCGCCGATGTCGATACCATCCTGCAGCGGACAGCGGCACGCGGCGCGCGCCCCGTGCTCGACGGCGCCGATGCGGGTGATCGCCGTGCCGCCGTTGTGCGGCTGTTGGAGGAACGCCGCACCCTCTATGCGGGGGCGGACATTACGGTGGATACGAGCCGCCGTTCGCCGCTCGAGGTGGCGGAGTACATCGTACAGGCGACGCGGATATGGAGAAAGTGATATGAGACGTACGGTAGAGGTCGTGCTTGGTGCGCGCAGCTACGCCATCGAGATCGGCAGCGGGATGGATGAGGGTGCTCACGGCGTTCGTCCGTCGGGCAGGATACTCCGCACGCGGCATGATCGTCACGGATACGAACGTCGGGCCGCGCTATGCCGCCCATACGGCAGAGCAGATCGCGCGCGGCGGCGTGGAGGCTGCGATCGTCACCGTCCCCGCCGGGGAGTCCTCGAAGAGCCTTACCATAGCGAACGATCTCTATACGCGTGCGATTGAGCTGGGGCTCGACCGCAAATCGCCGATCTTTGCACTCGGCGGCGGCGTCGTCGGCGATCTTGCGGGCTTTGTCGCCGCGACCTACATGCGCGGCGTGCCGTTCGTGCAGCTGCCGACGAGCCTCCTCGCACAGGTGGACTCCAGTGTCGGCGGCAAGGTCGCCGTCAATCATGCGCTCGGCAAGAACCTCATCGGCGCATTCTACCAACCCGACGCCGTCATCATGGATCTCGACCGCCTGCGGACGCTGCCCGCGCGCGAGATCGCGACGGGGCTCGGGGAGATCATCAAGTACGGCGTCATAGCAGATGCGGCGTTCTTCGCATGGCTGGAGCAGCATCGTGACGATGTGCTCGCCCTCACTCCCGCAGCGGCATCTCACATGATCGCGCGCTCCTGCGAAATCAAGGCAGACGTCGTCCGTCAGGATGAGCGTGAGGGCGGCCTGCGCCGCATCCTGAACTTCGGACATACCATCGCCCATGCGATTGAGAAAGAGACGGGCTACACGCGCTACCGCCACGGCGAGGCAGTCGCCATCGGCATGATCGGCGCGGCGCGTATCAGCACGGCGATGGGACTCCTCCCTGCAGAGACGTGTGCTCGTATCGAGCGGCTGACTGCCGCGATGGGGCTGCCCTGCTCTGTCGAGGGCGCGTCGCCGGATGCGATGTACACGGATCTCTTTCATGACAAAAAAAGACCGTGGGCGGGCGGATTCACTGGGTGCTCGCCGAGGACATCGGCAGGGTATGTGTGCGCAGCGACGTACCCGAGGAGATCGTTCGCAAAAATATTTTAGGACTTTTTACCCCCAGCTATTAAGAAAAAGACGCGATGAAACGAAACAATAGATAGGAGGTGACGGATGTATGAAGCGAAACCAGGGATGTCTTTTCCTATTTATTGTACTGTTTGTGCTGGTTCTGGGCATCGGGAGCAGTGCGTCGGCAGAGGAGGAAACGCTGACGTGGGAATACTGGCAGGAGAATACCGTCGATACCAACGTCAAGGCGATGAAAACACCGCCCAACTTCGCTCCGAGCGATGGAGCGCATGGGTGCCGTTTGACCCGCGTGAGGGTGCCGCTGTTCCCGAGGGAACGCGAAACGCATGGCTGCGCGTCCATGTCCCGGCGGATATGCGGGGCGATGAGAGCTTCTTCTTTGCGACCATCGATCAGTCCGTCCGTGTCTATCTGGATGGATCGACCATCTATCGCTATGGGAGCAGTGACCCGCAGCTGGAGAAGTACGGGCGCAAGTGGCATCTCGTCAATCTGCCCGCATGGGCGGCAGGACGGGAGCTCATCGTCCGCGTGACATCGGACAATCCGTGGGTGCTCACGCAGCTCAACCGCGTGCATATCGATAAGGAATCCGAACTCGTCAAGCGGCTCTTTATTTATGACTTTCCCTACGTTGCGGGGCTGACGGCCATTGCCATCTTTATGATGGTGCTCGGCGTGTACTTTGTCGTCGATGCGGCGCGGCGCGGCATCTATCTGCGTCTCATGCTCTTCTTGACGACGTTCTTTGTCTGGATGTTCAGCTCCTCGAACCTCATCTTCATGTGGATGGATTGGCCGGTTTTCTGGTGGCGCACAGAGCTGATCTCGTCCTACCTGCTGCCCGTCACGGGCAGCATCCTCCTCGTCGAGGTCGTGAACCGTCAGTACCGCTCGTGGATCATGCGGCTGAACAACATCTTCGTCGTGCTCCTCGTGGTCGGCATCATCGTAGAGATGATGGGGCAGTTCGGTCTCTATATGATGCAGTTCCCCTACGTGCCGGGACTCGCCGTCTGGGGCAGCTACGTCGCATACGCACTCTGGAAGTCGAGCAAGGCAGGCAACAAGCACGCCGCATCGCTCTTGATTGCCCTGCTCATCATCGTGCCGCTCGGCATCATCGATGCGCTCGCGTTCCAGTACCGTCTCTACGAAGGGCAGAGCTTCTTTACACCGTTCAGCATCTACACCATCGGCTTCTTCATCATCCAGCTCATCCTTGATCGTGCCGAGGCGGAGCGTCAGCTCCTGGAGCATGCCTCGACGCTCGAGGAGGAGGTTATTGAAGTCAAAAAGCGCATGGAGATCGACCCGCTCACGGGCATCTACAACCGCAACCGCTTCCCGTCCGCGATGCGTGACTTCACGAAGATCGCACGGGATACGGGCGAGCCGCTCTCCCTCGTCATGTTCGACATCGATCACTTTAAGTCGATCAATGATACGTACGGGCACGATGCGGGCGACGAGGTGCTCTATGGCTTTTCACAGAAGATCCTCTCCTTCCTCGATCGACGCCATGTCCTCATCCGTTGGGGTGGGGAGGAGTTCATCCTGCTCTGTCTGCACTATGACGGAGATCAGGCGAAGGCATTCGCCGATCAGATTCGTGAGGGCGTCGCTGAGGCGCGCCTCCTGCCGGAGCGTCAGGTGACGTGCAGCGGCGGTGTCGGCGTCTGGAACGGATCGAGCGACGATACAACGACGCTGGTCAAGCGTGCGGATACCGCGCTCTACGAGTCAAAGGAAAATGGGCGCAACCGCATCACCTGTGAACCGGACTGGCAGAAGCACATGCCGCCGCGCCGCCCGAAGGAGAAGGCGCACGACAAGGAACAGCGAGGAGAGTCCGCGAAGAACAACGTCGTCGATTTGCGGCGACGCTGAAAAATTTTTCTTGCACAGACCTTCATCTTGTGATATAGTCACTGGGTATGTGTGTGGGCGGTCCGCTGGGCGACAAAGGGTCGCGTATGAACGCCCGGATCGAAGGAGGAAAACCTATGAACATCATCGAAGTCCTGGAGAAGGAACAGCTCCGCTCCGACATCCCGCAGTTCGCACCGGGCGATACCGTGCGCGTCCATGCCCGCATCGTCGAGGGCACGCGCGAGCGTATCCAGGTGTTCGAGGGCGTTGTGATCGCCCGCCAGGGCACGGGTGTCCGCGAGACATTCACCGTGCGCCGCATCGCATCGGGCGTCGGCGTCGAGCGTCTCTTCCCCGTGCATTCCCCGCGTATCGCCAAGATCGAGGTGACGCGCCGCGGCATCGTCCGCCGCGCCAAGCTCTACTATCTGCGCGGTCTCACGGGCAAGGCAGCTCGTATTCGGGAAAAACGCTAATCGATGGAAGATGGGGACTGCTGCGGCAGTCCCTATTTTTCGCGTTTCTTTCATCTTTTTTCTTAGGAATCACAGATAAGATGAACTCCGTCAGAGCGGTGTAGATTTTATCCGTGCTTCTCGTATGGCTGGGAGGAGGCCTCTATGGAACAGGAAACATCAACGGCGTCGGAGATCAAGGACTGGATTGTCTCCATCGTCGTCGCCGTTGCTCTTGCGATGTTCATTCGCACCTTTATCGTCGAACTCTATGTTGTTGACGGACCGTCGATGCGCCCGACGCTTGAGTCGGAGCAGCGCCTTGTCGTCAACAAGTTCATCTACCGGTTCCATCCGCCCGAGAAGGGGGACGTACTCGTCTTTCAGTACCCGCGCGATCCGAGCCGCGACTTCATCAAGCGCGTGATCGCCGTGCCGGGGATACGATCGAGATCCGCGAGGGGCGCGTGCTCGTCAACGATCAGCTGCTCACAGAGGACTATATCCTCGAAAAAGACGCGGAGCGAGTACCCGAAGGCGACGGTTCCCGAGGGGCATATCTTCGTCATGGGGAGACAACCGCAACAACTCCGAGGACAGCCGCTTTGCCGATGTGGGATTCGTTCCGTACGATCTCATCAAGGGGAAGGCAATGCTCGTATTCTGGCCGATTTCGGCGTATAAGACGCTCTGACGGAGGACGACGCGATGCGCTTTGTATCATGGAATGTCAACGGTCTGCGCGCCGCCCTCAAAGAAAGGGCTTCATGGAGGCGTTCAAGGAGCTCGACGCGGATGCCTTCTGCTTGCAGGAGACGAAGATGCAGGAGGGGCAGGCGATCCTCGATCTGCCCGGCTACGAGCAGTATTTTTACAGTGCGGAGAAAAAGGGCTATTCGGGCACGGCGATCTTTACACGCGTGAAGCCGCTCTCTGTGGCCTACGGCATCGGCATCCCCGAGCACGACCACGAGGGGCGCGTCATCACGATGGAGTTCGATGACGTCTATCTCGTCACGGTCTACACCCCGAACGCAAAGCGCGCACTCGAGCGCCTCGACTACCGCATGACGTGGGAGGATGCGTTTCGCGCATTCCTGCTCGATCTGCGCGCAAAAAAGCCCGTCGTCGTCTGCGGCGACCTCAACGTTGCGCATACGGAGATCGACCTCAAGAACCCGAAGAGCAACCGCCGCAACGCGGGCTTTACGGACGAGGAGCGCGGCAAGTTCACGGAGCTGCTCGAGGCGGGCTTTGTCGATACGTTCCGCGCGCTCTATCCCGACCTCACGGGGGCGTATACGTGGTGGTCGTATCTGCGCCATGCACGCGAGACGAATGCAGGGTGGCGCATCGACTACTTTCTCGTCTCCGAGGAGCTGCGTGACCGCATCGCGGCGGCGGAGATCCATGCGGACGTATTCGGGAGCGATCACTGCCCCGTATCACTGACACTAAAGTAAGGGAGATTTATGGGAGCTCTGAAAGAAGAACTCGACCGCGAGATCGCGAAGCGACGCACCTTTGCCATCATCTCGCATCCGGACGCGGGCAAGACGACGCTCACCGAGAAGCTGCTGCTCTACGGCGGGGCAATCCATCTCGCGGGCTCGATCAAGTCGCGCAAGACGCAGCGTCATGCCGTCTCCGACTGGATGGAGATCGAAAAGCAGCGCGGCATCTCGGTCACGTCCTCCGTGCTGCAGTTCGACTATGACGGCTATCGGATCAACATCCTCGATACGCCGGGGCATCAGGACTTCAGTGAGGACACGTACCGCACGCTGATGGCGGTGGACAGTGCCGTCATGATCATCGACGCGGCAAAGGGCGTCGAGGCGCAGACGCGCAAGCTGTTCCGCGTTTGCCGTCAGCGCGGCATCCCCATCTTTACCTTTGTCAACAAGCTCGACCGCTTCGGCAAGGCGCCGCTCGATCTCATGGACGAGCTCGAGAACGTGCTCGGCATCCGCTCCTACCCGATGAACTGGCCGATCGGGACGGACGGCACGTATCGCGGCGTCTATGACCGCGAGAAGAACCGCATCGAGCTCTTTGCCGAGGATACGAGCCACGGGCAGGAGACGCGTGTCTCCGAGGTGTTTGCGATGGATGATCCCTGCGTGGAAGGAGCGCGTCGGCGCGGAGGCCGCCGCCGCCCTTGCGGACGACATCGAGCTGCTGCGCGACGCAGGCGAGGCGTTTGACCGTGCGGCGATTGATGCGGGGGAGCTGACGCCGATGTTCTTCGGCTCTGCGATGACGAATTTCGGCGTGCAGAACTTCCTTGAGGAGTATATCCGTCTCGCGCCGACCCCCGCACCGCGCAATTCCTCGGATGGTGTGATTGCGCCGGATGATGAGCAGTTCTCGGGATTCGTCTTTAAGATTCAGGCGAACATGAACCCCGCGCACCGCGACCGCCTCGCCTTTATCCGCATCACCTCGGGCAAATTCGACCGCAATATGAGCGTCTGGCACGCGCCGAGCGGCAAGCTCATCAAGCTCGCCCAGCCGCAGCAATTCCTTGCGCAGGATCGCCAGATCATCGACACGGCGTACCCGGGCGACATCGTGGGGCTGTTTGACCCCGGCGTATTCGGCATCGGCGATACGCTCTGCGACCCCGCGCACAAGTTCAAGTTCGAGGACTTCCCCGTGTTCCCGCCCTGAGCGCTTTCGCACGCGTCGCGGCAAAGGATACGATGAAGCGCAAGCAGTTCGTCAAGGGCATCGAGCAGCTGACGCAGGAGGGCGCGATTCAGCTCTTTGAGCAGGTCGGTGCGGGCCTTGACAGCTACATCGTCGGCACGGTCGGCACGCTGCAGTTCGAGGTGCTCGAATACCGTCTGAAGAACGAGTACAACACGGAGATCACGATGCAGATGCAGCCATTTGAGACGGCGCGCTGGCTCGCGTTCCCCGATGGGCGCGAGATAAAGCCCGCCGATCTGCGCGGCGCAGAGCGCGGCATGTTCGTTCACGACCGCAACGGCAATCCCGTCCTCCTCGTCAACAACGAGTGGGCACTCGGCTGGATTCGCGAGAACAATCCTGATCTGGAGCTTGGACAAGTACCGTTTGACCGCAAAGAGGCATGAACAGAAAAAACAGGAGATCACGTCAAAGGCATGGCGTGATCTCCTGTTTTTTAGATTTGTGCAGTTGATTGGGGAATTTTAAAACTGCCCTTATACAGTATCAGGCGTAGAGCGGATAGGTCGGAGGTGTAGAAGTTTGACGGAGCTTCCCGTCTTCAATGCGGTCAAGAGCCTCCCTGCTTGGTGAGTTCTTCCTGATACCATCCCTCGAGCGCATCGTATTCGCGCTTGAAATCGGGGTCTTTGAGCGATTCATTCAGAAATTCATCTAACGTCATTTGAGATACCTCCTTTGATAGTCTGCACGGTAGCGTTTGGCACGTTGCATTTCTTCAGACGGCGTTTTTCTGTGATTTTTTTGATAAAACCGTTTGTGACAACAGCAGTATTACCCACGATGAAGAAATATAAGACGCGTGAGATATTGCCGGCAAATGTAATACGCAGTTCCATGATTCCGTCGGGCAAGTTCTTTTGAGTGGGGAGCACGTAAGGTGTAACCCCTGCCTGCAGGAGTTTTTAGAGTGCGTGCTACTTTTTGCTCTCATGCCGCTATCGAGGGTCGCCATAAAGTCGACAATAGGAATCGTTCCATCTTCTTTCTCATAGAAGATAACATTCATGGGAGACCCTCCTTAAGATTATTATATGCTTTTTTGAGTAATTTGTATATATTTCTTTATGGCGTTTGTTTCCCGCCTGTGGCAAACGCGTCATCCACCCAAGTGAGGACGGCGTCCTCGACGGCGTTTTCGTGCTCGTTCAGCGCCGCTCCTGCGGAGGTGATGTGCAGGCTGCGTCCGCTCTGATAGGCGATGACGATGTTGTAGGCGGGATTCTGCACCGTCTCTGCCCGTGCACCGTAGTCGTTCTCGGCGGCGAGATTGTGCGCGTCGAGCATCGCACGAAAGTCTGCCTCACGCGCCTCCGTCCACGGGACGTAGTGCTCGGCAATATCCTGAAAGCGGCCGTCTGCGAACTCCTTGCCAACGAACTCGCCGAGGCAGGTGATGAAGTGCTCGCCGTCGATGCCGCGTGCCGCGAGCTCCTCAGCGGAGAGCGCATTTTTCGCGGGGACGTCGATCAGGCAGATCATACGCATGAGCGTGCCGTCTGCGACAGGATGGCGAAACTCCATCGAGAGCTGCTGTATGGCCGTGTCCTCGACGGGCGCCGTTCTTGTCGCTGGTATGGGGGCTGTCTCTGGTGCCGCCTCAGCCGCTGCTCCGAGGAGGAGCAGCAGGGGCGAATATGGCGGCGCAGCAGAATCGCGCCGCTTTGTGTGCAAAATGTCATCGTTGTCTCCTTAGCTAAAAAAGATCGTTCAGTGCCTCGGTCATGGTCGGGTGGGTGTAGATGGCAGAGCCAAGCGCAGCGGCGGTAATGCCGTGGTCGATGGCCATTTTCATGAGGTTGATCATCTCCTGTGACTCAGGACAGAAGAAATGCGCACCGAGGACGGTGTCGGTCTTTGCGTCAACCACGGCCTTGAGCATGCCGGCGGGTTTCTTGTAGACCTGTGCCTTCGGGATGGCGGCGACCTCCAGGCGGAGGACGCGCACGTCAAAGCCTGCCGCCTCCGCCTGTGCCTCCGTCATGCCGACGCGCGAGAGCGGCGGATCGAGGAAGACAGAGTAGGGGACGGCGCCGCGATTTGCCGTTGTGCGTGTTCCGCTGCCCACAAGCTGATCCTTTGACAATGCGGAAGTCGTCGAGAGAGATGTAGGTGAACTGCAGGCCGCCCGCGACATCGCCCATCGCCCATATATGCGGGACGTTCGTGCGCAGATGCTCGTCAACGGCGACCGCACCGCGCTCCGTCACAGCAACGCCCGCCGCCGCAAGATTCAGCCCTTCGATGTTCGGGCGGCGGCCCGTGGCAATGAGGATGGCGTTCGCCGCAAGCGTCTTCTCTCCGTCCGCCGTCTGTACGACGACGTTCGCAGCACCAGCACTGTCCTCGATGCGCTGCACCTTTGCCCCCATCAGGATATGGATGCCGCGATCCTTTGTCTGCTGCAGGACGCGTGCGGCGATTTCTGCATCCTCACGCGGGATGAAGGCCGTGCCGTCCTGTACGACGGTGACGGACGACCCGAAGTTGGCATAGTATGACGCGAACTCCAGCCCAATGTAGCCGCCCCCGATGATGACGAGCTTCTCGGGCAGCTCGTCCAGCTCCATCATCGTCTCGCTTGTGTAGACGTGCGTGCTCTCTGCCGCACCTTTGATCGGCGGGACGAAGGGAAGCGCGCCCGTATTGATGAAAATACGCTCCGCCGTGACGGTCTGATCGCCGTCCGCGCCAGCAATGCGCACGGTATGCGCATCGACAAACGATGCCTCTCCGTCTATGACGACAGCACCCGCGCCCGTCACCTTGGCGTAGTTCTTTTCGCGCAGCATTTTCGTGAGGCGGCGTTTCTCTGCAATCGCCGCACGATAGCGCTCCGCCTTTGCCGCAAAGTCGCCGCCCGCCGCCGCCGAGAGACGCGCGCTGTACTCCAGCGACTTCGACGGGATGCAGGCGACGTTGATGCAGGTACCGCCGTAGCGCTCCTTTGACCGTTCGACGAGGGCGACACTCTCGCCCTTCTTCGCGAGGAAGCCTGCAAGCGTCTTGCCTGCCTTGCCAAAGCCGATGATGAGGTTTTTGATATGTTGCGTTCTGCATGGTTTGCTCCATTTCTGCTAAATTTTGTGTGACTGCTGCTATTATAGCATTTTTTGACCCCATAAAGAGAAATATTGTGAAAAAAACGGGACTGCTGTACGAAGTTTGCAGCTTCGTGCAGCAGCCCCGATGTACTGGAGCAGATATGTGTAGCCTTACACCATCTCCTCGGGATGGAATACCTCGTCGAACTTCTCTGCGGTGAGGAAGCCGAGCGCGACGCATGCCTCCTTCAGGCTGATGTTCTCATCGAACGCCTTGTGTGCCGTCTTGGCGGCGTTCTCGTAGCCGATATACGGATTGAGCGCCGTGACGAGCATGAGCGAGCGGTGCAGGTTCTCGTGCATCTTCTCACGGTTCGCCTTGATGCCGACAGCGCAGCGGTCGTTGAACGACTTGAGGGAGTCGGTGAGCAGGCGCGTCGACTGCAGGAAGTTGTAGATGATGACGGGCATGAAGACGTTGAGCTCGAAATTGCCCTGTGAGGCGGCAAAACCGATGGCGGCATCGTTGCCCATGACCTGTACGGCGACCATCGTGACGGACTCACACTGGGTCGGATTGACCTTGCCCGGCATGATCGAGCTGCCCGGTTCGTTTGCGGGGATCGTGATCTCACCGAGCCCGCAGCGCGGCCCCGAGGCGAGCCAGCGCACATCGTTCGCAATTTTCATCATGTTGGCGGCAAGCCCCTTCAGTGCGCCGTGGGCAAAGACGACGGCGTCCTTGCTCGTGAGCGCGTGGAACTTGTTCGATGCGGTGACGAAGGGCTTGCCCGTCAGCTCGCTCGCCGCACGCGCGACGGCGACATCGAAGCCCTTCGGTGCGTTGAGCCCTGTGCCGACGGCGGTGCCGCCAAGGGCAAGCTCGTGGAGGAAGGGGAGGGATGCCTGCAGCTGTTTCTTCGACTGCTCAAGCATATCGAGCCAGCCGCTGATCTCCTGCATAAAGGAGATGGGGACGGCGTCCTGCAGATGCGTGCGTCCCGTCTTGACGATGCCGTCGTTCTCTGCCATGAGGCGGCGGAAGGTCGCGGCGAGGAGGTCGATCGCGGGGAACAGCCCGTCCTCGATGGCGATGACGGCGGCGATGTGCATGGCGGTCGGGAAGGTGTCGTTCGAGCTCTGCGACATATTCGCGTGATCGTTTGGATGGAGAATTTTCTCCCCCGCGATCTCGTTGCCGCGGTTCGCGATGACCTCGTTGACGTTCATATTGGACTGCGTGCCGCTGCCCGTCTGCCACACGGCGAGCGGGAAGTGGGCGGCGAGCTTGCCGTCGAGGATTTCATCACATGCCTTGCAGATGGCGGAGAGCCGCTTCTCGTCCAGTTTGCCGAGCGTGTGGTTGGCGATGGCGGCAGACTTTTTCAGGATGCCGAATGCGTGGATGATCTCGGCGGGCATCTTCTCAATGCCGATGGGGAAGTTCTCGAAGCTGCGCTCCGTCTGCGCCGCCCAGTACTTGTCTGCGGGGACTTTGACCTCGCCGAGGGAATCATGCTCAATGCGATACTCCATGGATATGAACCTCCTGTCACAAGAAAGGATAGATATTGTGGTGTGCCGTCTGCATACGCCACGCAAACACCTCGTTGCGCAATCGGTCGTGTGCTTGCTTCACTAGACGTATTGCAGGGACAGTTTAGAACCACAATATTCCGACAGGAACAGTATAGCACAAAAATATTGCGATTGAGAATATTTATCTTGTGTTTATTTTTTTTCACGATGGATTGTGCGAGGATGCCGATGCCCGTGCCGGTTAGGATGCCGACGACGCCGAGGAGCGGGGCGTAGAGGAGGAGCGCGCTGCTCTCCATGACGGCGGCGGCGACGAGCAGCTGCGCCATATTGTGGAGGAGCCCACCGACGGCGCTGATGCCGACGAGGGAGAGCTGTGTGCGCCGCAGGAGGAGCGCCATCGCAGCAAAACTTGCCAGTCCGCCCGCCATGCTGTAGAGGAGTGGAGCGAATCCGCCGCCGAGGAAGGCGGAGAGGAAGATGCGCAGGAGGAGAACGGCGGCGGCGTCGCGCGTGCGCGGCAGGATGCGGAGCGCGACGAGGGTGACGATGGCGGCAAGCCCGAGTTTCGCGCCCGGCACGGGGAGCGGCAGGGGGAGAAAGCCCTCTAGGAGGAAGAGGATGAGGGAGAGCGCGGTGAGGAGGGCGATGCGCGCCGTAAGACGAAGCGGTCTCATGTCATTTCACTTCGATCAGGAGTTTATGGGGGAGGCAGGCGATCACGTCGCCCTTTTTCTCCGCACGTCCCGTTCGCACACAGACCTGATCGGGGCAGTCCGCATGGACGACGGCAATACTCTCCCCCTCAATGCGGATCGTGTTCTCGCCGTGTGCGTCCGCAATCGGTATGTCCTCCGTCCCCGTGTGTCCCGTGAGCGGGATGTCATAGAGCTGTGTGCCGTCCTGCGTGATGACTGCGTGACGTGCTGCACCGTCCGTGCGCAGCGCAAAAAATATTGCGCCGATCCCGCAGAGGAGGAGCAGCGCAGCGATCAGCATGAGGTCATTTTTCTTCATGGTCAGTCCTGCCTTGACGAATGTTTTTTATCACAGTACAATAAATAAGGAATCATTGCATTTGTCCGTGCTTCCATAAACAGCACTTTTCTCAAATCCCCTGACTGAGCTCGCGCTGCCAATAGGCGAGGTCGGACTCGTTCAGCGGGAGGTCGACGGTCTGCCCGTTGTCGTAATAGAAGCGCAGACGGACGCTCACTGCCTTGCGGATGGCGGGCAGGCTGGCGCGCGGGAACGCGAGGAACATCTTGTTCTCGTTCTTGTAGGGACTGTCCGCGCCCTCCACGGGATGCGGCGTATACTTTGTCGCCGCCTTTATCTCCCATGCCGCTCCGTCGGTGTAGAGGATGACGTCGGGCAGGAAATTTGCGCCGTCGTAGCGATAGTCGAGCAGGGACAGCGTCGCGCCCTCGAGTCGTCCCTCTCCGGTATAGGATGCGCGAAAATCAATGGTCGCGTACGCAGAGAGACTGCGCGCACTGCGATGATCGATGCGGTACGTGTACGAGAGCCCGAAGATGCCGACGAGGATGAGGAGCAGGGCGACGACGACGATCAGTTGGCGAAAGATGCTGAGCACAGGAACGCTCCTTTCTTGATTGAGATGATTATAGCATAGGGGAAATGATTTTGTCAGCAGTTTCCCGTGGGATGTGCATGGGAGAATGGATACGGAGGAGAAGCCATCATGGCGGTAAAGTTATTTGTGTCGGATTTGGACGGGACGATGCTGCCAAACGGCAATGTCGTTTCAGCAGAGAATATCGCAGCGGTACAGTGCGCCGTGCGCGCGGGGATTACCGTGACGATTGCGACGGGGCGCATGTTCGAGGCGGCACTGCCCGTCGCTGAGGCACTCGGCGTCGATGTGCCGATCATCGCCTACAACGGGGCACTCATCAAGAGCCCGAGCGGACGCGTCTATGAGGAGTACGCTCTCGACCCGTCGCTCGTACGCGACATCATCTCATTCGCGCAGGCGCGCGGCTGGTACATCCAGAGCTACAGCGGGGGCGTGCTCCGCTACGCCGCCGCCTGCGAGGAATCGCGCTTTTACGAGGACTCGCAGAAACTCACAGGCGAGGCGGTCGGGCAGGACGGGATGCTCGCGCATCTCGCGGGGAACTGCAAGCTGCTCCTCGTGACGGAGGGGCGCGATGTGAGTGAGGCGCGCGCACAGGAGATTCTGGGTGCGTTCGGCGCGCACATCGACGTGACGCGCTCGGCCGATCGGCTCGTCGAGATCGTCGTGAAGGGCGTTTCGAAGGCGTCGGCGCTCACGGCACTCGCGGCAAAGCTGGATATCCCCATTGCGGAGACGATGGCGATCGGCGATGCGTACAACGACCTGCCGATGCTGAAGGCGGCAGGCACGAGCGTTGCAATGGGGAACGCCTTCCCCGAGGTCAAGGCGGAGGCGGACTGCGAGACGCTGTCCTGCACTGAGAACGGCCTTGCGGCGGCAATCTATACGTATGTGCTCGGCATGGGTGCGGATGCACCCGTTCCGATACGGAGAGGATAAAGGAATGGCGATCAAACTCATCGCACTCGATCTCGACGGCACGCTCCTGACCTCGGACAAGACGATCACGGTGCGGACGAAGGACATCCTCGCACGCGCCATGGCGCGCGGCGTCACCGTCACCATTGCGACGGGACGGATGCTGTGCTCCGCACTCCACTTTGCGCGGCTGCTCGGCTCGCGTGCGCCCGTCGTCTGCTGCAACGGAGCATACGTCGGCACGGGGGCGGAGGCGCCGCTCTTTGCCCGCTATTTTGACCCTGCATTTGTTGGGGAGTTCCTGACGTTCTGCTATGCGCGGGACTGGTATGTGAACTGGTACAGCGGGGCGGAGATCTATGCGCCCACGTATCGGGAGGACTATTTCACCGCCTATCGGACGACGGCGAACTTCCGCGTCCATGCGGCGGGGGAGGACTACCTGCGCTACGTTGATGAGGTGCCGCAGTTCGTCCTGCGCGACCTCGATCAGGGGATCGCCCATCATGCACGCACCGTGGCGGAGGCGTTCGGCGATGCCGTCTGTGTCCAGCAGAACACGGGAACCAGCGTCGACATCACGCCGCCCGGCACGAGCAAGGCGGTGGGCGTGCGCGCCCTCGCCGATGCGCTGGGGCTGACCATGGACGAGGTCATGGTCGCAGGCGATGCGGACAACGATGTGGAGATGCTCTCGATGGGCGCATTCTCTGTCGTCCCGGCGAACGATCTTCCGGCGGCGAAGGAACGGGCGTCCTATGTCACGGCATCCAACGATGACAAACGGGATTGCCGCCGCCGTGGAAAAAAATTTGTACTGTAAGGGGGACGATGATGGATATGAAACATCCCACAGAGAAATTCCGTCCCGTGATCGTGACGGGGCTGTCGGGGGCGGAAAGTCGCTCGCCGCGCGTTATATGGAGGATCTCGGCTACTTTTGTGTGGACAACCTCCCGCCGGTATTCATTCCCGAAAGTTCATTGATCTCTGCCGTGAGACGCACGGGCAGATCAGCCGTGCCGCCATCGTGGTGGACACACGCAGCCGCGAGTTCTTCGATGACTTTGTGCGCGTGCTCGGTGAGCTGGATGCGGGCGGCGTGCCCTACGAGCTGCTCTTTATCGAGGCATCGGACGACGTGATCATCCGCCGCTACAAGGAGACGCGGCGGCCGCATCCGCTCGCTCCCGATGCGCGCATCTCCGAGGGCGTGACGCGCGAGCGGAACCGTCTCGCACCCATACGGGAGCGTGCGACGCAGATCGTCGACACATCGAAGCTGCGCAAGGCGGAGCTGCGCGACATCATCCGCCGCCACTACGATGCGCCGGGCGCGGATGCGCAGATGAGCGTGAACATCCTTTCGTTTGGCTTTAAGTACGGCATCCCGCTCGATGCCGATCTCGTCTTTCGACGTGCGCTTTTTGCCGAACCCGTTCTACATCGACTCCCTCCGCAGCAAGAGCGGCACCGTTCCGCAGGTCGCATCCTACATCGAGTCATGGGATGTGACGCAGAAGTTTGAGGAACATCTCGACAACTTCGTCGATTTTCTCCTGCCGCAGTATGTGAAGGAGAGAAAAAGCCAGCTCGTGATCGCCGTCGGCTGTACGGGCGGGATGCACCGCAGTGTCTTTATCGCAAAGCATCTCTACGACCGCATCAAGAAGCACTACGCGGCACGGCTGGAACATCGTGACCTCATGAAGAATGAGGTGCAGGAACACGTGAGCGAGGGATGACGAATCCATGCATCTGATAAAATGGCTCTATCCCGGCATGGGGTTCAAGCGCTGGCTCTTTGTCTTTGCGCTCGGCACGCTCCTTGTCGGACTGGGCGTTGCACTGATCTTCAACTATAAGTACATCGACGCCATCGAGGAGGCAATCTTCCGCTTTGTCTATACATGGCAGGGCAGCTACGACTACGGCTTCACGGCAGTGGCTGGCGCACTTGCCTTCCTCGTCGGCAGCGTTCTCATGCTCGTGGCGACGCGCCACGTTATCCGCTCCGTCATCACGGCACTGATGCCCGAGGGCACGTCAGCGCGCCTCGTGGATATGGTCTATGAAAAAACGCGGCTCAGCCGCGGCCCGACCGTCACGGTGATCGGCGGCGGACATGGACTCTCGGTGCTCCTGCGCGGCATCAAGGAACTGACGAGCAACGTGACTGCCGTCGTGACGGTGGCGGACGACGGCGGCTCCTCGGGGCGTCTGCGCGAGGAGCTCGGCATTATCCCGCCGGGCGATCTGCGCAACTGTCTCGTCGCGCTTGCCGATACCGAGCCGCTGATGGAAAAAAACTCTTTCAGCACCGCTTTGAGGGCTCAAGCGACCTCGCGGGACACAGCTTCGGCAATCTCTTCCTCGCGGCGATGGCGGAGGTCACGGGCGACATGGAGACGGCACTGCGCGAGTCCTCGAAGGTTCTCGCGGTCAAGGGGCGTGTCCTGCCCGCATCGAAGGAGTCCGTGCGGCTCGACGCGATCCTCGAGGACGGAACGGTCGTCGAGGGCGAGTCACGCATCCCCGAGGTGCCGGGACGCATCCGCCGCGTGCGCCTGTTCCCGCAGGATGTCGCGCCTGTGCCCTCCGCCCTCGAGGCGATCCGCACGGCGGATGCGATCATCCTCGGCCCCGGCAGTCTCTATACGAGCATCATGCCGAACCTCCTCGTCAGCGGTGTCGCCGAGGAGCTGCGCAAAAGCAACGCCCTCAAGATCTACATCTGCAACGTGATGACCCAGCCCGGTGAGACCGATGGCTATACGGCGTCCATGCACGCAGAGGCAATCCTCAAGCACGCAGGGCGCGGGAACGATCGACTTCATGCTCGTCAATAACGCGCCGATCTCCGCCGAGCTGCGCAAACAGTACGCCGCACAGGACATCTACCCCGTTGCCGTGGACGAGGAGGCGATCAACGCCCTCGGCATCGGATTTGTTGCGGCGGACATCATCAGTCAGACGGATGCCGTGCGCCACGATCCCGACAAGCTCAGCCGCAACGTCATGCGCATGGTCTACGACTTTCGGGTGAACTGAGATGCCGTCCTTTGCTGCGGATGTAAAAAAATGCGCTCTCGCGCACGGATGTCGATCGTGCCTGCTGTCAGACGGCGGAGCTCGCGGCACTCCTGCGCATGGGCGCCTCCGTGCAGACGGACGGTGCGCGCGGGGCGGGGCTGCGCTTTACGGCGGCGAGTGCTGCCGTAGCGCGCCGCGTCATCCGTCTGCTGCGCGCGATGGACGGCGCGATTGAGACTTCCGTCGCGATGGAGCGCATGCCGCAGCTGCGGCGGCGCACCCTACATCGTCAATATTGCCGCCGGCGCAGCCGTGACGCCGCTGCTCGCGCAGCTCGGCTTTGCCGGTGGGAGCCTGCGCAGCACGAGCGATCTCGCCCTGCTGCGCAAAAAGTGCTGTCGCGCCGCCTATCTGCGCGGTGCATTTCTCGGCGGCGGCAGCGTCAATCGTCCCGAGGCGGCGTGCCACCTCGAGATCACGGCGCGGAGCGAGGAGATGGCGCGCGCACTCCATACACTCCTGCGCCGCCTGCACTTCCCTGTCGGGCTGACCGACCGCCACGAGATGTACGTTGTCTATCTCAAAGAGGGCGACGCCGTCATGGATTTCCTCTCGCTCATCGGCGCGGAGGAGGCGGCAGAGGAGATCGAGGTCGCGCGCAACCTCAAGGAAGTGCGCGCACAGGTGAACCGCCTCGTCAACGTCGAGACGGCGAACCTCCAGCGTGCGGTGGATGCGGCGGCAGATCAGCTCGCGGCGATTGAGCGGCTGGCGCGCAGCGGACGGCTCGCCGCGCTGCCTGCCGACCTGCGCGAGACGGCAGAGATGCGGCGTGCCCATCCCGAGATCAGCATGGCAGAGCTGGCTGCGCTCTGCCACATCAGTAAATCAGGCATGAGTCATCGTCTGCGGAAGATCCGCAAGGCGTCGGAGGAGGAACAGGATTGATGCGAGGTATTGCGCGGCGGCTCACCCATGGACTGCCGCTGCCGCTGCTCATTATTTTGGCGGCTGCTGCATGGCTGCTGACGGCACAGCCGTCGGGCTTTCCCATACTGGAATATCACATGGTGAAGGATGACGCAAAACCGGATGAGGTGCGCTACGCCGTCCCACCCGCCGCGTTTGCGGCACAGCTGGACTACCTCGTGCAGGAGGGCTATACGACCATCACGCCGCAGGACTACGCACGTGCGCGCAAGGGCAAGCAGGAACTGCCCGCAAAGCCCGTGATCCTCTCCTTTGACGACGGCTATGAGGACAACTGGCGCGTCGTGCTCCCAATGCTGCAGGAGCGCGGGATGAAGGCGGTGTTCTACGTCGTGACGAACGACATCGGACAGCCCGGCTACATGACGTGGGACAACCTCTTTGATCTCGAGCACAGCGGCATGGAGGTCGGCAGTCACACGGCGAACCACATCCCGCTCACGACGCTCACGCCGACGGAGCAGCGCGACGAGCTGCGGCTCTCAAAACTGCTCCTCGAGTGGCGCGGGATGGGGACGATCTACAGCTTTTCCTATCCGAACGGCGCGTATGACGATAGCATCGTGACCATGCTCGCCGAGGAGAACTACCTGACGGCGGTGACGGGTGAGGCGGGGCTCAATACGTTCGAGACGAATCCGTATCGCCTGCACCGCGTCAACATCCCCGCGCCGCATCTCGGCCTGACGGAGTTCCGCCTGCGGCTGCTGAAGGCAGATCTCGCGGCGCGTGCTGCCGTGCGGGTGGCAGAGCTGCCCGAGGGACTGCGTGCACCGATCGAGAAGCTGTGCAGCACGGTGCGTGGACATTGATATTCATAAGGAAAGGGACTATAGGGGAATGAAGAAGGGGATCAAGGGGATGCGGGCGGCGGCAATGGCTGCTGTCCTGCTTTGCGCGGGGCATGCGGGAGCTGCCGCTCCGTACAGTGAGGGGACGACTGTGGTGCGTGAGCGCGGTGCGGCGGAACAAAATATCCATGAACGCACCACAGGCAAGACGAACATCCGCGAACGTGTCGCAGGCATCATCGGGGAAACGACGCCGCCGCAAAACCCTGTATTTGCCCCCGGCCGCTCGCGCATGATGCGCCGCTGGGATGTGATGACGGAGGATACGGGCGGGAACGCTGCTCTTTTCGGACAGCCCGGAGTATGTCAAGGAGAGCGGCATCCTCTATCGTGACACGGTGGAGGGCGATGCGCGTGTTCTCTACTATCATCTGAACGACACGGCACAGCCGAAGAAGGTCGCAGTCATCCTCGAGACGGAGGCCAACCTCGCCATCGTCTCTGTCGCGCGCGGCGGCACGAGTATGCCGAGCACAGACTATCTGCGTGTCGGCAAGGCGACGCAGATCGCCTACTTTGACCCCGCACAGCACGAGGAGCGCATCTACGTGGCGAAGGAGCGGCCGCGACTGCTCTCCCCCGTGATGAATACGACCGTGCTCGCGCCCGGTGAGCTGGTCTACGGGGTCTACGACTTTCACGCCAATGCTCCCGTGCGCGTCTCCGTCGTCATGTACGGGGCAGATGTCGATCCGTTTTCCTTCCTGCGCACGGCGCGTGTCCTGCCGCGCGACGAGGTCGCCCTGCGCGGCACGTTCCAGCGTATGGATCGCGTCGTCACGCTGCCGCGCGCCTACGATCCCATGCGGGATGGTGCTGCGTATTTCCCCATCGGCGACAACGTTCACGACATCTATCGCAGCGGCGTGGATGCAACGGACGGGACGCCCGTCGTCAACTACGGCAACTACGGCATCCTCTACCACATTGCGCTGCCCATGACGGGACGCGGGCAGGTGCGCTGCTTCCTCAGTCCGCTCGGCGGCGTCTATGCGGGCGCGGTGACGGCCGTCAGCGACGGACACAGTCGCCTCATCGAGACGCCTGCATCGCGGGCGTACTTCGGCGACCAGACGCTGCCCGAACCGCCGCAGATCGCACAGGCACGCACAGAGGGACTGCTCGTCCTCACACAGTATACGGAGCTGGCCGATCTCGGGACGTACAGCGCCGTTCATCCCGTCACTTTTACCTACTCGCCGCCGGGGGCATCGAATTTGCCCGTGAACATCATTCTCTTGCCCGAATAACGGCAAAAAAATCTTTATCATGAGAAGGTATTTTTTTATCTCTGTGGAATAAATTAAGTAACAATGAAAGAGAGCATGATCCTCGGGGTGGATCAGGGAGGAAGAGATATGGCAGAAGCAGTGAAAGAAAATAAGGTCGTAGCGGAGACGGTCGATGCGAAGATCGACCACGAGCGCCTGATGACGTCGATCGAGCAGATCGCGACATCGACCCAGACCGTCTTTCAGGCGATCGAGCAGGTCGCTAAGAGTGCGACGGAGCTCGCAAAGGCAGGGCAGGAGTCCGTCCAGCAGGCGAAATTTCTCCAGGAGCGCAACGCCGACACGATCAAGGTCATCGACTTCATCACGAACATCGCAGGACAGACGAACCTGCTCGGCCTGAACGCAGCCATCGAGGCAGCGCGTGCGGGCGAGCAGGGACGCGGCTTTGCCGTCGTTGCTGAGGAGGTGCGCAAGCTCGCCGAGCAGTCGCGTGAGGCGACAGAGCGCATCCAGGTGACACTGACGGAGATGAACCGTGCGGTCGAGGACATCTCGCATTCCATCGAGACGACGGGCTCCATCAGTGAGCAGCAGGCGGCCTCCACGCAGGAGATTACGGCGAACCTCTCGCAGGTGACGCGTGCCACCGAGCAGCTCAGGGACTACGTCAAGAGCCTCGCATAAGCAGTGCATACAAAAGGACGGCAGACGAAGCGGTGACTTCATCTGCCGTCCTTTTTGCGTATCGCGTTTACTTCTTCTTTTCTTTGCCCTTGGCGCGCTCCTTTGCCGCCTTCTCCTTCGCCTTTGCCTTATCCGTCGTCTTCTTCTCCTGCTGATACTTCGCGTAGTCCACGCCCATGCTCGCGAGCTTGTGCTTGATCGCCATGACGGGGTGGCGCAGGAACATCCCACGCTGCGCGGACTTCATGATCGTGAGGAAATCCTGCGTCGCCTTTCGCACCGAAACACGGACGGTCGCAGCGGTCGCAGATCGGCTTCGTGATGCCGTAGGGGCAGCGATCCATTTTCGTAAACACCGTCGCGAGCAGTGCCGTGCAGGCGGGGCAGAGCTTGCCGTTCTTCGGCTTGTGATGCTTCGCGCAGTAGACGGCGAAGGTCTTGCGAATGTTCTCCTTTCTCCTTCGGAATGTTATTCTTCAGCTCGGGCGGCTTGCGCTTCGGCAGGAAACGTGAAAAAATACTCATCGGGTTCACCTATGCTTTCGTTTCGTGTTCTTGTATTTTTCTCTCCGTTTTGACATTTTACCGATTTTTTGCAGAAAATGCAAGAGGAGCGGGGCAGCGTGACTTTTCGCGTCAAATGGGGTACAATAGGGCGCAAAGAGATAGGAGGATACGATGCGTAAAACGGAAAAATGGCGTATGAGCAGTGCCACGGCGGATGAGACGCCCGCGGAGGGCGCCGAAGAGGGGCACCTGCGCCGACTGCTGACCAATACGATCAATACCATTGAAGATAATAAAACGCAGATCTTTGACATCTATGAGAATATGCGGACCGAGGTGGAGGAGACACGCCGCCGCCTTGCAGAGCTGAAGGAACGGGTCGGCGAGACCATTGAGCGCGTGGACGGACTGGCCGAGGATGAGCGGCGCGCGCGTCTGCGGCTCGCAGAGGTCAGCGAGAAGTTCACGGAGTACACGGAGGACGAGATCCGAAAGACCTACGAGGCAGTCTCCATCATCCAGATCAACCTTGCGATCGAGCGCGAGAAGGAGCAGTCCCTCCGCGTCGAGCGCGACAAGCTCGAGATCCGCCTGCGTTACCTGCTGAAGGTCGTGGCGCGGGCAGAGCACATGGCACTCTCCATCGGCTCTGTCGTCAGCTATCTCAGCACGCAGGTGAGCGGTGTCCTGTGGAAGATCGAGGCGGTGCAGAAGGACAAATTCGTCGGTGCGCGTATCATCAAGGCGACCGAGGAGGAGCGTTATCGCATCTCGCGCGAGATCCACGACGGCCCCGCGCAGGACCTCGCGAACAGCCTGTTCACGACGACCATTGTCGAGCGCCTGATGGATCAGGACATGGCGGAGGCAAAGAAAACACTCGAAGAGCTGCGCGGCGAGATTCGCAAATGCCTGACGAGCGTCCGCCAGATCATCTTCGATATGCGGCCGATGGCACTCGACGATCTCGGGCTCCGCAGGCGGTGGAGCAGCTGATCGCCCTCTTTGGCGAGCGCGGCAAACTGCACGGGACATTCAGTCTGGAGGGCGACTACTATGCCCTGCCGAAACACGTGGAGATCGCTGTGTTCCGCATCGTCCAGGAGGCACTCAACAACGTCGCCCAGCATGCACGGACGGATAAGGTGCGCGTGCGCATGCACTATACGTCGCAGGCGCTCACCCTCCTGATCGCGGATGAGGGCGTCGGCTTTGCCCCCAACCAGATCGACGAGCCCGAGGATGAGGCGGAGGGCGATTCGCTCGACATGGAGGCGCAGCGCAAGCGGCGCGGGCGGCACTTCGGCATGATCGGCATGGAGGAGCGGGCAAAGCTCATCGGCGCCGAGATCCAGATCCTCTCTGAGCCGGGCAAGGGGACGAAGGTGCATCTGCGCGTGCGCAACCGCATGGTGGAGGACGCGTGAGCGCACCGATTGCCGAGGCTCTGCTCCGCTATGCGGGGCTGGGCGTTGCCCCCTATCACACACCGGGGCACAAGGGCGGGCGCGGGGCACATCCGCTGCTGCGTCGGCTGCTGACGGACGAGGGGCTGCGCGCGGATGTCTCGCTCTCGGCGGAGCTCGATGACTTCCATGCGCCGACGGGCTGCATCCGTGCGGCGGAGGAGCTGGCGGCGCGCGCATACGGTGCGGACGCAGCATACTTTATGGTGAACGGGACGACGGGCGCTGTCCACACGATGCTGATGGCAGCGGCCGCGCCCGGCGATACCATCCTCGTGCCGCGCAACGCACACCGCTCCATCGTCGGCGCGATGATCCTCACGGGCGTGCGCCCCGTCTGGCTTGCCCCCGCGATCGACACACGGCTCGGGATCGCGATGGGCGTATCGTACGCGACGGTGGAACGCGCGGTGCGGGAGCATCCCGAGGCGCGTGCCGCGCTCCTCATCCATCCGACCTACTACGGCGTGACCTCGGAGCTGGCGGCGATTGCCGCGCATCTTCACGCGCACGGGATGCTCCTCCTCACAGACAGCGCGCACGGGGCGCATTTTTGCCTTCGCACAGGAGCTGCCGCCGTCTGCCATGGCGGCGGGCGCAGACCTCTCGGCGGAGAGCACGCACAAGATGCTCGGCTCGCTGACGCAGACCTCGATGCTCCTCGCACGCGGCGGACGCGTGCCTGCCGAGCGGATTCGCGCAGCATCGGGGGTACTCCAGACGACCAGTCCGAACGAGATCTTTCTCGCGGCTCTCGATCTGGCACGGGAGCAGATGGAGGAGGAAGGAGCAGAGCGGCTTGGCACGCTCATTCACCGTGCCGATGATCTGCGGCGACGCATCAATGAGATTCCGGGGCTGTGGGCGTTCGGTGCAGAGCACATGGGGGCGCCCGGGATGGCGGCGCTCGATCGCACCAAGCTCACCGTGCAGGTGATGGGGCTCGGCATGACGGGCTTTGCGGCAGAGGAGGAGCTGCGGCGGCAGGGGATCGCCTGTGAGATGGCGGATGCGCGCAACGTGCTCTTTCTTCTCTCCTACGCAGACGGCGCACAGGAGACGGAGCGGCTCTATGCGGCACTGCGCACGATGGCGGAGACCTGTGCGCCGCTCTGCACCTCGCGCGGAGCGGGGGAGGCGGCGCTCTGTGCGCTGCCCCCGCTGCCGGAGACGGCGCTCACGCCGCGCGAGGCGTATTTTGCGCGCACGGAGCATATCTCTGTGACGCATGCCGTGGGGTGCACAGCGGCAGAGACGATTGTGTTCTACCCGCCGGGCATCCCCGTCCTCGCGCCCGGCGACGTGATCGATGCGGCGACCCTCCGCTATCTGCAGACGATGCGCGCGATCGGTGCGCGTGTTGTGGGGGCGGCGGACGCGTCTCTCGATACGGTGACGGTAATTGCGAAAGGATAAGTATGGCACGCGGAAAGCTCTTTATCATCGAAGCGGGCGACGGCTCGGGGAAAGAAACGCAGACGCGTCTTCTCACGCAGCGGCTCATACGCGAGGGGCATCGCGTGCGCGCCGTTACCTTTCCCGACTACGCGGCGGATGCGTCAATGCCCGTGCGGATGTACCTGCGCGGCGACTTCGGCACGCAGGCAGACGAGATGAATCCGTACGCTGCCTCGACCTTCTTTGCCGTTGATCGTTACGCCTCCTATCGGATGAAGTGGGGAGAGGACTATGCGGCGGGGACGATCATCCTCGCTGACCGCTATACCACATCGAACATGGTGCATCAGGCCGTGAAGATCGGGGATGCGGCGGAGCGCGACGCCTTTCTCGACTGGCTCTATGACTTCGAGTTCAACAAACTCGGACTGCCCGTCCCCGACGCCGTATTCTTCCTCGACATGGAGCCGTGTGCGGCAGAGCGCCTGATCGCCGCGCGTGCACAGGCGAAGGGAGAGACGCCCGATATCCACGAGCGCGACGCAGACTACCTGCGCCGCACCCACGATGCCTACGTCCTGCTCGCCGCACGCTGCGGCTGGGTGCGCATCCGTCGAGCGCGGACGGCGCACCGCTCCCCATCGAGGAGATTCATGAGCGGCTGTATACGGCAGTGAGGGAAGTTTTTGACGACGGGGAGAGAATCGCATGCCTGAAATCAGCCTGTTCTTTGGCATCCGTATCACGATTTACCACAACGATCATAATCCTCCGCATATCCATGCGGAATATGCAGGGAATAAAGCGACGATAGATATTCAGAATGCCAGTATTTTTGAATGGGTTACCTTCCCAACCGACAGCTGAAAACTCGTCTTGGCATGGTGTGTTCTCTATCAGGATGAACTCATGCAGGACTGGGAGTTAGTCAAGGCTGGCAGAGAGCCCAATCCGATACCGCCGATGATAAGGAGATGAGGAAGATGGATTCTCGTTTCTTCCCCGAAGTACTGCAAGTTGTCCCAGGGGATAACTACACCGTCTATGCGTATTTCAACGATGGCACGGTGCGCTGTTACGATGCATCGGAGCTTGTCATGCGCTCGGGCATCCTCGCACAGCTTCGTGACCGTAAGGTATTCGTGGATCGTCTGACGGTGATGAACGGTACAGTTGCATGGGATATCGCCGGCAATCGCGATGAAACGAAATGTATCGATATTGATCCGTTTGCGGTCTACGCATCACCCGTGGTGAAAGACCCGCTGGAAGAAGCTGTATGAAACCTCTCCGTATTACAATAGGAAAATCAGTATCCTGTAAATGAAAAAGCCTCCCCCGTTTACGGGGAAGGGGGACCGCGTGAGCGGTGGAAGGGGCGAATACAGTGACGTGTCAGGATGAGGAGTGTAAGAGCCGATTGTGATCAAAGAAGTCATCATCGTCGAGGGCAAGATGGACGTGGCGGCGGTGCGGCGCGCGGTCTATGTGGACTGCATCATCACCGACGGATTTCGCCTGCGCAATGCGGCGATCAAAAATATCCGTGCCGCCTATGAAAAGCGCGGCATCATCATCCTCACCGACCCCGATACGGTCGGCGAGCGCATTCGTGCACGCCTCACCGAGATGTTCCCGCATGCCCGCCACGCCTTTATCCCCGTGGAGGACGCAACGAATGCAGGAGACGGCGACATCGGCGTGGAGCAGGCGTCCCCTGCGGCTGTCCGTGCAGCACTCGACAAGGTACGCACGCCGATGGAAGAACCGGAGGAGACGTTTTCCATGAGCGATATGATGCACGCGGGACTGACGGGAACGGACGATGCCGCCGCACGGCGTGCACAGCTCGGACGCCGTCTTGGGCTCGGCTTTGCGAATGCAAAGACATTTCTGCGCCGACTTAACACCTATGGCATTACACGCGCGGAGTTTACTGCCGCATTGGAGGACATGGAATGAACGCAAGTATCCCCGTGATCGCCGACCCCAAGGTCACGCGTCACATCCTGAGCGCCTTTCACCTGCGCGCGAGCAAGCGGCTCGGGCAGAACTTCCTCGTGGATGCGGGCGTGGTGCGCGCCATCGTGGATGCGGCTGACCTCAGCCCCGCAGACACTGTCCTCGAGATCGGCCCCGGCATCGGCACGCTGACGCAGGGGCTCGCCGAGAGCGGTGCGCGCATCGTCGCCGTCGAGCTGGACAAAAAACTCCCTGCCGTCCTCGCCGAGACACTGAAGGGCTATGACAACGTGACCGTCGTGCCGGGCGACATCCTGAAACTGGACATCCTCCGCATCCTGAACCTCGGTGCGGGAGAGCGGTTCAAAGTCGTTGCGAATCTTCCCTACTACATCACCACCCCGATCCTCATGGCACTCCTCGAACAGCATCTGCCCATCGAGCGCATGGTGACCATGGTGCAGAAGGAAGTCGCCGTCCGCATGACCGCGCGCCCCGGCTCGAAGGACTACGGTGCACTCTCCGTTGCCGTGCAGTATCATACGGATGCGCGCATCGTGATGGACGTGCCGCCGCGCGCCTTCATGCCCGCGCCTGAGGTCACGAGTGCCGTGATTGCCTGCCGCGTGCGCGAGACCCCGGCCGTTCATCCCTCCGATGAAAAGCTGTTCTTTCGTCTCGTTCGCGCCGCCTTCGGCCAGCGGCGCAAGACTCTCCTCAATGCCCTCACGGGGGCGGGACTGACGAAGGAACTGTGCCGTGCAGGACTTGCGGCGGCAGGGATTGCCGAATCGCTGCGCGGCGAGCAGCTCTCCCTCGCGGACTTTGCGCGGCTCTCTGATGCGGTGGGCGGGATCCTGCCGGAGGAGGAATGACCATGTTCTTTGACAGCCATATTCATACATCGTTTTCTGCCGACTCCGAGATGCGGGCGGAGGAGGCACTTGCCCGTGCAGAGAAGCAGGGGATCGGGCTCGTCTTCACCGAGCATCTCGACTATGACTACCCGTCGGTGGGAGAGGAGCAGTTCATCTTTGATCCCGAGGCGTATTGGACGGCGTACGAGCCCCTGCGCACAGCAGGGGGCCTATCGCTCGGTGTCGAGATGGGAATGATGGCGAGCGCGCGCAAAAAAAACGCCGCGTTCGTGCAGCGTGTTCCGTTTGACTTTGTCCTCGGTTCGATTCACTTTTTGGAGTGCAAGGATCTCTACTATCCTGAGACCTTTGCGGGGCGCGAAAAGGCGGAGATGTACCATGAGTACTTTACCGTCATGCGCGACGAGATCTACGCGCATCCCTTCATCGACGCCCTCGCGCACATCGACTACATCGCGCGGAATGCCACGTTCGCGCATCCCGAGATCAGCTATGGCGATTTCGCCGATGACATCGACGCCGTCCTGCGTGCGCTCATCGAGACGGACACCGTCATCGAGATCAACACGCGCCGCCTCTCCGCGCCGCGCGGCATCAAGGAACTCGCGCCCGTCTGCCGCCGCTACCGCGAGCTCGGCGGACGCTATGTCACCATCGGCTCGGATGCCCACGTCCCAGAGGGCGTCGGGCGAAACTACGACCGCGCACGCGAGCTCGCCCATGCCTTTGACCTCACTGTCGTCACCTTCCGCGAGCGGAAAATGCAGATCTGTGAGGATAACCCTCATCGGCTCGCATGCTCACACTTCCCCCGCGTGGCGGGGAAGCTAATGTCCGTCATTCTCAAAGCCTTCCCCGTATGACGGGGAAGGGAGCTACGGTTTATCCATTGCCCTCCTTTTCTTTTCCTGCTATAATATAGGACAATGGATGGAGGGGATTCGTCGTGTTGAGTAATTTTTTTGTCGCACTCGGTGGCGTCGTCCCTCTGTTTTGTCTGATTGCCGTCGGTCTTTTCGTCAAGCACTCACGCCTCCTTACCGAAGAAGAGCTGAGGCACGTGAACAGCATGGTCTTCCGCGTGTTCTTCTTCTTCATGATGTTCTACAACATCTATATCTCCGATCCGCAGACGGCATTTCAGCCGCTGCTCATGATCTTCGGTGCGGGCGGTGTCCTCCTGACGGCACTCGTCTTTGGCGCGATTGTCTGCATGATCGAAAAGGACAATGCGCGGCGCGGTCCGATGATCCAGGCGGCCTTTCGCGGCAACTACGTCCTCATGGGCATTCCGCTTGTCAGCAACATCTTCGGCGATGAGGCGATTGCGATACCGACCATGATGATCGCCGTCATTGTCCCCCTCTACAACATCCTCGGCGTGTTTGTTCTGGAGACATTTCGCGGCGGGCATTTCGACCTGCCGCACATCCTGCGCGGCGTTGTCATGAACCCGATGATCCTCGGCGCGATTGTCGGGGCATTGTGTCGTATCGTAGAACTGCCGATTCCCGCGCCCGTGCTGAAACCCGTCGCGCAGATCGCGGCGGCGACTACGCCCGTTGCGCTGATCATCCTTGGGGCATCATTTCACGGCGGCAGCTATCACACACATCTGCCCCAGCTCATCTTCTCGGTCGCTGCGCGTCTTCGTCCTCGTACCTGCCGTCGTACTCGCCTGTGCCGTTGCACTCGGCTTTCGCGGCGTCGAGCTCGTCACGCTCATTGCGATCTTTGCCACGCCCTGTGCCGTAGCGGGCTTTGCCATGGCACAGCAGATGCAGGCGGACGCCGAGCTCGCGGGCAACAGTGTCGTCTACAGCAGCGCGCTTGCCTGCTTTACCATCTTCGGTTGGGTATTTTTGTTCAAGATGTTGGAGCTGTTCTAAACAATTTGCTCCCCTGTGTTATACTGTTGTTATGCGGCACACATGCTGCAATCACCTGCCATAAAAATTATATATTCATCGTTTCGATATGGGGGCTATTATGAACTATCGTGAGATTGCATTTCCGGAAAAACAGCTTATTCCTCGTCACAGGCGGTGCGGGGTTCATCGGATCGAATCTGACCGAGGCTCTGCTCTCGATGGGGATACAGGGTGCGCGTGCTGGATAATCTGCTGACAGGGATACGAGAAGAACATCGCAGGATTCCGCGGCAACCCGAAGTTTGAATTTATCAAGGGGATATCCGCGACGCCGCAACGTGCGATCGTGCGTGCGAGGTGTCAGCTATGTCCTGCATCAGGGCGGCAGAGGTGAGCGTCCCGGAGAGCATCGAGCAGCCGGTCAGCTATACGATGACGAATATCATCGGCACGGTGAACGTGATGGAGGCGGCGGCAAAGCACGGCGTAAAGAAGATGACCTATGCCTCAAGCGCGGCCGTCTACGGCGACGATGAGACGATGCCGAAGCGGGAGGAGATCGTCGGACGGCGCCTCTCGACGTATGCAGTGACGAAATTCGTTGATGAGGAGTATGCGTATCAGTATACGCTGAATTATGGGCTCGACTGCTATGGGATGCGCTACTTCAACGTCTATGGGCGGCGGCAGGATCCGAACGGAGCATACGCAGCGGTCATTCCGAAGTTCATCGAATGCCTCCTGCGCGATGAACCGCCGACGATCAACGGCGATGGTGAACAGTCGCGCGACTTCGTCTATGTGGAGGACGTCGTGCAGGCGAATCTCCTCGCGTGTGCTGCACCGCATGAGGCGGCAGGGGAGGCGTACAACGTCGCGGCGGGAAAAACGGTCGAGCCTCAATGAAATGTATGCCGTACTCAGCAAACTCTTCGGCAAAGACCTGAAACCTGTCTTTGATCCTGAGCGCAAAGGGTGACATCAGGCACAGCGGTGCGGACATCTCGAAGATAAAAAGAACCTCGGCTATGCACCGGAGTATGATTTCTCACGGGGCATCACTGAGGCGATCCAGTGGTATAAAAGAAAAACTTGAAAGCGTAATGAAGCGATAGGGTGTTTCCCAAACAAATGAGAGAAGCACTCCTATTCTGTATGCCCAAAGAGAAATATACAACACAGCATTTACCATGATGATGAGGAGGAGCAGTCAAGGAATGATGACAGAGACAGAAAACAAATGGATGTTTCGTGTTCTCCTGCTCATGGCACTTGCGTCGAATGTCTCTACCGGAGTAATGGTGGGGGCGATCGCCCTTGGCAGGGGCTGATTGTCCTCGCGGGTGTCCTGCGGCAGAGCACTGCCTATGGCGGACACGGGCTTGGCGAAAGCAGTACTGTTCTATCTTATCGTGTGGATTGTCTGCGCTGTCGGCGCCAGAGAGCAGATGATGTCCATGCATTCTGTGATCGGTACATCATATCGCTTTCTGCCGCTCTTTTTCGTCCTCCTTTATGTCCGTACGAAAGAACAAGTACGACTTCTCGTTCTTGTGTTTGCTGTTTCTGTGTGTATCAATAATATCGTCTCTCTATGGCAGATTGCGGTGCACGGAGAGGTTTGGTGGCGTCCGAAGGCCTTGTTCACAGTGCTACTTTTCTAGGCTCTCACATGCTGATGGCGATACCGATTTTTCTTCTTTTCAAGAAAAAACTACTTTCGTCCAATCGAGCGGCGCTTCCTTCTGGGAATGGCTGTCTTTTCACTCATTATCCTAGTTTTGACCCAAACGCGCGGGGGCGTGGATCGCCTTTGTTCTCGTCGCGATCGCCTATATCCTCCCTTGAGCGGCGGTTTCGCCGTCAGCTACTTCTCGGAGGCGCTATTGGGGGACTTTTGCATAGCTGGCGCCATGCTCCTATCCTCGAACTACAGTCAGCGTCTTGCGACGATCACAAACCCACAGATGCAGAGCAATTTGGAGCGTACCTATATGTGGCGTGCGGCTGTCTCCATGTGGGAGGAACATCCTGTGACAGGTGTCGGCATGGATGAGTACGGCTGGTATTACAACACCATCTATATCCCGCCGGAGGCAAAAGAACGGCCGGTAGTTGAGGGACGCCCTGAGACCGGGCATGGGCATCCGCACAACAATATCCTCAAACATCTCTCCGAAGGGGAGGGATCCTAGGGCTTGCTGCCTACTTCGTCCTGCATGGCTATATCCTCCTGCGCTTGTGGCGGCAGTATCGAAAGGAGCGCAATACAGCCGCGTTCTCCTGTGCACTCATGGGCATCCTCGTTTTTCTGGGCGTGCATCTCGAGGGGATGACCGATACGAACATCAATCAGCTGTCCATCTTGACCGAGTATTGTATGCTGATGGGACTTTCCCTTCTCGCGGGGCAACTGGAGGCCGATGCGTGACGGGATCAATCCTTTTCGCGTTTGTGTCTTTTTCATCCTCGTGTCGACAGGGGCTGCAATGCCTGCGTTGGTTGACATGCCGATGTGAACTACCTATAATGAAGTGAGAATAAGCGGAGGGATGTGGTACACCATGGGAAACAGAGCGTTTCCCATGTCGCAGAAGCTGGTGCTTCTTCTTGGCGATATGGGGATTGTCGTGTCGGTGTACCTCTTTGTGACCACAGTGATTTTGGTTCGCGGCAGTCTGATCAGTAATTTTGACCTATATCAAGGAATGCTTCCCGTACAGGTTATCCTAACGGGACTTTTGTTTAATATCAATGGCCTTTACACCATTGAGCGCAAACGGTTTGCCGAAATACTCCTCTCAGTAGCAGTCAGCATGATTCAAATGCTCGTCCTTATGATGGCACTCACCTTTTTCATTCGTGAGTTTGCTTTGTCACGCGGCGTACTCCTGTGGTGTGCCGGAATAGATTTTGCCCTCCTTGCCATTTGGCGGCATCTGCTTTGGCGGTATGTCAGAGCACATCAGAATACACGCGGTGTCATGCTGATCGGCAGTGAGGAAGAGTGTCAGCATGTCTACCATCGCATGAAGCAGCAGCCGCAGCTTGCGATGGAACTGCGCTCTGTCTGCACGGATCTTGCGGGGAGTGACTGGCAGTCTGCGGCAGAGCAGGTGGATGTCCTCATCATTTGCCCCGACATACGACTTAAGGACAAAGCAAAGATTGTTCACTACTGCAATCTGCACGAAAAGCAGGCACTCCTGATCCCAATGCATACGAGGTGTTCTGCAGCGGCATGACACTTGACAAGATTGATGATGTTCCCGTGTTTTCGTCCGCAGCGTCTCCGCCTGACGTTGGAACAGCGCAGCCTAAAACGAATCTTGGACATCGTAGTGGCATTGTTGGGCTTTCTTGCCGCGTTTCCGTTCATGCTCTTGACGGCGATTGCTATCAAGATTTTTGATTCAGAGATATGTTTTCTACAGTCAGGAGCGGTCAGGCCGCTATGAAAAGCCATTTAAGGTGTATAAATTCCGCACGATGCGCGTTGATGCGGAAAAACTGAGCAGCCCCATGCTCGCCCAGGAAAATGACCCGCGAATTACCCGCCTCGGTGCATTTCTCCGTGCCGTTCGTCTCGACGAACTCCCGCAGATTTGGAACGTTCTCGTGGGGGATATGAGCATTGTTGTACCACGCCCTGAACGTCCCTTCTTTGTCGAGCAGTTCAAGCAGGAAATCCCCGAATATGTCTATCGGATGAACGTCAAACCCGGTATCACGGGGCTTGCACAGGTCTACGGAAAGTACAATACGACGGCGTATGATAAACTCATCTACGACCTCGTCTACATCCAAAAACGCCGGCATTCGCACGGATCTCACCATCATCATCCAGACGGTGCGCGTACTCTTTCAAAAAGAGTGCAACAGAGGGCGTGCATGACGTGCGAACAGAGGACAACTTGAAGGACTTTGACATACAGAAGAACATATATGGGGATTTTTAGAATAGTACGGATTCTGATGTCCTGTAGGTAGGGGAAATTTTTATTTATAAAGCTAAGTGCAAAAAGTATTTTTGTAATTGTGCAGAAATTTTTAGAGGTATACCATGAAAACGCTGGTGGTCGTGTCTAGATATCCCAAAAATGGGCAAATAGAAGGTGAACTTCGCTCGTATATTAGAAATTGATCAATCTTTTCTGAAATACCAAGGTTGTACTTGGAACTCAGTTTTACTCAAAACCGGCGTGCCGTACGAGAAAGGATTTCGGATATAGTATCTGTTGAGCGGCTCAATGTAGTTTTGCACTTTGCACGGATATATCATTATCTAAGGAAGGCTGCCGTTATATATGTGGCAACGATGGGAAACTCTTTGAGGATATTACCTGCGTATATGTTTCACTCGCATATTATTAGTGACATACACGGGATTCAAACAGAAGAAGTTCGTGAATATGGAGCATTTTCTTGGATATCAAGAAAATGCCGATTCTTCCTTTATCGAATCGTGGAATACGTCGTGGCTAAAAGAAGCTGTAAAATTATAACGGTAACGAATGCGATGTCTCGCTATATTCATCAACATTATACGAAGAACGCAATCTGTATTGAAATCCCCATTTTTGTTACGGGCGCTAAAAGGAATGAAAATGTAGAAAGGAATATGAATCTCTATATCTATGCGGGTGGGACTCATAGATGGCAGAAAGTCGATTTAATGATAGAAACTATGCAAAGAATTGCATATCATAATGAAAGAGCCCAATTTATTATATTGAGCGCTTCGAAGGATGTAGTTTTGAAAAAAATACAAGGGACGATCATAGAGGATCGAGTAATTGTGAACTGTGTTTCACCAGAAAATCTTCCCGATTATTACAGCCGCGCAGGCTGGGGATTCGTTTTGCGTGATGATAACGCAGTGAATCGAGTTGCTTGTCCAACCAAATTGATTGAGTATATGGAATATGGAGTGCTACCAATTGTAAAAAGCAAGAACCTTGGTGATTTCGAGGAATATGGATATAGTGCATTCTCGTATGATACCTTGCCACAATACATGACCTTGGAAGATTTGAAGAATGCACGAGAGATAAATTATCGTGTCATTCATAAAATTAGAGGTAAAGCTGAGGGGGAACTGGAGAAACTCAAACGCTATATTCTGAACTATTTGGAAGGGTAGGCGTATGGTACGAATTTCTATTATTACGGTTTGCTATAACGCAGAACATACGATTGAACAAACTATATACAGTGTAGTAAATCAATCATATCCAAATATTGAGTATATCATTATTGATGGTGGCTCAACAGACCATACAATGGATATAATCGAGCAACATCGCTCTAAAATTGCAACGGTAATATCGGAGCCAGATAATGGAATTTATGACGCAATGAACAAGGGGGTAAGTGTCGCAACAGGGATTATGTGCAGTTTTTGGGAGCTGATGACTGCTTAGTCGATATAGATGCCGTTCAACGTGTTGTTGATTCAATGAAACAAGATATAGATGTGCTGAGTGCATGTTGTATTGCTATTGATGAAAAATATCTCTGTGAGACGGTTTGCAAGCAATGTATTGGCACAGATGGATGATGATTCTTTATTGCCATTTATGCCACATACAGGGATTTTATGAAGCGAAATCTCTTGAAACAAGAATGTTTCGATACTAGTTATCGTATAGCTGCAGATTTAAAACTGCTTTTGAAACTATATTACATGCCAGAGATTCAAATTCAATATGTCGAGTTTCCAGTAACGTATTTTAGCTTAGGTGGTGTAAGCAACAGGAATCGCATCTTGGCAGAACGAGAAAATCAGAGACTATTTTATGAACTTGGTCTGTGAACAAGCCCTATGTAAATGCGGAAAAATGGATTGGGAGAACATATGAAGACCGTTATTCGTGCAACTTTGGATTGGCTTCATTTGCTTGGATTTGTTAGATGCCGATTTGGCAGCTGGCGGAGGCATCGTTGTACGTGGAAAAATTGTCGCTGGTGTAGGGGAAATAAATGTTAGTATAGTTACGGTGGTGCAGTCTTGAAAAAGAATTCGTGTGGTATACGGCATTTCTACTTGCTACGATGTGCTTCGGTTCGAGTCCTTTTGCAATATTGTCCAAAATTTGGATCGACGTGTATTTGAACCATGGATTCTTACGTTTTTCGCCGGAACCCGCAGATACTATGTGGGCAGAATTTGAGTCACTTGGGTGTCACATGCAATGTCTAGGCATGTCACGTCTCTATGGAATTATTTGGGCATAAGGAATTACGTCGTTTATTGACTGAAATTCATCCTGATATCCTTCATGCACATGGATTTCGGGCTTGTCTATATTTCGCAAAATATCAAGACCTGCACAAAACGTGTTGCACAGTTCATAATGTCCCACAAGAAGATTTTATCCATACCTATGGCTTCTTTCTTGGGAGATGGATGTGTTGGAAATACTTCGCAGCACTTCGTAAGATTGAGGCAAGAGTTGCCTGCTCTGAGGCGGTCGCACGCGCAATTGAGCGATATACACGGATTGAAATGCGTTTTATACGGAATGGTGTAGCATTGACCATTTTACCAAACATTGAGACTCGCCTCCGTATTAGAAAGAAACTGGGAATACCCTTAGAGGCACCAATATTACTCTCTATAGGGAGCTTAACACGGCAAAAACGAGATTTCTTGTGAGGCGCTAAATCCGTTGTTAGACGAAATTAATGCATTCTGCATTTTAGGTGATGGCGAGGACGAGAGAATGGTGTGAGGCACATTGTTCGGATCGAATGATTTTTGCAGGGCATAAAAAAGTATTTTTCGTACTTATCGACAGCAGATCTATTCCTTTCGTCCTCGCGGTCGGAAGGTTTGCCAAATTCTGTTCTTGAAGCACTCGCGTCAGGCGTTCCTGTCTTACTCTCTGATATTGAACCGCATAAAGAAATTGTTGGATTGGATAGTGACGTGGGAGCATTGTTTCGGCTAGATGATAAGTGCGATTTTTCTGTAAAGCTAGTGCACTTTTTAGAGGCCTTGGATTGTTCGCATAAACTTCTTGCCAGAAAGCTTATAGAACGCTGCTTTTCTGCAACGAGTATGAGCAATGAGTATCAACAATTATATAAAGAGATGGTACAGTGGGGAAAAAAAATCAAATGAAGTTCTCGGTATTACTTTCCGTTTATGGCAAGGAAAATCCTGTATATTTAGCGCTGGCATTAGAAAGTGTTTTGCGTCAAACGCGTATGCCTGATGAAATTGTTCTTGTCGAGGATGGCCCTCTGCCATTAGAGCTCTATACAGTGATTGAAAAATATGAGGAAACGTATGGATCTCTCTTTCGTCGTATACCGTTAAAACAAAATGTTGGGTTGGGACGAGCTTTGAATCGAGGTGTCTTGGCATGCCAGTACCCTTTTATTGCTAGAATGGATACTGATGATATAGCAAAAAATGATCGATTTGAAAAACAGATAGATGCGTTTTTGTGCAAATCCTAAACTTTCCCTAGTCGGTGGCTGGATAGAAGAGTTTTCTAGTGCGCCCAACGAAATTACCGCTATACGCACTGTTCCTCTGTTACATCAAGAAATTGATGCTACGACAAAACACCGAAATCCTATAAATCACATGACAGTGATGTTTCGCAAGCAAGCCGTATTGGAAGTAGGAAACTATCTTCCCATGCCACTGTTAGAGGATTATTATTTATGGTATCGTTTAATTGAAAAGGTTCCTCCTGCATAACCTTTCAGATGTTTTAGTATCTGTGCGTGCTGGCAAAGGGATGATTGACCGTCGTGGCGGCTTTCAATATTGGCAATCAGAGCGTACACTTCAGCGAATTTTTCTTGCATCTGGGTTTATCTCTCGAAAAAGAATATATTCAAAAATATTATATTGCGATTTCTCGTACGGATGTTACCTACTAGTGTAAAGAGAATTTTTGTACCGAAAAATTTTTGCGTAAAGTATCTAGATTATGGTCAATATGCTCAATTTTTGTATAGCTCTCTTGGCGTAATCGCCTTCAAATCAATGAGGATGGAAAACAGTTTGAGGAGAAGTAGTGATGAGTAAGATTCAGTACGAGTGTCTTTTGTCTTTATTTTTCCTATTTTTATGGGATATGTACAAATTTTTCTCTGTGGGATGTTTTCTCTTCCTTTCGCATTTCTTCTTGGCGTTATGATGGCTGTGGTCTATGCGTGCAACAAAAATTTTCAGGTAAACTCATAGTGAGAGGAATGTTTATTCTTCTTATTGTTTTCTTAGTGGGAAATGTTTCGATTTTTCCTATGATGGACAGGCCTATCATCAAGAGGCTGCCTATAACTTGGCGAGTGGATGGAATCCCGTTTGGGATGGAGCAGACGATGTTGACTTGTTGACGGAAACGTATCCCAAGGCACTATGGCTATATGCTGGCATGTGGTACAGTGTAACTGGGAGATTTACTGGTTAGTAAAGCATATAACATTATCCTAGTAGCTGCGATACTTTTATCAACAATATTCTCAAAAGAGGTTCTTGAGTCAGGAAGACGTTCGAATCAGGAATTACGTTGCTTTTTAGTATTCAACCCTGTTGTGTTGGCACAGTTGTTTTCTTATTATAATGATGGGACTGTGTATCTGCTTCTTATACTCTGTCGCTACATATCTATTTAGGTCAAAGGATGAGTTTCTTTCTAAAATATAGCAAGTATGTTGTTAATTACATTGCTGGCTATTCTTTGTAATACTAAATTTACTGGGGTGGTGTATGAGGAGCATTCTCTCTCTTTTACCATGATTGCACTTTGGCTAAAAAAGAGAAAAGATATTTACCGGCGGGTAGCTGGGATTTTGTCAGCCAGGCTTATATTGGGGATATTGGTTATTGGATTTAATCCGTATGTCACAAAATACGATACGACATGGTCATCCTTTGGCCTTTATTGGGAGCCAATACAATTGATATTATTACGCAGCATGAACATCCAGATAAAAGCAAAAATCGTGTTGTAAAACTGGTCTGGTCACAACTAGCTGAAATGAGTAAAGTGCCACTTTTTCGATCGGAAGGAGGCTGCGGGAAACATATGGTTTGCCTCGGATAAAAATTCCTGGAGAAATCAAAAAGCAAGAGTTGCTGATCGCAAATGTCTGAAGACGCATTGGGGGCTTCCCTCGTGGTTTAATATCGTATTTTTGTTGGGACTCGCTAGTCTTGTAGTTGCAGCAAAAAGAAAATTTTTCGAAAGATTGAATGGCTTCTTTTGGTGGGAATTTTAACTTCTGTTTTGTTAAACCCCGAATGCTGGTGGGCGCGGTATGCTCCTCACTTTTATTTGTTTCAATCATTAACACTGTTGTTCTTTATTTATCGTCGACATTGTTCGTGCAGATGGTGTGTAATATGCTGCTTCCTGTGATCATTAATATTCTACTGGTAGCAGCTCCTGTACTCACAAACAAGTCGTTTTTGAATACCGTTTCTCAAGAGATATGAATAAAATTGAACGAGCCGCTAATGAGACAGGATGTCCTATACCCAATGTTTTTACTGACTTTTCAGTTGATCGAATTACATGCTTTGAACAACGTGGTATACCATATGATATAGTAGATGAATCTACTATATCGCCGATAGCAGAACCCATGTTTATATCTGGAACCCATAAGAAAATTTTTAGTTTATAGTTTGGATGATTTTCAATGAAGGAGGCGATTGGTATTATTTGGCGATTACTTCGTGTGCGACAATATACAAAAACTTATTTGTTTTTTTGCTGCACCGCTATTTGCAGGAGTTATTTGTCAAACTGAGATCCTGATACAGAGTATTTTTGCTATTCTGTGCTTTTTGTTGTATTTCAAGTGCAGTGTATATCTTTAATGACATTCGCGATATTGATAAAGACCGTCAGCATCCGCAGAAATCAAAACGCCCGATTCCAAATGGGGAGATATCCACACGACATGCTGCCGTAGTAGGTGCGATCCTTTTAGGTGTAGGCTTTGTTATACCAAATCAACTTGGGATCGAATACTTGCTTGCCGCATATGTACTTTTGAATATCATCTATACTATGCACGCTAAACATGTTGTCATTCTTGACGTGATGTGTATTTCTTTCGGTTTTGTCATACGCGCTTTAGCAGGTATAGTTATTATACCTTCTCAAATCACGAGCTGGTTTTTATTGTGTGGATTTATGCTTTCGTTGTTCTTAGCATTAGGGAAAAGACGCGCAGAGTTGGAACTTTTTAAAGATGAACGAAAACGCCAGAGACAAGTGCTTCAATCATATACACTGCCTTTTGTAGATCAGTTGATTATGATCGTAGCAGCTATGACATTGACTAGCTATTCGCTCTTTGCGGTGAATCAGGGACACGGAGAGAATGAGATAATCGCCCCCATGGTTTTTACCGTACCACTCGTAGTTTATGGTGTTTTTCGATATTTATATTTAATTTATGTGAAGGGGGAGGGCGGCCAACCGGAAGAGTTGTTATTACGAGATAGATATATTTTAGGCATAGGCATCGTGTTCATTGCGGCGATATTATTTTTGCGAAATTTATAGCAGTATGGACAAGAAAGGGGTAATAGGTGAAAAAGCCACTCAATACATATAAATTCCTAATCTTTGATGTAGATGGTACAATCTATTTTCAGCAAAGAATGAGATTTAAGATGTTGTTGGATATGATATCTGCACTCACCCGTGGTGCCTATATGATTTAGCCATTCTGCGAAAATTTCGTAAGATGAGGTCTGATCCTCGCTTTCTTTTTCAACGACATGTGTCCTTGTACTCAGCACAATTTGAGCAGGTTTCTCTTGAGCTTGGCATTTCTCGGGAACGAGTGCAGTTTGTCGTAGAGCATTGGCTCTATAAAAGACCACTAGAATATGTATATGAGGGCGGCAGATGTGAAACTTGTTGCCTTCATAAAAAAACTTCCTATTGAGCAATATGCTTTTTATTCCGATTATCCGGCTCAGGATAAACTTTCTCGACTTGGAATAAAGACGGAGCACATATATGATTCTACACAACCTGAGATTAACGCATTAAAACCTAATCCGGATGGACTTCTCTATATCATGAAGACGTTAAAGTTGAAAAAAGCTGAGTGCCTTATGATTGGAGATCGTGATGATCGCGATGGAGAATGTGCGCGGCGTGCTGGTATAGATTATTGCATTTTGCCAGTTGGTGAAAAAGATAGAAGTCTTTTCGTACACAACAATTTTTTATCGAGGGAAAATAGGACGTACCACATTGTGTAATTCTTCGAGGAAATCATCTTATAATTTAAATGAGGTATTACTATGAAAAGCACTAATCACCGGTATTACAGGTCAGGATGGCTCTCACCTGTCCGAACTGTTGCTTGAGAAAAGGGCTACGGGTACATGGCGTGATTCTGTCGTCATAGTACGCCGTGTACGGAGCGGATTGATCATCTTCTGTCTGGCACTCAGTATGATGGGCGGATTTTTCCTCCACTATGGTGATCTGACGGATTCGAGCACGCACATGTATTGATTCGTGAGATCCAGCCCGATGAGGGTCTACAATCTCGCTGCACAGTCCCATGTTGCCGTATCATTTTGAGGTGCCTGAGTACACGCAGAGGCGACGGGCGTCGGGACGATCCGTCTTCTTGAGGCAGTGCGTCAGGCCAAAGCCGGATGACGCTTCTATCAGGCATCGACCTCGGAGCTTTTCGGCGGGCTCCCGGATACGGCACCGCAGAGCGAGACGACACCGTTTTTATCCGAAGTCGCCGTATGGTGCGGCAAAAGTCTACAGCTTCTGGATCACGAAGAACTACCGTGAATCATACGGTATGTTCGCCGTGAACGGCATTCTCTTCAATCACGAGTCGCCGCGGCGTGGTGAGACGTTTGTCACGCGTAAGATTACGCTTGCTGTTGCCCGTATCATGGCGGGGAGACAGGAGAAACTCCCACTGGGCAATCTCAATGCAAAAGCGCGACTCGGGGATTTGCCGGTGACTATGTTGAAGGCATGTGGCGGATGCTCCAGCAGGATACACCGGACGACTACGTGCTTGCGACGAACGAGACGCATACTGTACGCGAATTTGTCGAGATGGCTTTCCGCGAGGCAGGAATTGAGATCGAGTGGCGCGGTGAGGGTGTCGAGGAAAAGGGCTATGATGCCAAGTCCGAGTCGGCTTTTTGGTCGATGTCGATCCGCGCTATTTTTCGGCCGGCCGAGGTGGAGCTCCTCTGGGGGATCCATCCAAGGCGGAGAAAGAACTCGGCTGGCAGCGAAAGGTTTCTTTCCCGGAACTTGTCCGTATGATGGTACGGGCGGATATGGAGCGATGCGGGCACTGAAGGTCCTGCTGATGGAGGACGTATATGCACATTGTCCTGCTTTCGGGCGGCTCTGGGAAGCGCCTCTGGCCGCTGTCGAATGACATTCGGTCAAAGCAGTTCATTCCGTTCTTTCGGCAGAGTGACGGGGCGCGCGCACTCGATGGCGCAGCGTGTCTGCGGACAGGTATGTCATGCGATTCCCGGTGCACAGATCACGATTGCGACATCGAAGACGCAGGTCTCTGTGCTGCGGGAACCAGCTTGGTGAGGGCAGTCGATATCTGTGTTGAACCCGTCGCCGTGATACGTTTCCCTGCGATTGCACCGTCAGCGCCTACCTGCATGATGTGAAAGGCGTCGATGAAAACGAAGCCGTTGCCGTCTGTCCTGTCGATCCATATGTGGAGGACGGCTATTTCGCCGCCGTGCATCAGCTGACACAGCTCGTGGGAACAGGAGCTGGGGAACTGATGCTGATGGGGATTGAACCGACCTATCCAAGTGAGAAGTGCAGCTGCATCCTGCCGCAGAACAAGGAGACAGTGAGTCACGTCCTTTCCTTTCGCGAAAAAGCCGGATGCGGACGCGGCACAGCGATATATTGACGAGGGGCCCTCTGGAACAGCGCAGCGTGTTCGCCTATTGCCCTGGGCTATGTGCTGACACGGGCGCGCCGGCTTCTCGGCTGTTCGGATTATGAGGGGCTTCTCGCCGCATATGAGAGTCTCGAGAAGATCAGCTTTGACTATGCCGTTGTCGAGCATGAGAGCAACATTGGCGTGCTCCGTTATGGCGGTGCGTGGAAAGATCTCGGTACGTGGAATACGTTGACGGAGATCATGGAAGAGACGGCACTCGGGGATGCCGTGCTGGACGATGGATGCCGCAATACGCATGTGGTTAATGAGATGGATGTTCCTGTGCTCGTCATGGGGGCGCAGAATCCGTCATGCGGCGAGCCCCTGAAGGAATCCTCGTCGTGACAAGGCGGCGTCGAGCTACATGAAGCCCTATGTGTTGAGCGTATCAGCCAGCCGGTCATGTTCGCAGAGAGAGTCATGGGGAGCTTCCCGCATCATCGATGTCGAGGAGGAGAGCCTGACCATCAAGGTCACGATTGAATGCAGGGGCACGCAATGAACTATCACAGCCACGCACATCGACGCGAGATTTCGGACGGTGGTCAGCGGCTGCGGCACCGTGCGCCTCGATGGCACAGAGCGTCCTGCTGCTGCGGGGATGTGATCGACATCCCGCAGGGATGAAACATAAAATCAGCGCGTGGGAGCGGATGGTGGTGATCGAGGGTGCAGGTAGGATCATCCATCTCGAAAGAGGACAAAATAAAGTGGGAAGAAGAGAACTGCAGGGACAGTGCGATGATGGAAAAGAACGCAAAAATCTATGTGGCAGGACATCGCGGGATGGTCGGCTCAGCGATTTTGCCGCGAGCTGAAACGTCAGGGCTGCACATGCGTTGTGACACGTACCCACGCGCAACTGGATCTTTGTCGGCAGGATGCAGTTGAGGCGTTTTGCCGAGAAAAAGCTAGCGTATGTGTTTCTGGCGGCGGCAGGTGTGGCGGCATACAGGCGAATTCGTGAGGCTCCTGCGGACTTTCATGTATCAGAATATGATGCTTGAGATGAATGTGATCCACGCGGCATGGAAGAATGGATGTCGGAAAACTCGAGTTCCTCGGCTCTCCTGCATCTACCCCGCGTCTCGCCCCGCAGCCGATGAAGGAGGACTGCCTTCTAACCTCAGCACTGGAGGAGACAAACGAGGCGTATGCGCTTGCGAAGATTGCGGGGCTGAAATACTGTGCGTATCTGAACAAACAGTACGCAGCGGACTATATTTTCGGTTGCCGACGAATCTCACAGCTGAACGACAACTACCATCCGGAGCACAGCCACGTCCTCCCGCGCTGATCCGACGCTTTTCACGAGGCAAAGGCGGGGCCCCGTCCGTAACCTGCTGGGGCGATGGCTCGCCCTTGCGCGAGTTCCTCTACGTCGACGATCTTGCCAATCTCTGCGTGTTCCTTATGAATCACTACAGCGGCGATGGGACGGTCAATGCGGGAACGGGGAAGAACTTCGATCCGCGATCTCGCGGAGATGGTTGCCAGTGGTCGGCTATCGCGGCGAGATCCGCTGGAATGCAGCGAAACCGAGGCAACACGCCGCAAGCTGCTTGATGTCTCCAAGGCGGAGCTCTGGGATGGCGGTATACAACGGAGCTTGAGGATGGCATTCGACTTGCATACGAGGATTTTTGAACAATCCATGAGTGGGAGCGGTAGAACGGTGCAGTATCGTTTTGACCACTGCAGTGTTGGTGCATATATTGACAGACTGTCTGCATGTATCTATACTGTTGTTTATTAGATAGACGTTTTGTCATAGTGGCGTTTTATTTCAACTATATGCGAGACAGGGAGTCTTTTTATCGATGAAATTATTCTTTCGAGTTTTCTCGATCTTTACACCGCTGAGCTCCGCACTATGTCTTTTCTCGTTGTTGTGATGATATTCGGTGCCGTCCTCGAGGCAGTCGGCATTGGCGTCATTCTGCCGCTCATCTCGCTGATGGGACAGCCGGACTTCCTCGCTCGTCATGCAGAGATTGCAGCGTATGCGGCGAAGCTTGGGATCACGACATACGGGGCTCATCATGTGTCTCGCAGGGGATACTGATTGTCCTCATATCCTAAAGAACATCTATCTCACGCATGGCAGCTGCGCATGCAAATCGATTTCTCCCTGTCCAATCAGATTCACTTTTCAGAAGGAATTGATGGCCAACTACCTCGCAAAACCCTATCTCTTTCATCTCAATCATAATACCGCTACACTCTTTGCGAAATGTCAGCAGCAGCGGTGTTGTTATTTTTCCAACATCTTGATTCCAACCTTTCAGCTTCTCACCGAGATCGTTACAGCACTGACGATCTGGCTGGGTGCTGATCGCCGCCGATCCGTTCACCGCGATCATTGTTGCGGGCGTTATGGGGGGGATGATCTATGCACTTCTGCGCTCTTTTCGCCGTAGCATGGAGAAAACGGGACGGATACAGAATGACTTTGCCGCGCGCTACATCCGCTCCGTGAATCAGGGGCTAGGCGCGATCAAAGAAACGAAAATCATGCGAAAGGAAGAGTATTTCCTTCGCGAGTTCGAGCAGAACTATGAGCAATACGGCGTTGCCAATCGTCGCTTTCTGTTTTTGAACCAGCTTCCGCGCATGATCATCGAGACACTCGTCGTATGCGCTCTTCTTCTGCTCATCATCGGCAAACTCGCCGTTGGCTAGTGCGCCGTCGGAGATTGTTCCACTCCTTGGTGTTCTGGCACTGGCGGCATTTCGTCTGATGCCGAGTGCGAGATCGTATCGTGAACCTCTCGAATGGCATCAAGTTCCAGCTGCCGCTGTTTAATGAACTGTATCGGGAGCTGATTGCCATCAAATCCCGCAAGTATCATCATCGGCAACTCAAAATCGCCGACGTACCGCCGCCGCCTCTCCTTTACGAAGGAGATACGTGCAGAGCATCTGGGGTTCTCGTATCCTGCCGGTGAGGAAGTGCTAGCACGGATGTCAGTTTTCTGTTCTAAGGGGAGCTTTGTCGGCTATCGATTTCCCTCGGGTGGCAGGGAAAACGACCTTTGTGGATATTTTGCTCAGGCTGTTTCTCCCTGCACGCGGCAGGGATCACCGTCGATGGCGTTGATATCGCCGCCATGATTTGCGCGCGTGGCAGGCGAACATCGCCTACGTCGCAGTCCATCTATCTGACCGATGCGACCATTCGCGAGAATGTTGCCCTCGGTGAGTCGTCGGATGAGATTGATGATGAGCGCGTACATCAGGCACTCGCTATGGCGGAGCTTGATGATTCCGTGCGTACGCAGACACAGGAATCGAGACGATGGTCAGCGGGCGCGGCGTCAAGCTCGGCGGTCAGCGCCAGCGCATCGGCATCGCACGGCGCTCTATCAGCGCCCCGAAGTCCTCGTCCTCGACGAGGCAACCTCGGCTCTTGATAACGAGACAGGCGGAGTATCACCGACACGATACTGAAGCTGAAAGGGGCAGATCACCATTATCGCTGTGCACACCGCGTCAGTACACTGCGGCAGAGTGCGATTTCAAGGTGCGATTTGAAGATGGCGTGACAAGCGTGATATAATAAAGTAAATAAAATCTATTGATTGGGGGTGCTTTTGGTGTTTTAATGGAAAAACTGTTCTCATCACAGGTGGGACTGGCTCCTTTGGAGTTCATTGAAATTCTGCTAAAGAAATATGCACCGAGGTCATTGTCTATTCGCGATGAACTGAAACAGTTCGAGATGCAGCAGAAATTTAATCAACCCGTGTATGCGATACTTTATTGGAGACGTGCGAGATGAGGCACGTCTCGAACGCGCAATGGCAGGAGTGGACTATGTTGTTCATGCGGCGGGCACTGAAGCAAGTGCCAGCGGCGGAATACTAATCGATGGAGTGCATCAAGACAAACGTGCAGCTACAGAATGTCATTGATGCGGCGATGCCTGTGGCGTCAAGAAAACAATTGCGCTGTCAACGGATAAAGGCAGCAAATCCTATCAATCTTTATGGTGCAACGAAACTCTGTTCCGATAAACTGTTTTCGGCGGCAAGTAATCTGGCAGGGGCACGCCCTGTTCGATTTGCTGTCGTGCGGTATGGTAATGTTGTCGGATCACGTGGGTCAGTTGTGCCTTTTTTTAAGAGTCTGCTGGCGGAGGGAGCAAAAGGAACTTCCCATTACAGACCCTCGTATGACGCGTTTTTGGCTTCGTTTGGAGGATGGTGTCGAGTTTGTCCTGAAGAATTTTCATCGGATGCAAGGCGGGAGATCTTTTATTCCGAAAATTCCATCCATGCGTATCACAGATCTGGCAGAGGCAATTTGCTCCCGGCGTTCCTACCAGTAATCGGAATTCGCCCTGGGGAGAAACTGCATGAGTTATGTGCCCGCGGATCTCTACTATGAGACGCTTGAATTTAACGATCTTCGTGATTACGCCATCAACACCCGTCTGATGCTGTTGACTATCGGCACAATGGTCTTGGAGAAGAGGGCAAGCAGGTTCCTGACAGTTTTTCCTATGATTCTGGGTCGAATTCGCATTTTTTGACGGTGGACGAACTTCGGGAGATGAATCCATGATATACTATGGACGGCAGGACATCAATGAGGCAGATATTCAGGCGGTCGAGGCGGTACTACGCTCGGATTTCCTGACACAGGGCTCTGCGATTGAGCGGTTTGAACGCCGCGTGGCAGATTACTGCGGCGCGAAGTATGCCGTCGCCGTCTGCAATGCGACGGCAGCACTCCATATCGCGTGTCTTGCTGCAGGGATGGGAAAGGGCGATGTCCTGTGGACGACCCCTGTCACCTTTGTTGCCTCGGCGAACTGTAGCACTATATTGCGGCAGCGATGTTGACTTTGTCGATATTGATGAAACCTCAACATGAGTTCAGACCTCTTGAGACTTCCGGCAAAGGTGAGGGCGAAGCTCCGAAGATGGTCATTCCAGTTCATCTTGCTGGACAGTCCTGTGGATATGCGCCGTATTCGTGCTCGCCGATGAATATGGCTTTGCTATCACGGAGGATGCATCCGCGCAGTGGGGGCGATTATCTCGATACGAAGGTCGGGAGCTGTGCTTTTCTGATATGACGGTGTTCAGCTTTCATCCCGTTAAGATTATTACGACAGGGGAAGGCGGCATGGTTCTGACGAATGATGCCGCGCTCTATGAAAAACTGCATCTCTATCGCAGCCATGGAATTACGCGTGATCCGATATATGACACATGAAAGTGATGCCTTGGTACTATCAACAGATTGCACTCGGATTTAACTATCGCATGACGGACATGCAGGCGGCACTTGGATGTAGCCAGATGGATCGCTTGGATGAATTTGTCGCGCGGCGCAGAGCACTCGCAGCGCGGTATGATCAGGCGCTGGCGGGACTTCCGCTGAAGGTGCCGACAGTACTGCCGGATGCATTGCCGGCATGGCATCTCTATGTGGTGCGGATTGATTTTTGACCGCGTGCACAAGACAAAGGCACAGATTTTTGCGGAAATGCGGGATGGGGGTATTGCGCTAAATCTGCACTATATCCCCGTGCATACACAGCCGTACTATGAACAATTAGGTTTCCATCAGGGGAGCTTCCCATGCAGTGAGGAATATAGAAGAAGCTCTTACACTTCCACTTTATTCTGGCTTAACAGATAATGAACAAGATTATGTTGTTGAAGCGTTGAAAAAGCTTGATTTGAACTGAATAATGTGATATGTAGTGTGAGATCCCTCAATTTATTCGACTCCGCATAGAGGTGCATCGTATGACCAGTGTAGCGATTATTACAGCGCGCGGGGGCAGCAAGAGAATTCCTAGGAAAACATCAAGGATTTGCGGCAAAGACCCTATCATGGCTTATGCCATTGCGGCGGCTTTTGGACAGCGGGCTTTTGATGAAGTCATGGTATCGACAGACAGCATGGAGATCGCGGAGATTACCAAAAAGCGCATAGAGATCCGTTCCTTTTATGCGGAGTCCGTCTGCATCGGATGATTATGCGACGACGGTTGATGTTCTGCTGAGGGTTCTCTGCTTATGCAGAACGAGAGAAGAAATTTGATTTCATGTGCTGCCTTTGCCCGACAGCTCCTTTTCGTCACAGCGGAAAAGATTCGTGCAGCGTATACGGCCTTTATGGAAAGCGGGGCGGATATGCTTGAGCCGGTGGTTGCTTTTCTTATCCGCCGCAGCGCAGCTTTTTCCATCGAAGCGGGGCGCTGTTGGCATACAACTATCCGGAACATGTACGGACGCGGTCTCAGGATTTGCCGACTGTGGTATCATGATGCTGGACAGTTTTATTTCTACAGAGTAGAGGCCTTTCGCCGCTCCGTTGAAACAACTGAGCAGTATGATCTGCGTTGTGTGCCATTTGTCATGAACGAAATGGAAGTCAAGATATTGACACCATCATGGATTGGCAGTTGGCGGAAGCGAAATACCGCCTGTTGCGAAATGTAGCTTTTGTTTTCGATGTTCGATGGGAGAGTGCTCAGATGCCGAATGCTGCCATTCGGGTCGATTCTTCTGAGATGATCGGCAGTGGGCATCTTATGCGATGCCCGTTGGCCACGTACAGATGCGGGATGATGGAAAAAGCGGTGCACTTTATTTGCCGAGCTTGAAGGGAATCTCTGCCAGATCGTGACAGATCGGGGTCCGCATAGGCTTCCGATGCACGCTACAGACGACTCATTGACGGGATATGCCGCATGGCTTACGGTGCCACAGGCAGCGGATGCGGCGGAGACAGTGGAGGTTCTGCGTCGGATTCAGCCCGTGGAGCGGCTTTGTGGTGGACAGCTACGCGCTTGATGCTGCATGGGAAAGGCAGATGCGCCCGCTTGTCCGGAGATCTTTGTCATCGACGACTTGGCGAATCGGCGCCATGGGTGCGACATTCTGCTGACCAGAACTTCTATCGGGGAGATGCAGCGCGCCGCTATGATGGGCTTGTGCCTGAGGATCGCACACTCTCGGCACTCTCATGCTCTGTTGCCGTGAGAATTTTATGCAGCCCGCAGAAGCTTTGCCGACAGGGGACAGGTTCTGCGCGCCGGATCCTCGTGTTCTATGGCGGCAGTGATGCAACTTGCGAGACGGAAAGAGCGATTCATGTGCTTTTACAGTTGCATTTGCTCTGTTGCTGTGGATGTCGTTGTCGGTGGAAGCAATCCGCGACGCCATGTATATAGAGGAGCTACGGCAAGCATGACTTCTTCGCTATTATTGCCAAGTATCAATATATGGCAGAGTTGATGGCGCAAGCCGACCTCTCGCTTGGTGCGGGCGGGACGACGACATGGGAACGGTGCTTCCTCGGACTCCCCGCCATTGTGACGGCCATTGCTGAGAGTCAACTTGAGGTTTGTCGGGATTGTGCCGAGATGGGATATATATACTATCTTGGCAGATGGGATCAAAGATTACCGAGGAAGATATTGCAGCGGCTGTACAGAAATGTACTATGCCACAAGTCCTGCGGGAGATGCAGAGGCGGTGTCAACGTATCGGAGGTTCATGATGGGGAAGATTCTTGGCATTAAAATTCAGAACTATGGATCGTTGAAAAACATCAAGATGGGGGCAGCTTTTTCAACGATAAAGGTGACGAAGAACTTGGCTAATATGGGTCGTTGTCATCGATCCCAGCGGAAATGGGAAAAGCACGCTGGCGGGATGCATTCTGGTTTTATTTCTGACTGCCTGTCCAACGATGTGGAAACAGCTTGCGATGCAAATAATCGAGGCAGCTATGATCAGTTATGCTCGCAGGGGAGCAGCGGCTCGATTCATTTTCGAAATATGTTATATGGGGAAAACATCCAATGCCCGCCCTATGTACATGTAGACTCACTATCGGAAAAGGATGAGTCAGGGCGTCCCTATGTCAAGGAGGAGCGCCTTCGCCAGCGTCGTCTCGGACAAAAGAGCGGGAGACCGCTCTCGTTTCTCTATATAAAAAGAGGGACGGGGGTTCGCTTTCGAAGGCGAAGATGGTGGTATGGATGAGGATACCGACGAGGAAACGTGGTGATGATCGCGTTGAGAGTGCGTCTTTCTGACTTGCGAAAACTCGGTGTCGTTGCTATGGGGCAATGAAGCAGTATTCCCGCATAGAAGTTTTGAACTTCCTGCAGAGTTAGTATCTATGCTACTTTACGCCCGATGCGGCAAGACAAATCCAAACTGTTGCGCCGGTGCCATATCTCAATAAGACCGGAGATAACCTCAACAGTGTCGCGCAGTACATGTATCGAGATAACCCTGAGAGCGTTTAAGAAAGTCTTGAATGAGATCAGGTAAGATTCCGAATATCAAGGAGATCAAACCTCTCAAGCTGCCGAATGGACAGATGGTTTTAGAATTTTACCAAGAAGGTTTTGAAGCTCCGTTCTACTCTCAGAGAATGTCGGATGGCACACTGAAATTGTTTGCCTACTATCTGCTTTTTGAACGAGAATAATCCCGTCAGCTTGTTTTTCGTGGAAAGGCGGAGAAAACGGTCTGTATCACTACAAAATCTGGGGAAGCTGGCGCAGGAGATGCGGAAAAGAATGTTGGAACGGGATATTCGAAGCAACTCTTTGACGACGCATAGCCCTGTCAACGCACTTGCCCCGCAACAAGTCTGCGTATTGAAAAAGGATCCGATAGTCTGCCGTAAAGCGCGCATCTTCTTATGAATTTGTCAGTGATCTGGCGCAGGAAGTTGCCGCCCTCAGGAGATTTGTGGTATAGCGAATATTTTGGATGAGGGGATCTGCCATGTATTTTCAATTCTTGGTAGAGGACGCATCAAGTACAGACCTCATCGACGTATTGATGAAGAACCATGTGACCCATGCAGACGATGTTTCTTATAATATCAAACGCTTTCATGGGATTGGTGGATTTCGCAAAAGAGGACGCCGAAAAGAAATAAAAACAGGAAAATTATTGAATGACTTAGAGATATATCTCCTGGGTTTGATAAAAGTTTACGAGGCATTCGAGCCGCTCTTTTCGTTGTTCTGGATAATGATGACAAGGATACCATGGTGTTTCGCAGAGAGAGCTTGAAACGTTGGCACAGAAAAGAATATCTCTATGGATTACGTTTTCTGCATTGCTGTGGAGGAAGTCGAGGCATGGCTTCGGATCGAGAGGCGCTTCTTCAGGCATATCCGGATGCCAATAGGAGAAATCTGTCCGCATATCGACAGGACAGTATCTGTGGAACGTGGGGAATGCGCGAGAAGTCGTACAGCCTGGATGGTTGAGGCTCGGAGGAGGAAGATGCCTATTCGGAGATCGGAACGGAAAAAGCAGATGGAGCAAAAGGAAATCGGTGCACATATGTGTCCGAAAAACTTAACATCTCGCCAAGTTTTTCAGTCGTTTTGGAGGAAGTGCAGAGGCGGATTTCTGCTGTATGAGAAGACAGCTCAGTCAATGGGGGAGCTGCGGTCAAACATCAAAAATTTCTATAGTTCATGATCGGATATCGCGTTAGATGACATCTGATGCCCTCAACGATGTCTCATACAATAGTATTCTCGTAAGCCTTGGAAGATCTAGGATTGAGACGAAAGTTGATCGTTGTCTTTGAAAAATGAGGTTTTTACAGGTGGCATGATGAAGAGTATGTATGACAGGTTTCTCAAGAGGTCTTGGAAAGAGTCTGTTGCAAAAGTTGCTTGGCTTGGAGAGTGTAGCGTCTTCTTGTTATAGAGGCGAATCGACCCAGAGAAAAATGCAACGAGCGGATTGTTCCTTTATATGTCTTGGGATTTAGCAAAATCTGAAGATATCCCTTCGTTAAAGCAAGATTATCAGGAGGAGACTCCTTGACGTTTATTAACAATGCGGGTACGGTGGAGCCAATTGGGAGATATCGGTAGAGCTTTCAAAGAGGGCTCTTTCGCCAAGCGGCGCAAAATCAATTTTTGTTTCGCGATGCTTTTTGTAACCACCTTGTTGGACTTTGCCGCAAGAAGCAGCAGAAACTTAAAATCATCAATATCTCCACGGGGGCGGCAGATTATCCGATTGCAGGATGGAGTGCCTATTGCTCGACGAAGGCGGCGTTCAGATGTTCTCGACGTTCTGGCAGAGCAGGAAAGACGGGGGATATGTCGAAGTCGTCCATGTTGACCCTGGTGTAATGGATACGGGGATGCAGGAAAAATACGTGCGGCGGATGCGAAAGTCATTTCCTCGCTTTAGCGGAATTTCAGGCACTTAAGTCTGAGGGGAAGCTGCGTAGGCCTGAGGGATGTTGCGGAAAGTATAATCCGAAGTATATCAGTATGAGTAGATTGCTGTCTCTCTGATATCCCACGGAAACAGTACGGTCTTCAGTGCTGTACTGCGTGACCTCCATCATCAAAGATTGAAGAATGTTTTTATACTGGGGGATCTGATCGGGTAGTATTATCGGCCTCTTGAGGTTCTTTGCCTATTGGATGAAAAGCAACATCTCGTGTCAAAATGATTCGCGGAATCATGAGCGGATGTTGGAACAGGCACTCGAGACGAGTTGAAATGGGAGAATATACGGAGCAGATATGGGCATGGTACTGAAATTGCTGCGCAGCGCTTCGAGTTGTTGAAGGAATTGTTGTCGCTTCCAGATCAACGAAAAGAAGAACGTGATGGCAGATTTCTGCTATGTCATGGTTCGCCTGCCGACAGGATCGCTACATTTATCAGATGCTGATGTCGAAATGTTTGATTTTCCCGACATAGGGAGGCGAGACTATGTTCTCCTGGGGCATACACGTTATCCCATGATGCGATGTTGTTCGTCGTTTTGCATCATCAATCCAGGATCGGTGGGGGCAGGCACGAGGAAGAGGCGGCCTCGCAGGTGGTATCATCAATACGGATAATAATGTTTGCGACGATGCATAAGACGCCGTATGACGTTGAGCCCGTATTGCAGGACGGTAGGGGAAGTGATCCAAAATATCGCTTATCTGCAGGATGTTTTGCGGCGTTGATCGAAGAGGACGGAGATGTTCTTTCGCAGATACTGGTCACGGGCTGTGGCGAGATATTGGCCTTGCTGTTGGTCGCATTCTGCTGGACGAGAAGGCTGCAGATTCGGTCATCGGATGCGATATACAGGGAAGATCATGCAGGAAGGTGTTTTTGACTCGTTGTTTTGTCACAGAGAGCGACAGCGCGAACTATATCGATACCCTCTTGCGTTTAGTGGAGGAAGAGGGTGGATCTCGTTATTCCTACCTCAGAGGCCGGAACTGCGGATGTTATGTACGAACGATGGTCGGAGGAACTATTCTCACGGCAAAATCAGAAAGCGGTGGAAATAGGGTTCGATAAATATCGAACGGCGGAGTTCCTGCAGAAGAATGGACTTCCTCACCCGTGGACGCAGATTGCTGCGGATGGGCGTCCGCAGGAAATTTCCCTGTATATTGAAAAAGCCGTACCGGATGCGGCAGTAAAGATATTTTGTATCCTGACGGAGGAGCAGTATCATCGGCAGAAAGATTACGGAGAAGATGATATTTTTCAAGAGTTGATCGCAGAAGATGATGCGGAAGTATACATGTGGGGTTTTTCGCAGTTCTTCCGGTGAGGTAAGGAGCATTATTCTGCGCCGTAAATTGAGGACTGACAGGAAGCGGCATTGTTGAGGTTGAACCCTGAGATCGAGCGATTACTTAATGCGCTAGCGATGTATCTTGATTTGCAGGGGGTATCAATGTTCAACTGCGTATGCGTCGGGTGTCGCATGTTTTTGAAATTAACCCACGTTTTCTAGTACGGTGCGCTTTCGGCATAAGCTTGGATTTTTCGGATGTGATTTTGGTCGATGCAAGATCGTTCTCGCAGCATTGTTGACAGATACCAAGCACCCGCGGTAGGGACGCGATTCTATAAGATCTATGAGGATGTTATCGACTAGCTATACGAATTACCATGTAATCAGCGTTGGATAATTGTCTCTGAGGGAGAGATATATGTGGAATAAAGATGGATATCCGTTCATCATTGCGGAGATGTCCGGCAATCATAACCAGTCATTGGAACGTGCACTTGCTATCGTTGATGCCGCAGCGGATGCAGGCGTCGATGCAGTGAAGAATGACCATTACTGCAGATACGATGACGATTGATATAGACACGGGAGAGTTCTCTATCTCTGATAAGGATAGCCTGTGGAAGGGCGAGACACTCTACCACCTCTATGAGAAGGCGCATACGCCATGGGAATGGCATACGGCGATCTTTGAGCGATGCAAAAGAACGCGGCATTATGGGCTTCAGCACGCCGTTTGACGATACGTCTGTGGATTTCTTGGAAGATCTTGGCGTTCCCTGTTATAAGATCCTTCGTTTGAGGAATGTGGATCTGCCACTCATCCGCAAGGTCGCGCACAGGAAAGCCGATCATCGCATCGACAGGGATGACGACGGTCGCAGAGCTCTCAGATCTCGTTCAAACAGCACGGGAAAATGGCTGTGACGAGATTTTTGACCTGCTCAGTGCACAAAGCAGCTATCCTGCCTCACCGGAGGGACAAATCTGCGTACCATTCCGCATATGCGGGAGCTGTTCGGCTGTGCGGTCGGACTCTCCGATCATACGCTCGGCATCGGTGCGGCAGTTGCGAGTGTTGCACTTGGTGCAGCGGTGATTGAGAAGCACTTCACGCTATCACGTGCTGAGGGTGGGGTTGATGCGGCGTTTTTCTCTGGAGCCTGTGGAGATGGCACAGCTAGTGCGCGAGTGCCGTACAGCAGCACTCGCGTTGGGGGCGTGAGTGTCCTATGAGAGGCAGAGCAGGAGCAGAAGTCACTCCAGTTCCGCCGCAGCCTGTATGTCGTCGAGGATATGAAGGCTGGCGATGTCTTTACGGAGAAGAACCTGCGCCGCATCCGTCCCGGAATGGGCATTTCGCCGAAATACTATGATATAATACTTGGGAAAAAGGTGAATCGTGATATTATCCGTGGGACACCTGTGCAGTGGGATTTGATAGAATAAATTTATACAGTCAGATTTTGAGTGGAAGGATCTTGTCGAAAGACCGTGGCGAGAAGATCAATGGTTCCGTCAGGGATTTCGAAGTGGATTGCACTAAGATGTTCTATACCGCGATCTCACAAGTGCGTGATCGAGGAGCTTTTATGGATATTGGTAACGAAATGCATACTCTTTGCAATAAACTGTTTCCGATCTGTCGAAGTATTACAGGAAATGGTGTTCGTGAGACGCTGCGTATTTTGCAGAGTATCTGCCCTGCGATGACGCTGTATGAAGTTCCGACAGGGGCACAGGTTTTTGATTGGACTGTGCCGAAGGAATGGAATATCCGTGATGCATGGATAAAAAACAGCAAGGGCGAGAAGATTCTTGACTTTTGCAAAATCAAATCTGCACGTCATGGGGTATTCGATCCCTGTGAATGTGAAAGTGACACTGGAGGAACTACTCCCACTCATCCACACACAGCCCGATCAGCGGATGCAATTCCATACGTTACAAGCTACTACAAGGAACGTTATGGTTTTTGTATGTCACAGCTGCAGAAGGACACGCTACAGGAGGACATCTACCATATCTATATTGACAGTGATTTGAAGGACGGCAGTCTGACGTATGGGGAGATATTGATATCCCTTCGACAGAGGGGGAATAAGGATGAGATTTTTCTTTCGACCTATAGTCTGCCCCGTCTATGGCAAATAATGAGCTGTCCAGTCCTGCTGTTACCATTTATCTCGCTAAATGGCTGTGGGAGAAAACATCGATCGATATAACTACCCGCATCATCACTTTATGCAGAGACGATCGGGGCGATCACCTATCTTAGCCAGCATTTGCCCTGAAATGAAGAAAAGGAATATGCGTGCAGAGTTTCAATGTTTCTTGTGTGGGGATGATCGGACGTGCTCTTACGTTTGCCTCTCGATATGGCAATACGCACTTGCTGATAAGGTCGCGAAGAATGTTCTGTCCTTTCATTATCCTGAGTACAAGCAGTACTCGTTTCTTCCAGCGTGAGCTCCGATGAGCGTCAATACAGTATGCACCGGGCGTAGATTTGCCCGTTTAGTAGCTGACTGCCGTTCCAAATATGCAGAGTATCCTGAATACCATACAAGCAAGGGATAACATGGGGCTGAATTTCGCCAACTGGACTGCGAGCGTATGAGAGTTTATCGTGACATGATCGAGGCGTTTGCAATATAATCCATAAGTACCGAGGATCCAGTGCCTCGGTGAGCCGCAGCTGGGGAAAGAGGGCTATATCCGACAATAAGCAAAGCAGAAGCTATGATGCCAGTAAAGAGACGCAGACGGATTTTAGTACTGCCTATGCAGACGGGATGAATGATCTGATTGATATAAAGCAATATCATAAAAGCACCGGTGGAAAGACTCGTTACAGTGATAGAGTACAGAAAGCAAAATTGATTTCTGTTGAAGAGATAGGATGAAGTGGAATATGTATGAATTTGTTGACGAGGATTTTGAATCCTTGGATTCGTGCCGGCACGGATGATGCTGTAGTGTAGATGAGGCAACGTTTTATATCAAGATGATATGGGCTGTGCTGAGTGTCCGATGTTCACAATGCGGTGTTGTTTACGCGAGGCAACGATTGGATCAAAAGAGCCTTCCGAAGTATTGGGGAGATTATTTGTCTCGATGTGCATACTCATGATCCCGCGACGGTAGACAAACGTAATAATAAAATGTAAGGATTGACTGTGCTTTTCACACCAGTAATGTTTCATCTGGAAGAGTTCTTGATGTAGAGTGATTGGAAATGGTTTCATTTAGCAAGTATATGAACGACATGGCTATGATGTATACGGCGTTGAATATGGGAAAGAAGCAGCAGATACAGCAGGAAAAACTCACGAGAGTCGCGATATGGTGTGGTATTTGATGAAATGGATTTTTGAGTGATAAACTTGTTTCGAATCTTGTTATTTTTCGTGGCGTGCTCAGTATGTGCCCAATCACAGTTATCTGTGCAAAGCTAGTATCGATTTTAAACAATAATAATTCGACTAAAACAGGAAGTACTTGTTCATAACAGCACAGCCCAATGTGCAGTCCTTAGGGTTCGACTATCTTGGAAAAGAGATTTTACGCAACCGGTAACAGGAGCCGGCTTTATTGGTCTTCCACGAAGGCATCTACTAACTGAATACATGCTCGAATTAGGAATAGAGAAAAATCGGTGAACGCTATTTACATCCAAGAGACGCCCTATGCAGATGAAGAAAATGATTTACTGAAATATGGCAGAGCTGGCTCAGTACCGCCACGAGAAGGAAGAGCGGTTGATTTCAAAGCACCTGCGACTGCTGAAATATGATGACACTGGTACATACAGTATATAAATTTTAGTTAGGGATATCTTTTGATTATCAGACCAGAAGGATATATAATGAAATATAATTCTAGTAGACAGAGCTCTCTTAGTTTTGTCGATGATATTTTAGACAATCCAAAGACTAACATAGTAGTGCTGGTTATAGATAATCACGGACAGGACGTGCATGAGGTACAAAATCAAATCCTAGAGTAAATAATATTTATACAGTTGCTGAGCTGGATAGTATGGATAGCATTAAGGGGCTGACGTATTCATTCGTGCGAGCTTCTAAAGGTGTGCAGTTACTAGCCGAAGAATGCTGCAATGGAACGATTTGATACGGATTATAATGACCAAAAATATAGATATTATATGGGTCTCGCTTTTTGGCATCGTATCTTCGAAAAATAAAATAGACGTAGTTTTATTAACGGGAATGTCACATGGATTTATCTATGATGGAGTACTTATCGGAGTCGCTAAACAATATTGTGATGTGAAAATTTATGGCCGATGCAATAGGGTTAATCAGTTTGGAACTCTTTCGTTTTCCGAATCATCGAAAAAGATCAGATTGTATCTATACACAATACTTTGCAGACCAGATGACATACAGTTTTACCTAAAGGAATGGATCTTATGATAGTTTATCAATCTGGATTTTAATTGCAACGACCAGATATCGACAGTAAATCTGGGGGAGCTAAAAAGTTATATATTGAGAAAAACATATCAGTGGTTTTGGTTACTATGTGCCGGGCTTTATTAATAGCTTTAAAACAGAATTCTATTTTCGGGGAAGAGCAACTTTGTTCAAGTGGCTTTGCAGGCCTCTCTTTTATACGTTTTAAGATGCTTTTTATCAAATGAGACGGAACCATCATTTTGGCGAGAACCATGAGAAGGACGGATTTCCTCGGCTCCTTACATCTACTATCCATTACATCTAAGAACCTAGCAACAACTCGAAGACGAGAGATGAGTAATAGAATCCACAACTGGCTGTGATATGATTGCAAAGGTAACGCCAGAAGGTTTGGAGACTTCTGGTAAAGAACACCCTCCTCGAGTATAAACTAAATAATGATCTTATGTATTATTTTGTGACTAATGGTAATTTGTTTAAGACGAAAAAATTTTATCAGCGTATTATTGCTATGCCTCAAGTGGAACTGATTTCTAGTAAGTATAATGGCGTAGAAGTAGCTAAAGGCGCAAAAGCTAGTTTGCCAGCTTGGGCGGGTCTGCGTTGCTGGAGGCGGTTCAGTTAGAAAAGCCAGTCTATTATTTTCTGAGTTTCACCCATTTGTCCATGCAGGTAGCAGCGTATTTAACTGTTTTGAATTATAAAGAATGCGAACAAAGCATAAAGAAAATTTATGATGGATATAGACCAGATTATCATGATATTCTCTCTGTCATGAATAAATATGTATGTTCTAGTGAGGAAGATTTGACTCATAGTGTCTTAGAACTAGTCGATTGGGAGTATAACGATGGGTTTACTGCATAAGTTAATCGGACCTGTTACCAGAGTTCTTGCTAAGCATGATGCTTAGTGCATAAATTATACATGAAGGCAGGTCCGATTGAGTTGGTATCCAAGAATTTTTCCTATGCAGCGAATCTAGAGGATGTCCTTGCTCAATTTTCATTGTAATTCGCATAGAGGTCGCGAAAAAGGTTTTTATGTCGATGTGTGGCGCATTGGATCCGTTTCGGTTCTCCCATACCCTATGCACGCTTTACCTAATCGGATGGCACGGCATTAATATTGAACCTCGTAAAAGATGCGATGAGCTCTTTCAAATACTAAACGCAACGAGACGCGTCAATTTTGAATCTAGATATATCTCCGCGGCTGGTGAGATGGAGTATTTTCCTTTTTAGAGCCAGCCTATAACACGACAATAAAGAGATCAGTGCAGACTATGACCCATTCAACAAAGGGTGATTCAAGCTACTCGATCAGTATTCGATCGAGACACTCCGCTAAAAGGAAATTTTTGATATTAATGATATACCAAGTTCTGGCATAGATTTTCTTGCAATTGATGTCGAGGATATGAACTTCCAGTGCTGCGTCAAATGATTGGGAGCGATATCGTCCATTTTTATTGCGATGGAATCTTTGCTTTCTCATAAGAGCCACTATGATATAAAAAGGATAGAAGAAGACCCTGCTGTGAAATTCTTGCTCGAGACAAGGATACCATATTATGTGAAGTCAAGGAATAAACTGTTCTTTATGGATGCGAAATCAAAATAAATTTTAGTGGAATGGGCAGAAAGAATGGAGAAATCAGATGGTAGATGTTGGGTTGGCTACTTTTTGTGTATAGGCGTCCGAGACATACAGAACAAGTTATAGAGAGTATCCGATAAGTTCCCATATGTCTATGTGTTTCAAGATGGATTGCGTGCAGATCAAGACTCCACGACGCATGGCGGGAAGTTAGTCTATCATGGCGGAGTTTGGAACAGAGAACAGGACTCACGTAATGTGGAGATTCACGTTGCAACGATGAATCGTGGGCTTGCAGATTCTATTGTGTCGGGGATAGAGTACGTCTTGAAAAAGGCATGAATAGTGATAATTGCACTTGAAGATGATGTGAAGTATTAAGTCCGGACTATAGAACGTATTATGCAGAAGCTTGTTTATTTCTGAAATATAGAGATACCACACTAAAGTGATGTCTATTTGTGGTGCAGAATGTTAATGACTTAGTAGTGGATGATGTTGCGTATGTTGGGACAATATATCCATATGATGTATATTTTGCTTATGGTGGGACAAGTGTTGCTTACCGGGACACTTGGAGGCTTCGTTGGAAACCATAGGAGCGGGTTGCGCTTGCAAATTCTGAGATGATCACATCTCAATGCATACTTATGATTCGAGAACGAGGCGGATCATGGTGCTTGATTTGATTGCAAACAGTCTGGTTGAGGGTCCACAAAGGTTGATACGTGGAAGCGAGCATATATGGGCATCATGGAATTCCTTAGCTGAAGAGAGCTTGGCGGTTATTCCACTATTCGAGGCATTGGCAACTGATATCGGTCGGGATGGCGCAGGAACAAATACGAGAGGAAAGACGTCGCGCTTCGAGACAGAACTGCATGAACTCTCTCGGATTTGCAGTTTGCCTCCACGAGATAGTGTGTCTGAACCGATGGCTGGCGAAAAGGCAAGATATCTTGCCATTCACACGTCTTCTCGAATTGCGGGCAAAGAGTTGTTTTTAGAGGAAATGAAAAGAAGGATAGGGATATGCTGTTAGATGTTATTGAGCGTCTTAAACGAAAAAGTAATGAGGCAGATGGATTTTGCTTTTACGATGGATGTAGACTGGTATCGGATGTTTGTGATAAAGTATAGCTGTACACTATTTTAAGGAGCGAGAGCTTCCTCTTACCTTGTTCTTTACGCATCGATCGCATTATATCGATCAAAGATTGGTTTATAATAATGGTAGCTATATGCGTCGTCCAGTACTATTCAACTTCCTAGCAGCCAGAGGCTTCCAAGAAAGAAGAGGTTGTTCAGTACTGTATGACGCAGTTTCCTCAGGCAAAAGGCATTTCCAGCGGACATCGGTGGTATGCATACGATAATGATCTATTTATACATCATTATATGATAAAGGATTCGCTACTGACTCCAGTTTATGCACGTTACTAGATGTTGTTCCCTCCTCGTCATCCGTTCCCGGAATGCTGTAACCATTTCCAGTTTTGAGGATGGGGCATAGTTTATATCATGAGACTAGATTTGGATTTTTACAGGTGCGCGGAGGTCGTATTTTATGCAGAAAGGTGTGGGTGATCAATATTCATCCGATGCATCTGGTCATTAATACACCGTATTTTAAGTACATGAAAATAGTTAAGGACACCTCTCCAGAGAAGAGTGGAACTGATCTCTGGGAAAGCATGATCTCTATCAGAATCGCACTTTTACAGGTATTTCTGACTTCGCATCCGAGTGCATCAGTGTACCAAAAGATGAGACCGAAGCAGCCTGCATACATGGAAGAGCTATACAGAGCCCAAAAGGGGTGACGTAGGGAAATGATTAACGTAATAGGGCTTGGATATATAGGTCTTCCTACCGCATTTGATTGTTTGCGTCGCATGGAGAAAAAGTGAGTCGGGACTGACCATAAAGCAGGATTTGGTCGAATGCTGAGAGAGGGACGAGCTTGCAGAAACTGAAGAACGCTAGACCGACTATACGAAGATGCAGCAAACACGTATTAGTTTATACAACGAGCCTATGTTGCAGCAGACATGTATATCGTTGCGGTTCCTACACCGTATAATAAAAAGCTCAAAAGATAGATCCGTCTTATGTGATTGCTGTTTCCAGAAGATCCTCGAGGATTTGCCCAGATGAGACTATTGTGGTTGTTGAGATCGAGCAATATCTCCTAGAACGATAGATACGTATATTCGGCCTGTTATCGCGACTGCTCTCGCGGAGACGTATGGGAAGATAATTCATTTTAGTCCATGCACCCGGAACGCATTATTCCCACCATGGCAATGCTGGTGAACGAATTTGAAACTCATAATGCGAGAACGATCAGCGGTGCAGATGATGTAGAGTGGGAGAAAAAGGTCAAGAAAAATATCAGAGTTTCTGTAAAGGTGAGATCGTTTTAACTAATATCGGAACGGCAGCATGAAGCCAAAGAGTCGTAGAGAATACATACCGTGATATTAGTATAGCTTTTGCCAATTAGATTGAGCAAAGTTGTCTATGTTGCGAGGTATAGACGATACGTAAGAAGTCATTCGTATCGCCAACATGTACATCCCCGTGTATCCGATTCTTTCTCGGCACATGGGGTGGGCGGCCACTGCATGCCGTTGATCCACTTGGTTCTTAGTTGGAGATTATCCGCAGCTGACTCGAGTTGGTTTTGGCAGCGCGTCGGGTTCAACGAGTCAATGCCTGATTTTTGTTATGGAACGTATGTCCCGGATATTATGCGGGAGGAATTCTCTTACTGATCTAAATAGGGTTGGGATATATGAAGGTCTTGCGTATAAAGAGAATGTTCCTGATATGAGAGAAAGTCCCATCTATGCAGCTATTAGAACGCATGAAATGAGAATATGGCATTTGGCGTTCAAGGTATATGGCCCTTGTGGCCATGATAAAGTCGTTGATCATCTAGTGCATGTATTTGAGGACTTTATTTCTCGTTGTCGATGTGTGTGGTTGTTATGGTTGCGTCAGCAGATAAGAGAAAGGGCAAGATGAGTTGAGAAGGAGCTGAGTGATTAGATTGCTTAGAAATATTCTTCCAGGAGAGAGAAAATGTCTATGAGTCTGTGATTAGGCTTTCATACTTTTGTCAATCCTAATTACGTGTGGGGGCAGGAAAATGTTGCTTGTTGCGGCATCTCGCCTCATGTGTCTTATCTAATGATGAGTATGGGAGCGTATTCATCATTGTTTAGACCATGCAAGCAAATGCTGCTGAGCAGCAGTACAATGTTCTATCGACAGTCAATACTAAATAGTATGTCTCGTCAACGAGGAGAATATCATAATAAGGAAAAAGTGCGCATATTCAGTGGCGAGATTCTGGTTTTATCCATATCGAGGGAAAATTCGTATGTGGAGATAGAATTGCTATATTGGAGAGGAGACGAGAATATGGTCACAAAGTGGGGATTAGTATAAGGAATCGCGTACTTATTGCCCATAATGTTGATCTCACGATTCCAATGATCATCCTATGGATAAAGAGGACACGCCACACCCATTTATGTCCATTCTTGCGAAGGATTTCTCGAAAAATTTTTGATCTGAGGAGGCGAGGAAATTCGTATTGGCGATGATGTGTGGATCAGCAGGTTTGGTGCATGCATCATGAAGAGTAACGATAGGGAGACAGTGCGGCACTGGTGCTGCACATGCAGTCGTGACAAAAGATGTGACCCTGCAAATGTCGTTGTTGGCGGGAATCCGGCTAAGATCATTAATCATTCTCAGTAATCCGCTACCTATGATGGGGTCGATATGTTAGAGATGGTTTTCACACTGGTTAAAAAGAATTATACTATGATAGCCAGCCAAAAGGAAATTCATCAGACATCCGTATTTAATGAAAGTAGGAAAGTCATCTTTATTTATGCCAAGTGCTGCGTCTTGATTGTCGTGATCGATAATGGAGACACGACGAGGTTTCTAATAGTGAAGATTGCCTTTTTGGGATGCACCTTTATATTTGAATCCGATCAGGGATCGTTACCATTGGAAATCAGTAACTTTTATAAATGGAGACTCGTTGAGTCTCGAAGTAAGATTGTGATTGGTGATGACGTAACAATTGCATGAGTATGGCTCTATGATCATAGTTCACCTCCTTGGATTGTAGCGATGCAGGCAGAGGATATTCGTTCCCCAGATCAAAAAGATGTTCCAGGCGGGCAGGGAGTTTTATTACAAATAAAGCTGGTCTTCTGTTCGAACGGCTCCTATTCATATATGTGATAAAGCATGGATTGGTATGAATGTCATTATTTTAAAAGGAGTTACAGTAGGAGAAGCAGTTAGTTTGGGGCGGGTTCCAGTAGTGACGCATGATGTATCACCATGGACTGTTGTGGCGAATCCAGCACGTGGTGAAAAACTTGCCACCACACACTGAGCTTTTAGTTTGAAACATGAGTTTTGGTGACAGGTGCACATGGCTTCCTTGGCCGCATATGTGCGCAGAGATATGGTCAGGTGGGCTTCTATAGCGTTGGATTGGGGCATGGAAGATGGAGTGCTTCTGAAGCGAGAGAATGGGAGCGATTCGACGGTGGCATCATGCTGATGTGGATATGGACTCGCTGCAAAATATGCTTCAGATGCAAGTATCATCATTCATTGTGCGGGAGGTGGATCGGTCGGCTACCCTGTCAATCCAACGAGAGGGCTTTTGAACGAACCGTTTGGACAACGCATTGTATGTGCTCGAGATACATTCGTACATACTCTCCGAAAGCTTACGACTGCTGTATCCATCCAGTGCGGCAGTCTACGGAAATCAAGAGCATCTTCGCTGACAGCGGACATGACGCCGAATCCGATTTCTCCGTGCCGGCGTACATAAAAACGTCGTCGAAGAACTGTGCGACTATGTATGCCGAAACAATATGGCGTTCGAGACTGCGGTGCTTCGGCTGTTTTCGGTCTATGGCAATGGTCACGACAGCTCCTTTAGGATGCCTGCAGCAAGCTGTCACGCAATAGTTTTTGGGGCACTGGTGAGGAGACGCTTGGGACTGAGGTTCATGTGTCTGATGTGGCACAGGCTTTTCTGATCGCAGGTGAGAAAGGCATCGGCGCAGTGCCCTGTTGTCAATGTGGAACTGGTAGGGCGGTAAAAGATTAAAAGATGTTCTTCGCATGCTGTTTGAAGTGTATAGGGGCACAGGTACTGCCGTCCTTCGGCGGAGAGATTAATGTAGGAAATCCAAATCATTATGTGGCGGATGTCGATGATATTATGACGTGGGGCTGGGAGCCTACCGCTATCGCTGCAGCAAGGGATTGAGGGGACTATGTGTGAGGTGGTTTCAACGGACGATGATGGTGGCGTTTGTTCTTAATGTCGGAGATGGCTGGGTCAGTGGGCTGAACTATTATCGTAATCTGCGTTTGCAGCAGTCGGACGTTATGCATCAATGAGGATCAAAGTCAAGGTGTTTGTGTCGGACAGACAGGATATGTCTGTATACCAAGATTTTTCCGAAGGGCATAGATTTTGTGCCGCTGTCAATATTCGACCGATGGACGCTGGGGATGGTTTATTCGCAAGGTTTTTTATTAAAGTCTTTGGATACGACAAAATATTGGATTATTATCTATATGATGTCGATGTGCTCACATATAGCGACTCCAGCGCGTTGTCCTAGCGTAAAAATATCGCGCGTGGATTCCAGACTTTCCAACAAGTATTTACCACGTCAGAGAGTGAGTTAAAGCTCCGCGATTTATGCTATGCTGGTATCGCTAGGAATATGGATCATCATCATTTTAGCAGTAATGCGGCAAAAAGGATTTTATCACGTATTATTATCCTGGATATGAGAGTAAAGGCGCGGGTACTGCATTTTGTTCCGGACATAAGATGTTTCGTGCCGAGCGATCAATAAAAGCTGCTATGGAAGTATGGAATAAAGAACTGAGTTCTTTGTTTTTGCCAAATCAGTATTGGGCACATACCATAAGATTGTTTTAGAAGCATTGCGCAGTTTAAAGGATCAAAACAAGTTTGTTCGCGTGGTGTCGACCGGAAATACGAAGGATTATCGCGCTCCCATTATATTGAGGCTGATGTCTTTATCCATGAGCATCAATTGGAGGATATGTACAGATTGGTTGATTCCTATGCAGATGTTCAGGCATTGGCAGCAGCTATTGCGTATTAACCAGCATCGTTCTTTGAGGGTGGAGTACGACCGTTGAGGAGGCAAAATACAGAGGAAGAGGATACTGCTGTCCGATTTGAGAGTACACTAGAGGCAGGCTCGAAGTACGGCGTTACTTTGACCCTAATGCTGCGGAAGAACTGGCAGGAAGATGTGGATGATGTGGAATCCAAAAGCAGCATGGGGGAATCCGAGGTCAGAGTTAGAGAAAGAGCGTCTGCGAGTGCAGACGTTTTGAAGAAAATATTGTGAGATGGTGTGCTTTTACATTACTGCAAAATTCTTTTTACTGCACGATTCACCTCAATGCTGAAAAACGCTTGCGAGAATGTTATATGCTTGTTTAGGGAGGTGCCTGTAAAGGTGGGGGAGGAGCCTGCTCCATATGTTCAAGAGTTTATATGATTGTGCATATCCGTACAAGAAATGAGGGGTAGAAGTGCTTTGTGAGTCAGTTTAATTTCCAAGAATTACAGATCCTTTACGAGACGACGCAGCGTTGGATTTTTCTGCTGCCGATATCCTGGATTTCCCAAATCGTGTCGTAGAAGTTGGAGAAGAAAAGATTTTAAGAGCTGCGACTATATACGAAAGAATTGCATGACGCCAGCCGAAATCAACGAATGTTTGTGATGCGTTCCACTATATGTCGGTGATGTCGCAAAGTCATTTCGAGTATGGCGGCGAGGATAATGCACAGCAATACCGACGCACCACCCGCGTTTGATGCTGATCTGCGGTTGCTGAGATCATCCCTGAAGTATGCTTTACCTGTAGGGAAAGATGAGAGTAGCAAGCTGTATATAACTATGGTTTAATGTGTTGGCGATGATGGAGTGTCAGGAAGAGATATGGCTGAACTGCAAGACACAAGTGGGCGAGTCTTCGCGCCAGCTAATCTATCGCGATGTAAAAGCGTAACGAGCTGGTATTGGATGGGATGCAGAAGCATTCCATGAAAATATTGAGATTTCGCGATAAAGCAAGTTTAAATTATTTCAGTGGGCGCAAAACTGAAAGATTGATTTGTGCCGAATCGTCGCGAGACTGGTTTTGGCGAATAAGTTTGCAGATTTTGGAAATCCTCTTACAAATTTCTTTCTGTCTAGACGAATTCCAAAGTTTGCGGAGGATATTCCATACAGAAAAGGTGGTTCACTATTTTTTAACACATTTGACAGGCATTCACATTCCATATTGAGAAAGCCCCTCATGATGAGAACGAGATGATGATGGCTATACGATTTTTACCTTGCAAAAATACACAGATTCAGACGAAACAGTAGAAATTCCATCCAGTATGGAATCAGCTGGGGACAAAAAAGTTCGCATTGTATCCGGCACTACAGGAGACACTGGAACGTGGGCGTCCTTTTGTAGATGAATTAATGCACGTCTGCACCACATGGTTCGGAATTTTACACTTTTTAGATCAAAAATGAATAAAAATGGGCGTAGCTGATTTTTACGACGCATGATACATGGCAGTTGTCGAGATCATTTAGTTTGCGCAAAGATGATGGAAAATATGGTTTACGGAGATGAGTGGTGTAACGTTTGTATTCCTTGGCGGAATTTTATAGATGTATGAACGAGAATACTAGGAACAACATTATGGCGAGAATTATTTGCTCGGAAGAAATATGGAGCGATTCCGATATTGAGAGAGTTGAAATCTCTGAGGAGGGAATGAATGTGAGGAGAGCAAAGGGAGAGGAGCACGTAGGCAGAGAGAGCTTTTGCACACGAATTCCTGATTTGGATACTATATCATTATTACAGATACAGAAGAAACGGAGGCTTGTTTCTTTTTGCAGACTTGCGGCAACATTTGCCAAAGAGAATTACCAAGATCGCCTAGTGATAAAGGTGAAGAGAGTACCAGCACAGCTCATTTGCTCGAACAGGCCGAAAGAGGGCATTGCTTATGATGCGCACCAATATCGTAAAGCCTTGGATTGTTTTTGACCGCGACAGAGTATCTATGTTTGACCAAATCATTTCGGATGCTGTCAAGAGAGGGTTTCTATGTCGGATGGTCGTTCTAATCCGATGACTTTGATATGGCTATACGTACTATACCTGCCATTGCTGAATCAACGCAATGCTGTGAGTGCTTTTAGCACGGAATGAATTTCGGAATAGAGTGGGGCGCCCTTGTAGCGGATCGTAATTTGTATGCAAAGTGCTTTTTGAAGAATGGAGATGAGAGAAAAGCCATCGAGTTTGCCGCATCAGAATAGAACAACTTATAAGAGAGATGGAGCCCTCGGAAATGTGCATCCACTGCGACGATGGTGCATGTATTGGTTCAAAGAAATCCGTGAGAAAACGAAAGAAGTACGGCGAGACGTGATGGGATGGATCATGTGCATCGAATGGTGAAAGATGGGAGAGCGTCCCGGAGAGCATCGATCGCCCGGTCAGCTATGCGATGATGAATATCCTTCGGCACTGTGAACGTGATGGAGGCGGTATTAAGCAAGGCGTGAAGATGACCTACGCCTCCGACGCGGCCGTCACGGCGACGATGAAGACGATGATACCGAAAGCGGGAGACGTCGGACATCGACTCTCGACATACGCAGTGGCGGAAATTCGTTGATGAGGAGTGGCCGCCGTATCAGTATACGCTGAATTTATGAGGCTCGAATGCTGTGGGATGCGCTACTTCCAGCGTCTATATATGGGCGGCGGCGGGATACGAATGGAGCATACGGCGGTCGACGGTTCATCGAGGTGCCTCCACTGCGTGATGAGCCGCCGACGATCAGCGGCGATGGTGAAGCACGGTCGGCGACTTCGTCTATGTGGAGGATGTCGTGCGGGCGAATCTCCCTCGCGTGCGCTGCTCCGCACGTAGGGCAGTCAGAGACGTACAATGTTGCACGTGGGAAGCGGTCAGTCTCAGTGAGGATGTATGCGAGTGCTCAGTGCACTGTTCGAGAAGGACTTGAAGCCTGTATTTTGATGACGCAGAGCGCAAGGGCGATGTTATTCGTCACAGTGGGGCGGACATCTCGAGAATCTGCTGTAAGAACCTCGGCTATGCGCCGGAAGTATGATTTCGAGAGGGGATCGAGAAGCGATCAGTGGGTATAAAGAGAGATCCTGTAATATATAGAGACAGCATCGTCGGCTGATCACATGCTGTATGCGATCATGGTGATGCCGTTTGATGAATGAGATTATGCTATGGAAGATTTTTGGTGAAGGACTGTTGACTCAGAAAGAGTATGCGCTTTTATGCGTTTTTCGGGGATAATATCCGTTAAATGTGATGGTCAGTACAGGAGACCATCGAAATGTCACCGAAGCGTTTGACCAATTTTATTTTATTGATGATGGACAAATATGTTCTGTGGATGGTAGTTACTGAATATGCAGACCGGCACAGTCGAAAATCGGAAAATATGAAGGAAAAATGTATTGCCCAGAATGCCGGCTTAGGCACGTGACTTTTGATTCATAAGACTGCATAAAAAGCGCGCTTCGGCGTGCACAAGTTCATTCATCAAAATAATTGTTCCTATAACTACGAATATGCTTTGTCCGATTGCGTGAAACAGTATTTTTCTTTGATGACGGAAAATGAAATAGACGATAAGCTGAATAGTAATTCTTTATGTATTGCATGCGAGAAGCAAAGTGTCCGTAAAGCCGTACTCAAAAGATGGTGTGACCGAGAGAAAACGAGATCCCTATGTGTGTTATGGAGAATACGAGGGAGGCAAGACAATACGATGTTTACAGCAGAGTCTCAATGCGGGAGGAGAAGAATCCGAAAAGAAAAGACGGATGAAATAACAGTTTCCTATGCAAAAGTGCAAAATCCATGCCTGTTATGTAGTGACATTTGTCGAAACAGATCGACAAATATAGAACGGATGACATTTGACGAGCCTTGAAAACCGTAAGTTGTACAGTGACGCAAAAGTTCCATTTTGACTTGGTTCGAGTTACTTTAGTAACAACAGAAACTGAAAGGTGCGATTGCAAAATAGAACGGAGATCTGTACTACACAGGGACGAGCAGCTGACGGGCAGAGATCGGTACAAAATCAAGGCGATCGGGCTGGGTTGACCACAGAAATCGCCGCATACATCAGCTGCTCAAGCGTACGATTGAGCGGGAGCACGGCGTCTGGGAACAAACAACTGGCTCAAACCTGCGACAGAAGAATATTAAAGACCATGATGGGACCTGCTGGACAGCTCACATGAGGACAGGAAACAGTTTACCCTGTTGCAGAATGGTTATGAAACCTATGTGGTCTTACTCCCGTATGAGTGTGTGACTGTACTGACTCGAAGGCCTAAGGACTTCTATGGTAAATCAAATCATGGGAGGTCTTTGTTTATGGCAAAACAACAACAAAGAAAGTTCATAAAGTCAAAAATGACCGATGGGAAAGAGCGATCATTCAGCAGCTCTTTCAAGAGTATGACATTGAGCATCCGACATCAAGACGCACTAAAAAGACCTGCTGCAGGCGGAACCATCAAAGGAAATGATGGAGGCGGAAATGGACAACCATTTAGAGGCTACGAAAAATCCCAACGACTCCGCCAATGAGAACGCTGGCAATGATGCAAATCCAGAACATTAAACAGCAGCTATGGGAGCGTTCGGGTTGAAAGTCCCCAAGACCGACAGTCTTCTTTTTGAACCACAGGTGGTAAAAAGCGGCAGAAGGATATCTCTGCGAGTTGATCAGAAAATCATATCCATGTATGCCAAAGGGAATGACTCACGAGACAGATTTCCGAAACGATCAATGACATCTACGGTTTTGAAGCATCGGAAGAGTTTATATCGACGTAACCACAAGATTCTGCCCCATTGAGGAATGGCAGAACCGCTGCTTGTCAACGCGTTACCCGATCGTTTTCGGTGATGCCATCCATTTTCCGTGCGCCAGGACAGCATCGTAAGCAAACTTGCGGCCCTACGTCGTTGTCGGGATTAACGATGCCGGGCGAAGAAAGTCTTAACCATCGAAATTGGTGAAAATGAGAGCAGCAAAATATTGGCTTGGCGTTCTTAACAGCCTAAAAATCGAGGGGTTCAAGATGTTCTTATCCTTTGCTCTGACAGGCTCAACAGGCTCAAGGAAGCGGTAAGTGCAGCCTTTCCGGAAACGGAGCATCAGCGCTGCATCGTACACATGGTACGCAATACCCTGAAATATGTGGCGCATAAGGACATGAAATTCTTTGCCAAGGATCTTCCTTCGCATATACGGCTCCTGATGAAAAGACCGCCCTCAAAAGACTAGAAGAGGCAGATATGGAGTCCCCATTATCCGGCAGGTCGTGCAGATATGGTATGATCAGTGGGACGTCATAACACCGATATTCAGGAGTTCTCTGCGGGTGTTCGCACCGCATTTTATACCACGAATATCATAGAGTCTTAACATGCATCGTATCGCAGATTAAACCGGCAGCGGAGTGTATTTCCAGAAGTGCCAAGGCGTTAAAGGTACTGTTTGGCGGCGGCCATGAAGCCGCACAGAAATGGTCGATGCCGATAAAGAACTGTAGTGATCCGAGGGCGAACTGGCGATTATGTGTCCTGGCAGAGTTGCCTGACGGTGGCGCCACACACATCATAGAAGATCCGATTTACAGACTTTTCTTCACAGACTCACTCCGTATCTCCTTAGGGAGGTGAACCGCTTTTGCAACTGAATACGTTCATAGTTGTAAAACTGGACGCCGCTGTGACCACAACCTCCTGTAACTCGTTCATCGATGCGAACTTTCTGCGATTCAGGCACTCCACTTTGGGCGTGCTGAAAAAGTTCTCCATCGAAGGGTGTCATCCCGCGAGACATCCCGCTTTGACGTCGACGGCGGCAAATGGTATGCTTGGCTCCAGGTCATAATATGTTTGCGCAGTATACTGCGCTTGGTCGCTGTGGAGGACGAGTCAATCAGCGACCTTTTTCCTTTTTGCAGAACATCCGCGCACGGTATCGGTCACAAGATGCCACTGTCCTATATCCTCAATCCGATGGCCCAGCACCATCTTACCCACATTGGTCCCGATGATCGCACGCAGATAGCACATTCCTTGTAGCAATACATGGC